>Ga0247611_10004776_pt1 | contig 18484 bp, 15 predicted proteins | sample 177DNAGHGhighgp2_FD_192422 | JGI IMG/M metagenome (GOLD analysis project Ga0247611, IMG submission 192422) | Sheep rumen microbial communities from Palmerston North, Manawatu-Wanganui, New Zealand - 1770 DNA GHGhigh gp2 | ecosystem: Host-associated > Mammals > Digestive system > Stomach > Rumen... | reverse complement strand
GTAGCTCCTGACTACTACGGCTTCGGCATCACTGAGAAAGAACCGCAGGCCTACTGCATCTCACGAGCCAACGGACGCGCTTCGCTCGATGCGTACCTCGCTGCCAAGCGGTTGATTGAAGACTTGCAAGTGAAGAAAGGCGACGACTTTGTCATCGCAGGCTATTCGGAGGGTGGTCAGACCACGATGGGCGTGTTGCGCGAAATTTCAGAACGCCATCCAGAGATAAAGGTGAAACGAGCCTTTGCCGGCGACGGTCCCTACGACATCAACTCAATGTATGACGCTATTGCCAAAGGCGAGACCGAGATGCCCAGCACTGTCTGCAACGTGCTTTGGGCATACAACTACTTCTTCCGTCTGGGTTACGACATTCACGACTATCTAAAAGATCCCGTGGCCTCAAACTTCGATGAGTGGTTCCTTAGCAAGAAGTACAAGCGCAAGGCACTTGACGAGGAACTTATCAAGACGAAAAAGACGAGTGATATTTGCACAGAAGCAGCCCTTGATACCAGCAGTCCCATGATGCAACGATTCAAGGCCGCTTTCAGCGAGGATGCACTCACCAGCGGCTGGACACCTCGCAGCGACCTGGACGTGATGCTCTACCACGACACGAAAGACGATGTTGTGCCAGTAGAGAGCTTTTATGCCATGAGCAAGTTCCTCAAGGATCACGGAATCAAGACGCAAGAGTTTGTGGGTGAGTACAGCTCCGAAACGACAAAGGAACTCGGCATCACCAACCATGAGGTATCGGCCCTTACCTTTTTCATTAGGATAATCGAATGGGTGACGGCGAACTATTGATTGAATCTACCGAGTCACGATGTGATTCAACGAAGGTAAATTCTACAGGAGTAAAACAGGATAACACAACCAGGTCGGGGTTCGACTTCCCTGCCCGCCACGAAGAAACAAAAAAGTGAATTAATTCAGCAATGGTTGCAAGGTCGTGATTAAGTGAGCATAGCGTTTAAATTATCATATATAATGATGAAACTTAAGATTTTTGCAATGTTTGCAGCCGCAGCGCTCCTATTAGGAATGACGGGCTGCTCGAAGGAGGACAAGCTAGATCCCATGCCAGACCCCAGTGTCGTCGTTTGGGAGAAAGGTGTGTTGCCTGGCCACTTCACTGTCAATGCCGATGGACTGCAAGTGCAGTTCGCTCAGGGTAATTTGCAGTATCAGGCTTCCTCGCATACATGGCGATTTGCCGAACACCAATATGATATCGTGGGTGATGCCATAATCGGCAACGTGTATGAAAACGGGGTGAAGAGTGACAATACGAAAATCGGCAGTGACTACAACGGCTGGATCGACCTCTTTGGCTGGGGCACTGGTGTCAATCCCACACTTGCCACCACAGAGTCTGAGGACTACATCGTCTATAGTGAATGGGGCAACAATGCTATACAAAACAGCACAGGATACACATGGCGCACCCTGGCCAACGACGAAATAGTCTATTTGTTTCATGGCAGGACAAATGCTGCCACGCTCTTTGGCTTTGGCTCTGTGGACGGTGTGAACGGTGTGATACTTCTGCCCGATAACTGGACGTTGCCTGCTGGTCTTTCTTTTACGCCCAGTACAACGAAAGGTCTCGAATGGAACGGCACGTACTATTTCAACGAAAACGCTGACAATTATTCTCATAACACCTACACAACAGACGAATGGACGGTGATGGAGTATGCCGGAGCGGTATTTCTGCCTGCAGCCGGCTATCGTGAAGGTACAACAGTGTCTCTTGTAGGAAAAGCCATTGACTACTGGTCGGCTACACAGGACGGAACCGCAGCGGGTGGCATCTCTGGCAACTCAAAGAGGCTTCATCCTCAGAGCTTTGGTGACCTGTGCTACGGTGATTGTGTGCGATTGGTACGGTAGATATTATTATAACAATATAACAAAACAGCAATGAAAAGAATTATGCAATGGATGAAGGCTGCCATCCTCGTTTACGTAGCAACGGTGTTCACGGCATGTTCGTCAGACGACGATAACGCTGGGACGAAGGACGATGGCAATGCCAAGAAGGCGTTGCTGATCATTCTCGACGGCTGGGGCATCGGGGACAAGAGCCAAGGGGACGTGATAGCACAGACCTCTACGCCTTATATGGACTACCTGAAGACCAACTATCCTAACGTCGAGTTGCAGGCTTCGGGCGAGTACGTGGGGCTGCCCGACGGACAGATGGGAAATTCGGAGACGGGCCATCTGAACATCGGTGCTGGGCGCATCGTCTATCAGGACCTGGTGAAGATCAACCGTGCCTGTGCCGACAACTCCATCCTGGAGAACCCGGAGATCAAGGCGGCGTACAGCTATGCAAAAGAGAAAGGCAAGAACCTGCACCTCATGGGCCTGACATCAACGGGTGGCGTTCATTCCTCATTCGACCATCTACTGAAACTCCTGGATATAGCTAAGGAGTACGACATCTTGAATTGCTATGTACACTGCTTCATGGACGGTCGTGACACTGATTCGAAGGATGGCAAGGGTTTCATTGCCAACTTGCAACAGCATATAGATAAGGCGGGCACAGGTGCCATCGCTACTGTCATCGGTCGCTTCTATGCCATGGACCGCGACAAGAACTGGGATCGCATCAAGCTGGCCTACGATTTGCTTGTCAGCGGCAAGGGACGCGAGGTGGATGACATGGTGGCGGGCGTACAGTCGTGCTACGACACGCACACCGAGGAGCACAAGAACACCGACGAGTTCATGGAGCCGCTCGTTAACGGCAACATCGACGGTCGCATCCAAGAAGGCGACGTGGTCATCTTCTTTAACTTCCGCAGCGACCGCGCCAAGGAGCTGACCATCGTGCTCACGCAGCAGGACATGCCGGAGCAGGGCATGAAGACTATTTCCAACCTCCAGTACTACTGCATGACGCCCTACGACGATGCCTTCACGGGTGTACATATCCTCTTCCCCAAGGATAATCTGGAGAATACCCTCGGCGAATACATCGCCAGCAAGGGTCTGAAGCAGTTGCACATCGCCGAGACCGAGAAATATGCCCACGTCACCTCGTTCATCAACGGCGGACGTGAAGATCCGTTCCCTGGTGAAGACCGCATCCTGGTCGCCTCGCCCAAGGTGGCTACCTACGACCTGAAGCCCGAGATGTCGGCCTTTGAGGTGAAGGACAAGCTCGTCGAGGCCCTCAAGACCGACCACTACGACTGGATTGTGGTGAATTTCGCCAACGCTGATATGGTAGGTCACACGGGCGTCTATACCGCCATTGAGACGGCAGTGAAGGCCATCGACAAGTGCCTGAACGAGGTCGTTGAGACAGCCAAGACGATGGGTTATGAAACCATCATCACTGCCGACCACGGAAATGCCGACCATGCCATCAACGCCGATGGCACGCCCAACACGGCACACTCTACGAACCCCGTCCCCTTCATCTACGTAACAGAGAAAAAGAACGCGACGGTGCGCAGTGGCATCCTGGCCGACGTGGCTCCCTCCGTCCTCCACATCATGGGGCTGGAACAACCGAGTGAAATGACGGGTCAGTGCCTGATTAGCGAATGACCTATTATATAATTAAGACGAAGAACAGATAGAATTATGGACAACAAAGAGTTACAAAAGACAGTAAACCCGATTTATTTGACAGCCAAATCGACTTTAGGTCTTCTGAAAAAGGCAGGGGATCCGGATGCTGTTGCCTTGCTGCCTATTATCGGCCTGGAGACAGAATTGCAGGAGAAAGCCAAGATTCTCCCCGCACATATCGGGGACTGTTACAAAACCGCCCAGCTGGTCCGCTATGAAATATACAACACCGCTGCGATTCGAAGCAGCGCCCCCAATATCGTGGACCTTCCTTCGGGCTATTCACCCCGTGGGTTCCGCGTGTCATCGGCGGGTAAGCGTTATTTCGGGTTTGACCTTCCGGTAGTGATTGACGACATGGCTCCTGCCGCCCAGAAGGTAATGATCCCTGAGCAGCGCCGCCTGTCCAGTTACCACGCCGTGGATGCCACCAATTACCAATCTATGAAAGACGCATTGGGAGATGTCGAGGGCGAGTTGTGCATTGTGACGGAAGGGCTGCTGGGGTATTTCAACGAGTCGGAGTTGGTGAGTCTCTGCCAGGCCATTCACCGTCTCCTCTCGGAGTACGGCGGAACCTGGATAACGGCCGATGTGTCCTTCTTGAAAATCTATCTGCTCACCTTCAGCACCTTGCTTAAAGGGGATGAGCTTACCTTATTGAATCGTATGCAAGGGAAAGCCAACGAAATGGCCGATGTGAAGATGAACCAGAACAGTCTCTTCCTCAATGGCGAGGAGGGAGCCAGGAGATTTCTGGAAGAGCAGGGATTCACGGTAGCGGCAGAGCCCGTCACGCTCTATCTTCCGGATGTTCCCGGCGTGACTGATGAGCTCCGGAATGCTTATCGGCAGATGGACATACTCACTATGCGTGTCGCCTCTCCGAAGACGGGGAGGAAGTCGGCTCCAGAGCTACCTTTTGCCGTCAATAGTTCGCTAACCGATGGAAAACTGGTAATGAAAGTCCAAGGAAGGGTAGATACCCTCACGGCCACAGAATTGCTAAAAGCCTTTCAGGAGGCGTCGCCTCAGATAGATTCCATAGAGCTGGACGTGGAGAAGATGCCCTATATTTCATCGGCCGGTCTTCGTGTACTATTGATCATGCTGAAGTCCGTAAAAGACCAAAGTCGCTTTAAGGTATTCCATGTCCAGCCCGAGGTGAAAAAAATCCTACAAATGACCGCACTCGACAAGATTCTGCTATGAACTAACTTACATCCATCCTCAAGGAAATGATATTAAAATATGATAAAAAATAGACAATGGATGATGGTCGCCATCCTGATTTGCGGCGAAAGCAATTACTGGCAAGGCTATGCCCACTACCAAATGGGGCAGCGCGAACAGGCAAAATTCTTTTGGCAAGAGGCTATCAAAGTCACGGAAAACTCTACTGACGCCAATGATCTGGTTTACTATGCAAAGTCGGCCAGCTACCTGACCAGTCAGCTTTGTCGTTATGCAGAATATGCCGCTGCCCTATATACGGCACTTCCTGTCATCAACCGACTGGAGAAAATCCATTGCGACACCACCAGCGACTATACCAACCTGCTGGTTTTCGCCGGCTGCTGCAAGATTAACTTTGATAAGAAAGACTCTACGGCAACTGCCGAAGGTGATAGGATAAACCATAGAAGATGTGAAACTTAAGATAACAATATGAAACGGATTATTTCAGAACGATTCTTTACATACTGGGCTGATTCACAGCACAGCTGGACGGTTAGACTCATCATGACCCTGTGCGACGATATAGACAGAGGTATGCTGCAGGAGGCTGTGGCTGCCACACAACAACGCTATCCCTACTATAGTGTCAGGTTGCGCAAGATGACTGATGCAGAGGGACGTGAGTACTATACGCTGGACGAGAATCCGCTGCCGTGGGTGGTCATGCCCAGCCAACAGCCTGCGTGTCTTCTCAGTCCAGAGTCGAACCATCACCTGTTAGCCTTCGCCTGCTGGGACAATTGCATTGCCATCGACTTCTTCCATGCACTGACCGACGGTACGGGAGCCTACAATGTGCTACGCACTTTGCTCTACGAGTATTGCCGCCTTCGCTACGACAGCCAGTTGAGTCGCGAGGGAGTAAGGGTGGCGGGCGATGACATCAGCCCGGAAGAGCTGACCGACCCTGGTTCGCTGCCACGTCCCGAAAATCTGGAACCGCTCCCCGTGCCACCCACACCACTTCCTATCAATCTCGGCAAAGAGTCCATCGTGCCATTGAGTGACACGACGGAGACGGTATGTGTTGAAGTCGATGAGCAGCAGATGATGAAGTATGTCTCTGGTGAGGACACTTCACCCGCCACATTGGTATCACTGTTTGTGGCGCGTGCCATTGCCAGACTGCACGGTGAAAACAATAATGCCGTTCCTGTATCAGTACTGGCCATCAATCAGCGTCCTGCTTTTGGCATGCCCCTTGCTTCGCCATCGCTTGCCTCTGCGCTGCATCTTTCTCTGAAAAGGGATATGTGGGATATGCCCATAAACTTGCAGCAGACTATTTACAGAGGCATGGTTGTTCTGCAGTCGAATGCCGATAACGTAGTTAACAAATTCTGGCAGTCGAAAGGCATGATGGACCAGTTAGACCAGATTCCCACCGTAAAAGGCCGGCACCAGGCTATGCAAGGTGCCTATGAGCGATCGCTCAGCAATTGCACTTTCCCCTTGAGCTACGTGGGCAAGGCCCGTTTCGGTGCTGCCGAACGTTACGTCACCCACTTCAGTACAGAGATATGGTCACACTATCCTCTCGCGATTGAGATGAGTGCAGTGGGCGGCAAGTTCTGCATCAACTGGATGCATCGTTTCTCTACGGATGTCTATCTGGATGCCATGTTAGACGAGATGCGGCAGTTGGGTCTTGAAGCGACGGTCTCATGGCGGCATCCCCTGTTAGTTGCCACTATTGCCGATTATCACGAGTGAAAAGAAAAGAAATAGACAATGAAACATTTAAGATTATGGATGCTTGCCGCCATCCTGATTATCTGCGGCGCAAGTGTGTTGACATCGTGTAGCAAGGACAATGACAATAATACTGTACTCCCCAGCATAGAGGAGATGGAAAGGAGTCTTGTTGGCCTGTGGTTCGATGAGTTTGATTATGTAGGCAAAACTGGAGGAAACCGGTGAGGCATTCACGAGTGTCGTGTTGGCCATGCAGGTAAACGAAGACCATACGGGCTGCTTGTATGCGGGTGCCTTCAACGATGGCAATTATGATAATCCCATAGTGGTGGGCGGTCCGCAACTGAAGCCTCTTACGTTCGCCATAGACAGTGCTACCTATGTGCGTGAAGACGGCAAGACCCCGCTGGGTGACCATGCCCCTGTATCAGCCAAGTTCCGACTCTTGCCGCGATAGAAGAGAGAAAAAGTTTTTTTTTATTAGAAAATCATTACCTTTGTGGGAGAGAAACAAAAAATAGAGAACGATGGATAATTGCAAACAGATTGACCTGAACGACTATGTTCAAACAGGCGAGGGTGGGACATCCCTTACTTATACACATAAGACGCGTAATGCGATGGCCAAGCTCTTCAATCCCGGCAGTGAGGCCGAGCAGGCAGAACGGGAATTCCTGACGGCACGTGCCGTCTTTGAGATGGGCATACCTACGCCTGAGCCTTACCAGTTGGTGACCGACGGTCAGCGCCGAGGTGTGGAATATGAACTGATTAGAAACAAGCGCTCGTTTACACGTATCATCTCGCAGGAACCGGAAAGGTTGGAGGAAATTTCGCTGGCCTTTGCCCGCATGGCCCGAGAATTACACGCTACCAAAGCTGATACCTCACGCTTCTCATCTATCAAGGAAAGGCTCCGCCGTTTCTATCTGGAAAATGATGTGGTGAGCGAGGAATACAAGCAGCGTGCCCTGAACTTCTTAGACAAGGCTCCCGACTCCACGAACTGCCTTCACGGTGACCTGCATATTGGGAATGTCATCACCGACGGTCAGCGTAATCTCTGGATTGACCTGGGGCAGTTCAGCTATGGTGTTCCTGAATGGGATTTAGGGTGGATGTGGACTATCTGCAACCGCATGGACGGTCAGCGGAGTGACTTTATCCTGCATGTCACCCCCGAAACGCTCAAAGTTCACTGGAATATCTTCCTTTCCGCTTATTTGGGTACGGATGACAAGGCGGTGATTGGCGAATACACGAAGCGACTTATGCCGTTCTATGCGGTCAAGTTGCCTTATATGTACTACACGCAAGTCCAGGGACGCCTGCCTGAACAAGCGTTTAAGCCGCTGTCGCAGATGATTGTAGAGCCATCGGCTTAACCAATTGATTTGAGAAGAAAACAGATAACATGGATTTCTATTATTCTCAAATAGATATTACTCAGTGGACGCAGGTGGGTGAAGGCGGCAATGGAAAAACCTATATCAATCAGTCACAGCCAGACCTCATTTTGAAGGTCAACAATGACAGACTGAGTACTTTTGAGGCAGTGAAGCATGAATACGAGGTGTCCAAGGCTGTAGAAGGTCTTGGACTTCCCGTGCCCCGTATGCATGAGATTGTCCGCGTTGGGGAAGCCTATGCAACCATCTCTCAGCTCATCAAGAATAAAAGATCCTTGTCCCGTATCTGTCACGACGAGCCAGAACGGACGGAGGAAATGGCCATGTTGCTGTGTGAAAAAGGCAAGGAACTGTTTGCGACACCTTGTAACACCGATTTTTTTCAAAGCAGGAAAGAGCAGGCCTTGTGGGCTATTGATCATGCCACCTTTGTCTGCAAGAAAAAGCGCAAGGTCATTCGCTCCTTTGTGGAGGCAATTCCGGAAAACACACATTGTTTGCATGGGGACTTCCAGACAGGCAACCTCATACAAGCTGATGGCTGCAACTACTGGATTGATTTGGACCGCTTTGCATACGGAGACCCGATGTTTGATATCGGTCATTTGTACCAAGTTTGTGAAGTCTATTCCAGGATGAAACGGGTACAGGACATCTTTCACATGACCCTTGGCCAGTTCCATGTTTTCTGGGATGCGTTCGCCAAGGCTTACACAGGGAAAGAAGATCATTCAGCGTTTGACAAACAGGCCGGTAAGTTTGCTTGCTTAGATATTATTGTCCGAACATATTTCGTACCGCCCACCTTTATTGAAAGATTATTTTTCGGCTTTTACGTCCGAAAGCTTTTCAAGAAATTCTTTGAGGGCTAATGCCAGGCCTTCTTTGTCGTAGCAGTATTGGGGCAAGGGTCGCTGAAAGCACAAAGGTCGGGATTGGCTTTCGCCCATCCCTAATGCTCCCGCAGGGCCGCTGAAAGCACAAAGGCTGGCACTTCGTGCCTATATCCTTTTTTATTTTTGTCTTGTATGAAAGCAAGCTTTCACAATCCAAAAACAAAAAAGGCTGGTTGATTTCAACCAGCCTTTGTGTTTGCGGAGAGAGAGGGATTCGAACCCCCGGAACCTCTCAGTTCAACGGTTTTCAAGACCGCCGCTATCGACCACTCAGCCATCTCTCCAAGCGTCTATGCGACACACTTTCGTTTTGAAAGCGGTGCAAAGTTACGAATGTTTTTTGATTCTGCAAACCTTTTTGCATGTTTTTTGAAAAAAAGAGTATATCCTATGATTATCGGTTTTTAAAAGATTTAAGGTTACTAGAGAAAATGTAGGTAAACAGACGCTGTTTTTCCTTCTTAGTTATGACAGGCATTTTTATGGGCTGTCGTAGTATCTGCTATGGGTTGTCGGGAAGCCTTCTATGAGTCATCGCAGTATCTGCTATAAGGGTATGGGAGATATTGCGTCGGGTGATGGAAAGCATTGCGGCGAGTGATAGTAAACTTTGGAGCGAGTAATAGCAAGCTTTAGTCATAGGGTTAGCAAGCCTTAGTCATAGGGTTAGCAAGCCTTAGTCATAGGGTTAAGAGGCATTAAGCATAGGGTTAGGATGCATTACTCTATGGGTTACGATGTATTAACTATATTGTAGCTCATAGTTTGCATTGAATGAAAAGATTAATTATGTATCGGGTTCCCAATAGTGGCGCTGCATATCTACATGGCCGTTAGGCTTGAAGTTGATACCTTCGGCTTCTAATAGGGGACGATGCTGCATCCAGCCAGGAGCTGTACGGCCCACCTTATTAACCACACGGTGGCAGGGCAGTTGCTCTGCGCCAGGAGTATAGCGCAATGTTCGTCCTACCATGCGAGCGTGACTGGGCCATCCTGCCAGTGCAGCAATGGTACCGTAGGTAGTGACCTTGCCACGGGGAATCTGTGATACGATGTTCATCACATCATCGCCAAACCTACATGCCTCTTCGGCTGTCATCTTGTCTGGGTAGTCTTTCATGATAGGTGATAATAGAAAGACACGCCCTTTGTTGAGCGTGTCCCTCTCAATATTTGAGTCTTATTCTTGATTATTTGCGTTTTGCCTCAACAGGGAATTGCCCCATCATAGCACCTTTGGCAGCATTCTCACCATCCAGAGTGAGATATATATCGATGTTCATACCTGCCATAGCTGTATAGAAAGTGAAAGAAATTTCGTCTGCTTTCTCTGTATTGATGTCTTCGCATTCAATCTTCTCTTCGCCCATAGCCTCGGCAGTCATGTAACCTGTGATTTTGCCATCATTTTCCTCAAATACTATGGTCATCTCTGAGTCACCCATAGGAGTACTGGCAGTAGCCAACCAAGAGCCGATAAACGGATTCTTCTTATCCTGTGCATAGATGTTGTTAGACACAAACAGCATAGCCATCAGGCAAACCATCATAAAAGCAATCTTCTTCATAATCTGTAATCTTTTTAAGTTATTTGTTTATTTATTCTGATGCGAAGATAGAAATTATAAATGAAACAATGGCAAAAAAGAACGGACTTTTTTGCCATTGTGTACTATTCAGAATATTAAAAGGGAAAATTTGACCAATTCCTCTTACATCTTACGAATCCAGATGTTGCGGAAACTGATGCTTGGACTTGGGTCACCATGATTCTGCAGCAGGATAGGACCATCGCCGTGAACCTTCACCTGTGGGAAGCCAATATACTCGGTAGTTCCTAATATCTCAGTGTGATTCTGTAGTACCACACCATTCTGTATAACGGTTACGTATGGACGTACTTTATAAGTTCCATCAGCATTGAATACAGGTGCATCATAAATGATGTCAAACACATTCCATTCACCTGGCTTTCGCATGGCATTTGCCAGTGGAGCAGATTGCTTATAAATAGAACCTGCCATACCATTAACATACGTATCGTTATTATAGCTGTCAAGAATCTGCACTTCGTACATGTTCTGGAGATAGACACCACTGTTGCCACGAATCTGGCTGGTGAACTCAGCACTCATCTCAGGAACACACCATTCGATATGCAACTGGAAGCTGCCGAAACTTTCTTTGGTCTGGATGTTACCACCTCCGTTGCGCATATCCTTGTTGACGGTCATTGCTCCATCTTTTACAATCCATTTTGCAGGAGCAACTTCTTGTGTACGCATATTAACGGTTACCCAGTTGTCGGTCATAGATTTCTCAGTGCCATCGAACAATACAATGGCATCAGATGGAGCACTTGCTGTAGCTTGGTTACCTGGTGTTACCACCTTGGGCTTAGGTGACCAGTATTCAGACATGGTAGGAGTCATACCGGCACCAATTTTGTCTGAACGTTCTGGTACTGCGTTGGTTGCAGATTGGCCTTGTGAAAGTTGGGCCATAATATTATTGTTGCGTTTGCCTTCAAAAGGATATTGACCAGCCAAAGTACCCGTCAGTGAATTATTGTCTTTTAGTACCATGGAAGCTTCAACATCTATACCTTGTATGCCAAATGAGTATTTTAGTTCTTTGGCACTGACAACTTGTATATTACTTAATTCTATCTGGCTTGAACCTAAAGAAGGGGCAACAAGCATACCTTTAAGTTTACCTCCATCATCCTTTATAGATAGTCCCAAAGTAGTACCATCGAGGGGGCCTCCTGCCTTGAGTTCCCAATCGCCGATAAATGGACTTTTACTGTTTTGTGCTTGCATGGTAGTGAATACTGTCATCAGCATGCAAACCATCATTATTGCAATCTTTTTCATACTTTTATTCCTATATTATGAGTCATTAATTCGTCTTCTTGTTTTTAGCTAGTTGTGTAGTATTAGGTTTATGATGAAACAATGGCAAAAAAGGATTCTTTTTTGCCATTGTGTTTTATAGAATATCATTAGGGTCAACCCCTTTTTGGATATTACATTTTACGGATCCAGATATTACGGAAGCTTATACCAGGGCTTGGGTCACCATGGCACTGCAGCAAGATAGGGCCATCGCCATGAGCTTTCACCTGTGGGAAACCGATATACTCGGTAGTACCCAAAATTTCGGTGTGGTTCTGCAGAACAACGCCATTCTGGATAACGGTAATGTATGGATGTACCTTATATGTACCATCAGCGTTAAATACTGGAGCTGAGTAGATGATGTCATATACATTCCATTCGCCCGGTTTGCGCATAGCGTTTGCCAAAGGAGGAGTCTGCTTGTAGATAGAACCCGTCATACCATTAACATAAGTATCGTTGTTATAGCAGTCGAGAATCTGCACCTCATACATGTTCTGGTTATAAACGCCACTGTTACCACGGGTCTGGCTGGTAAACTTAGCATCCATTTCTGGTACGCACCATTCGATGTGAAGCTGATAGCTGCCAAACTCTTCCTTGGTTTGGATATCGCCACCACCGTTCTGGTAGTCTTTGTTAACGGTCATAACACCGTCCTTAACAATCCACTTGGCGGGTTTCACTTCCTGTGTACGCATGTTCTTGGTTACCCAATTATCGGTCATTGACTTTTCGGTACCATCAAACAAAACGATAGCATCAGATGGAGCGCCAGCAGTAGCTTGATTACCTGGAGTAACTACCTTTGGTTTTGGTGACCAGTACTCAGACATAGTAGGAGTCATACCTACACCAATCTTGTCATTACGAACATCTTGAGGCCTTTGCTGTTGGCCTTGAGGACGCTGACCTTGTGGCTGCTGAGCATATGACAAGCTACATACTAAAGCAGCAAGGCTTAATACAATAATTTTCTTCATGGTTTATAAAATTAAATTAAACAAAATCTTTTGGAATAAATACCAGCACAAATGTATGAAAAAAACTAATAGTGTTTACATTTTATGAATAAAAAATGCGTATTTTTGGCAAGACTAATATATAAAAATGAATGTATTTATGTGTAAGAATGTAATATTGGGTATTATTATTTGCGTGATGGCACAAGTGGGTGCTTTTGGACAGTCGAGTCAGCAAGTGCAACCAACGCCTCAACAGAAGGCGATGTATGCGACCTCTACCAAGGATTTGCAAGAGTGGATGACATACCTTACTTCAGAGGAATGTAGGGGACGTTTGACAGGTGATATCGGTTTTCAAAGGGCAGCTCAATATGCTGCTGACTTGTTTAAGGAGTGGGGGTTGGAACCTGGAGGTGATAACGGGACATACTTTCAGAATTTCGATCATCCGTATGTGATGCCGCAGGAGGGAGGTTATTTCACATTGTATCTGCCTCAGGGTGACCAGTGGATTGCTAAACAATATGACTATCCAGATCACTATATGGTAGGTGGAACCTCGGACACGGGTTTTTTACAGCAACTCGATTTAGTGTATGTAGGCTATGGTATAACGGCTCCTGAACTTAACTACGACTCTTATAAGGGCGTAGATGTAAAGGGTAAAATTGTGGTGTGTGAACGTGATGTGCCTTATCAGGGACAGGATCCAAAGTTGCAGAAGGCTTGGATGCCGTATCAGTACCATAACTTTAAAATGACTAATGCTACCAAACATGGAGCTGCAGGTATGTTATATATTTCTACTGCTGGTAACCCCAATCCTGGCTATAATAAGAACTTTGTATATTGTAACGTAAGCGATAGCGTTGCAAGAGATATTTTCTCTGGCACAGGCAAAGATTATGTGAAGGTAAAGGAAGAGATGAATAAAACCATGAAACCCAACTCATTTGCCATCAACAAGAAAGCAGACATTAAGGCTATCACCGAATGGCATCCTGAAGGAAAGGGTTGTAATGTGGTGGGTATATTGCGTGGCACAGACCCAACGTTAGCTCCTGAATATGTAACTATAGGGGCTCATCTTGATCATATCGGTTTACAACCTTACCTCTGTCCTGGTGCTCAGGACAATGCTTCCGGCAGTATTATTATCATGGGTACTGCCAAAGCTGTTGCTACTTCTGGCTACCAACCTAGAAGAACACTGGTGTTTACCTTGTTCGGCGGTGAAGAGACAGGTTTAATTGGTAGTGACTTTATGGCCAACCATCCCATTATGCAGCAAGAGAACCACAAGCTTTTGATAAATATAGATTGCTTGGCGGCTGGTTATGGCATGGGTGTTAGAATTGCGAGAAAGCATGGGTCACTATTCAATCTCTTCCAGTCGACGATGGAGCGAAGCGTTAATCGTCCGTTTAGAGAAGCATTGGGTAGGGATGAGATTGTGACCCGTCCTAGAACTGATGAAGCTAACTTTTTTGTGAAGGGGGTACCTACTGCTGCTCCTTTTGCTTTTGGCTCTACTGTAAGGATACCGTATCATGTGCCTGGCGATACGATGGATTACATTGACTTTGATCTCTCGCACGATGCTGTTCGTTGGATGGCACTGACGATGATGGAGCTTGGCTCTATTGATAAAATAGAAGCTAAAGGAAGATAATAAATAAGGGGATGTGAAAAACACATCCCCTTATTTATTAAATAGTTCCTGGAATTGGAATTTTCTCTATTCTGCGTTGGTGTCGACCTCCTTCAAACTCTTTGTCGAAGTATTCAGCCAAAATCTTGTCTGCATCATAAAGTGATACAAAGCGCCCAGGGATAGCCAGTACATTGGCATTATTGTGCTGACGCACCAGACGAGCCACCTCACGGTTCCAGCATAAACCAGCACGCACCTTAGGATATTTATTGAGGGTCATACTGATGCCATTACCCGTACCACATACTGCAATACCTTCATCTACTTCATTGTTTTGAATGGCTTGCCCCAACTTATGGGCAAAATCGGGATAATCGCAACTCTCACTAGAATAAGTCCCGTAATCCACAAAGTCCATGCCTCTTCCTTTTAACCATTCTTTCACATGTTCTTTCATGTCAAAGCCAGCATGATCGGAACAGAGTCCAATTTTCTTCATAATTGTCAGTTTATTATGAGAAACGGAGCCTAAGCCCCGTTTCTTTGGTTTAATTTATAGCATCATCTCTTTTACCTGACGATATACATTGTCGGCTGTGAAGCCAAGTTTTTCGTCAAGCACCTTGTAAGGAGCTGAGAATCCAAAACTCTCCATACCCCATATCTTAGCATTATTGCCAACCAATCCTGCAATAGTTATAGGCAAACCTGCGGTGAGTCCGAATTTCTTCAAACGAGTGGGGATGATTGACTCCTGGTAAGCCACAGGTTGGTCATGGAACTTGCCTTCTGATGGAGCTGAAACTACACGCACCTTTACACCATCAATGCGTAATAGCTTGGCTGCTGCCATCAAAGTTGATACTTCTGAACCTGAAGCCACTAGCACCACATCAGGATTCTTATCAGAACCTGCTACTATATAGGCGCCTTTCATGGCCTCTTCATAGTCATTGTTGGCTGGTAAACTCTCGATATTTTGTCGTGAGAGGATAAGGCCGGTCGGACTGTCTATGTTTTCCATTGCCATGCGCCAAGCTACAGTTGTCTCGTCAGCATCAGCTGGACGGAGAACCAGCATAGAGTTTTTGCCACTGTGGTTCTTCAAGCGTTCCATAAGACGCAACTGTGCCTCTTGTTCCACTGGTTGGTGGGTAGGACCGTCTTCACCTACGCGGAATGCATCGTGCGACCATATAAATTTAATCGGAATCTGCATTAAAGCAGCCATACGGATGGCTGGTTTCATGTAGTCAGAGAAAACAAAGAAAGTGGCACAAGCAGGTATCACGCCACCATGCATCCACATACCCATCATGATGCAGGTCATGGTGAGTTCTGCTACACCTGCTTGGAAGAAAGCACCGCTGAAATCACCTTTCTTAAAAGCATGTGTCTTCTTTAAGAAACCATCTGTCTTATCGGAGTTACTCAAATCGGCAGACGAGACTACCATATTACCCACCTGCTCAGCCAGAATACCAAGCACGGTAGCTGAAGCGTTACGGGTTGCAACATCCTTCTTCTGCTGTACCTTCGTCCAATCAATTTTGGGGGCCTTACCAGAGAAGTAGATGTCGAGCTTTTTCGCCAGCTCAGGGTTTTCTTTGGCCCATGCAGCATGCAGGGCGCGTTTCTCTGCCACGATTTGGCGAAGTTCGGCATTACGCTTTGCATACAATTCAGCTACCTCAGGATCTATCTTAAATGGATCATTAGGATCACCACCTAAGTTCTTGATGGTGTTGACATAAGCATCTCCACCCAATGGAGCACCATGAGTAGCACAACAAGCCTCATAACTGGTGTTGTCAGCACGACGTGCACCCTTTCCCATGATTGTATGTCCAATGATGAGGGTAGGACGTTCTTTTTCTGCCTTTGCTTCTGTCAATGCCTGACGGATGGCATCCACGTCATTCCCGTCGATAGAAATAACTTTCCAACCCCATGCCTCATATTTCTTGGCAGTATTTTCTGTTGTTACGTCTTCTGTTTCTGTAGAAAGCTGTACATCATTGGAATCGTAGAACATGATGAGGTTGTCTAACCCCAATGTTCCTGCTACACGACCTGCACCTTGTGAAATTTCTTCTTGGATACCACCATCTGATATATAGGCATAGATGGTGTGGTTCATCACCTCTCCAAAACGTGCCTGCAAGAATTTGGCTGCTATTGCCGCACCAACAGCATAGGTGTGTCCCTGCCCCAACGGACCAGAGGTGTTTTCAATGCCACGTTGCAGGTTACGCTCAGGATGCCCGTGTGTAGGACTTCCCCACTGACGGAACTCCTTTAGTTCGTCCATAGTGAAACGCCCTTTCAACATGAGTTGCGCATAGAGCATAGGAGACATATGACCTGGGTCCAGATAGAAACGATCGCGAGACATCCAGGCGCCATCATCAGGATCGTCAATAAGAAACTCTGAGAAGAGCACATTGATAAAGTCTGCACCACCCATGGCACCGCCAGGATGGCCTGATTTAGCCTTTTCTACCATTGATGCAGCCAAGATACGAATATTATCAGCTGCCTGATTCATTAGATTCTTGTCATTCATATCTGATTATTTTATTTTTTGCAAAGTTACGAATAATCAAGTGCAGAACAAAATAAGTCTATATGTTTTTTCTTATTATTGCAACTCCAGTGTGACAATTGATTTTGCTGGTAGTTTCACTTTCAAAGTATTACCGCTAATAGTAGCACCATTGAACGCTGTAGGTTTCACAAGATCGGGCTTGTCGAAAGTGTTATGGTCGGTAATGTTAGCCGAGGTAAGTATTTCACCCATCACATTCTTGGCATCTACACCTTGAAGGTTGATAGAAACTTCTTGTGTATTCTGCAAATCTACATTAGACAATGAAATATGTATCTTGCCCTGTTGGTCGCGAGACGCTGTACCACTCAGCATTGGAATGGTACGATTACCATCTACTTCCCTTGTGGCTGCTTGGATTTCCAAAGGCAGATATGTAGCATCTTGATGGACATTATACATGCGGAACACATGATAAGTGGGGGTGAGAGCCATCTGTTTACCACTTGTTAGTATCATTGATTGTAGCACATTCACTACCTGAGCGATATTGGCCATCTTTAAGCGGTCAGTATATTTATGGAAGATATCAAAGGTGAGTGAAGCTACGAAGGCATCACGCAGTGAATTCTGCTGGAACAAGTGACCAGGGTTGGTGTCAGGCTCTACGTCCCACCATGTGCCCCATTCGTCAAGCATTAAAGCTATATGTTTGTTAGGATCATAGAAATCCATGATAGCGATATGGCGTTTTATGACATCTTCAATTTCACGGCACTTCCCCAAGGTCCAATAGTACTCTTCGTCTGTGAATTTAGTGGCGGAGCCTTTGCTGCCGTTCCACCCCAGCACTGTATAATAATGGAGGGAAAGACCATCCATGCGGTTGCCAACATTCTCCATCAAGATCTTAGTCCAGTTATAATCATAGTCACTTGCACCACTGGCAATTTTGAACAGGCGGTTGCCATCATAATTGCGGCAATAGGTTGCGTAACGACGATAAACATCTGAATAATATTCTGGACGCATACTGCCACCACAACCCCAGCTTTCGTTACCCACACCTAAGTATTTCACTTTCCAGGCATGGTCCCGACCATTCTGACGACGCAAACGGGCCATAGGCGAGTCGCCCTCTGAGGTCATGTATTCCACCCACTTAGCTAATTCTTCCACAGTACCACTTCCAACGTTGCCACTGATGTAAGGCTCTGTACCCAGTAACTCGCAAAGGTTTAGGAACTCGTTGGTGCCAAAACTATTGTCTTCAATAGTACCACCCCAGTTGTTGTTCACCATCTTTGGACGTTTCTCTTTTGGACCGATGCCATCCATCCAATGATATTCGTCTGCGAAGCAACCTCCTGGCCAGCGTAATACTGGTACTTTGAGGACTTTCAGGGCATTCAGTACGTCTGATCGATAGCCATTGACATTAGCGATGTAGGAATCTTCGCCGACCCATAAACCGCCATAGATGCACGAACCTAAGTGCTCAGCAAATTGTCCATATATCTCCTTGGGAATGATTTGCTGTCCTTGGTCTGCATGAAGGGTGGCAGTCGTCTGAGC
>Ga0247611_10004775_pt1 | contig 18486 bp, 14 predicted proteins | sample 177DNAGHGhighgp2_FD_192422 | JGI IMG/M metagenome (GOLD analysis project Ga0247611, IMG submission 192422) | Sheep rumen microbial communities from Palmerston North, Manawatu-Wanganui, New Zealand - 1770 DNA GHGhigh gp2 | ecosystem: Host-associated > Mammals > Digestive system > Stomach > Rumen... | reverse complement strand
GTTAAGAGATGAATTTACAGCATCTTCAGATGGCTTAATAATACCAACAATCTTAATTTCCTCTGCATTATTTACAAGATTTGTCATGTAGTCTGTATCTTCTGACATATCTTCCCAGAGATTTGTGTCACTATTTTTCTTGTAATAGTCTGTTGGAAGAACAAGTTTATATGTCTTAGCTAAAACCTCATCATAGGTATAGCTTGTATTCTCTGTTTCAAATTCTTCTCCAGCCATTATTGCCTTGTAGAGCTTATTAAACTCATCCATATCTCTAAGGCCTAGAGCATAAAGAGTATAATCATCTATTTCATTATTCTCATTAACAGCTAATACTACTTCATTGTAATTTTCTGGCCACTTACCTGCTACTACATCATACTGAGAATCAAGAACCTCTTGATTTCCAAGTAACTGTGTCCATGTCTGAGTTCCACCCATACTAAACATTGTATTTGATGAACCATCTGTTCCTGTCATAGACTGACCGCCATAAAAAGAAGATAGCATATTATTAGGATTTAACTGTGTTACCTCTTTACTTGTATCGCTTGAGTATATATTAATTGGTACATTGTAAATATATTGAATATCCTGCACATAATCCTGAATATCAGAATCTCCGCTTTCAATATATGACTTAAACTCCTTTAGGTTGTTTTTAGTAACCTTAGCAACCATAGTATTTAACATATCTGATAAGATATTATAACTATAGATTTTGTTAGCATCTCTTTCTTCTCCACTGCCATTTTCATCCGTATCACTTTGACCCATCATAGTAGAAATCATACTACTTACATCAACTGTTTCTGCCTGTAGCTGAATTGGATAACTTGCAAGGGTTTCTCTTTGAACCCTATCTATATATAACTGAACACCATTGGATATAGACATAATAAGCGCAATACCTATAATGCCGATACTTCCAGCAAATGCAGTAAGTAGTGTTCTAGTCTTCTTAGTCATAAGATTATTAAAGCTTAAAGAAAGGGCTGTTAAAAATGACATGTGTGTCTTATTTTTCTTAGCTTTCTTCTCTTTCCTACTTGCCTTCTTTAATTCATCCTTTTCTTTCTTTGCTTTATCTCTTTTTGCTTGGGCATCCTTATGTGCTTCTTCATATGTGTATGGATTTGAATCATCCATAATATTACCATCAAGTAATCTTACAATTCTTGTGGAATACTGTTTAGCAAGCTCTGGATTATGTGTAACCATAATAATAAGTCTATCTTTAGAAATTTCCTTTAGGATTTCCATAATCTGTACGCTTGTTTCTGTATCAAGTGCACCTGTTGGCTCATCAGCTAGCAAAATATCTGGATTGTTTACAATAGCTCTTGCAATTGCAACTCTTTGCATCTGTCCACCTGATAACTGATTAGGTCTTTTGTGAATTTGATTTCCAAGTCCTACCTTTTCAAGTGCTTCCTTAGCTCTTAATCTTCTCTCTTGCTTTGATACACCTGATAGTGTTAAAGCTAGTTCAACATTAGCAAGTATTGACTGATGTGGAATTAGATTATAGCTTTGAAAAACAAAACCAATAGAATTATTTCTATAACCATCCCAGTCTCTATCCTTATAATCCTTTGTTGAAATACCATTAATCTTTAAATCACCATCTGTGTACTTATCAAGGCCACCAATAATATTAAGTGTTGTTGTCTTACCACAACCTGATGGTCCAAGAATTGAGACAAACTCCGAATCTCTAAATCTTAAACTAATATCCTTTAAAGCATTAACTGTCATATCTCCAGATTTATAATCCTTACGAATATGATTTAGTTCTAACATATGTTATCCTCCTAATTTAATTAAGCGCAACTAATTTGTGTACAATTATAATATGCAGTATTTCACATCTACTTTCAAGTATATTTTTTTCATTCATCGCATCTTATGATTTATTTTATCATCAAGTCTCTTTGCTTGCAATTTACCATTAAACAATTTATACTTATTTTGTTTTTTCATATTTTTTTAAGATTTATAATAATGGGAGGTTTTATGAAGAGGTTTACTATCTTTTTTACATCGGATAAAACGTCTTCTTTTAGAGTCTTATCAAGAGCAATTACTCTTATCTTTATAAGCTTAACTTTTTTTGCTAGTACAGTAATTGTCACTTATTTGCCATTAAGTGCTTATGCTGATACAAAATCAGATTTAGATAACGCCAATAAAGAACTAGAAGATTTAAAAAAGAGCCAGGCTAATCTTTCGTCTGAATATAGCAAATTAAACAATGAACTTACAGAAGCAGGTAACAAGGTTTCATCTGTTGATGAACAAATAAAGTCTAAACAAGAGGAAATTGATGAACTTAATTCCCAAATTGATACTTTAAACGCATCAATTAGCGATCAATACGAAGCCATGAAACTCCGTATTAAATATATGTACGAGAATAATAGTTCAGATTTACTAATTGAAACTATGTTAGAATCGGGAAATATGGCTGATTTTCTTGTAAAATCAGAATATATTCTAAACCTATCAACCTATGATAGAAAACAATTAGATAAACTACACGAGCAAGTTACATCTCGCAATGAAAAATTAGACTCTTTAGTTTCTGATAAGACTGAATTAGAAGGCCTAAAAACAGAACTAAGCAGTAATATGGCAGACCTAAAATCATCTATTTACAAGGTACAAGCTAATTTAAATGAAACTTCTACTAACATTTCTGATGTTGAGGCTAAATGTCTTGAATACGAAAAAAAGATCCAGGAAGAAGAAATTGCCAGACAGCTAGCAGCAATTCAGGCAATGCAGGCAGGTGATGAAATCAACTATTCTGGCACTAAACTTGATTACACACAAACTGATTTAGCTATGCTTGCAGCAATTATTGAATGCGAAGCTGGAAACCAATCCTACGAAGGCAAATTAGCTGTTGCATCAGTTATTATTAATAGAGTATTAAATCCACGTTTTGGAGATTCTATCTCATCAGTTATTTATGCCTCTGGACAATTTAGTCCTGTAGCTAGTGGTCGTTTTGCAATCGTACTTGCTAGAGGTGCTTCTGATGAATGTAAGGCAGCGGCATTAAGCGCATTAAATGGTAATCTCAACACCAGTGCTCTATATTTCCATGTTTATAGACCTGGTAAAGATGAAGGTGGAACTGTTATAGGAGACCACGTTTTTTATTAACTGTATCAATTCTATTGAATTGATATGTAGGCTCGAGCTTGCCGAAGGCACTATAATGCGAGAGCTTCACGTATTGTATCAATTTGATTTTATCAAATTGATATGTAGGCTCGAGCCTGCCGAAGGCACTATATGGAGGTATTATGAAAAAAGCAACTAAAGCGTCAGATAATAAATATTACATTGCAAGATACAATGCAGCTAAGACAAATCCAAATTTTGAAAGTCGTGAAGCTGCATCGGAAGTTCTTGGCATTGATAGAACAAGACTTGCAAGAATTGAACTTGGAAATGTTGAACCTTATCCAGAAGAAGTTCTTCTTATGTCAAAGCACTATGATGCACCAGAACTTACATACAACTTCTGTTCAAGTGAATGTCCTATTGGACGTTTAACAATGAAAAGCGTTGAAATCAGTTCATTTGACAGACTTTCATTAAAAATTCTTGGTTCACTAAATGACATTGAGCAACTAAGAAACTCAATCATCGACATTTCAGCAGATGGAAAAGTTGATATTGAAGAATTAGAAGAATTTCAGTCGATTTTAACATCATTAGAAAATATATCAAATAACGCCAAAGCTCTTCAGCTCTGGGCAATGAAGAACATTAAAACAACTAATTAACTAGACTTACTTTAACTTATGACTATAAAAAAGCTCTAAGAAATAAACCATCAGTTTATTTCTTAGAGCTTTTCTTTTATTGTATCAATTTGATTTTATCAAATTGATATGTAGGCTCGAGCCTGCCAAAGGCACTATAATGCGAGAGCTTCAAGTATTGTATCAATTTGATTTTATCAAATTGATATGTAGGCTCGAGCTTGCCGAAGGCACTATAAAGAACTAGTCTTCATACTTAATATAGTCAACTGTAATACTTCCCTTAAGCTGGTTTTTTACAAGACTATTATGGCTAATAAACATACCATTCTTAACGCCCACCCAGCGTCCTGCCTTACTCTCAGTTGCTGTAGTAAAGCCATATTTTTCTCCATCAAAACTTATTTCAAGTGTTTCTAACTCACGTGGTGCACCATTTACCACTAGGCCAGATTCCACATGTGTTTCTTCACCAATTCTTTTAACTGTATATCTTATATAAATCTCTTTTTCATCACTCTTAAATGAATTAAATTCCATTGGATCAAGGCTTACTGGAATATCTTCTTTATTTTCATTAGCATAGCTTACATCACAATCAAAATTCTGATTTCCAATAACCTTTCTTACAGCATAGGAATCTCCCTGCTTAATTACACCAAGGGCTATATAATTAACTCCAAGGGCTACACAACCTGCATAATCTCCACTTGCCATATCCTTTAAGCTCATCTTAGTAACACAACTAAATTCAGGACTCGCCCACTTAGCAAGAAGAAGATTTCTATAATCACACACTGGTCTATAAGGTGTTGTTGGAACTGCATTTAATTTGATTTTTGATTTATCTGGCATAAATTCTACCCAGTCATCATCTGGATTAGCATTCCACTGCCACTGTAATCCTAAATGATCCTTATCAAAATCATCATCTAAGTCTGGGGCACATATTGGGTATTTTTCCTTATCCTCAAGTTCTTTACTTGAAACTCCAATATCTGGCTTAGTATATTCACTTACTGGAGTACCATATTCCTCTAATGGCTTACCATTTTCGTCCTTTTTAACTTCACCAATTATTGGCCAATCCTCATACCACTCCATTGGCTGTAAATGAATAATTCTACCTGCTGCATATACATCCTGAAAATGAATAAACCAATCCTGGCCTGTTACTGTATCTACCCAAGCTCCCTGGTGAGGGCCATTAACCTTAGTATCTCCCTGACGTAGTACAACCTTATATTCATATGGGCCATAAATATTCTTAGATCTAAGTACTGTCTGCCAGCCAGTCTTTACACCGCCTGCTGGAGCAAAAATATAATAATAGCCATTTCTCTTATAAAGCTTTGGCCCCTCAATTGTTATTTGGTCATTTAAATTTCCATCAAAAGCCTTTTTCTCTTCACCAATAAGGCTCATTCCATCTGCTGCCATTTCTACCATATGAAGCACACTCTTATAACCAATTCTACTTTTAGCAACACCTGCTACTAAATAAGCCTTTCCATCATCATCCCAGAATGGACATGGGTCAATCCAACCAGCACCTGGTCTAATGTTTACAGGCTCACTCCACTCTCCATAAGGATCAGTAGCTGTTGTCATATAAATGCCTTCATCTGGCATTGGAAAGCATACAAAAAACTTGCCATCATGATATCTAATTGCTGGTGCCCACACACCACAACCATGAATAGGATTTCTATAACGAAATTCCGGAACCTTAGGCAATATATAGTTTACCACCTTCCAGTTTACTAAATCCTTTGAATGTAACAATGGAAGAGCTGGAGCATTAGAAAAGCTTGATGAAATCATAAAATAATCATCACCAACTCTAATTGCATCTGGATCTGAATAATCTGCATAAAGAATCGGATTTTTATATTTTCCATTCCCTAAATCTGCTAACCACATAATATAACCTCCGTCTTTTATCTTTGTGTTAACCATAGATTTATATTAACCTACATCGCTACAAATATCCACAACTTTTGCAAACTTATTTTCTTAAAGTACATATTTTTTGACTTTTTCCTAAAGCTTTAAGGGATTTTGCCGATATATATTCAGTAAGATCATCTTATGTAAGCGCTCGCATTAGGTTGCCGGCTTCATTGCTGTTACAGTCTTACGAAAGGTGGATACAAATGATAATTTCTAGCAGTAATATCGCTATGAAGTCAGACAGGTCTTATAAGAGTAGTAGTTCTTATAAAAAAGAGATAAACACTCAAATCACTGGTGCAAAATCATCATCTCTTTTTAAGGAAGTTTATGAGAACATCAACAACTATGCTAGTGTAGAATCCTACTCTGGCAACGGTTTTGAAACACTAAACTACAACAAAAAGGCCATGTTAGAAAACATCAACGATGAAAGCAAAAAGGAACAAAAGCTTATTAACAACACTAATGACAAACTTAATAAAAACACAAACACTTTAGAAAAAACAAATACCACAAAGACTCCATATTCCTACGCTAATTTGCAACAAAAAATTTATAGCCAAATCGTGTCATATTTGCACCAATTTATGCTTAGAAGTCTTTTTTACAGGGATTATGGAAGCGACAAAGGTGTTACAAGTTTTGTAAACAATAACACCAATAATACTAATGACAACACACTTATAATGACTAATAGTGAGGATTTTCAAACATGGACAATAACTAGTCAAACAACTTACACAAGTTTAGAGACTGAAAATGTAAGCATGTCCACAACAGGTAATGTAGTTACTAGTGACGGAAATGAAATTTCCTTTAATCTTGACCTAACCCTCAGTAGGGAATTTATGAAAGTCACCGAGATTACAAATATTACATCCTTTGACAAAGTCCTTACAGATCCACTTGTTATCAATCTAGATGATTGCCCGGTTAGCTTAACTAACCAGCATTTCTACTTTGATTTGGATAGTGATGGAGTGTTAGAAGAACATGTAAAACCAGCATCAAATACTGCTTTTCTTGCCATAGACTTAAATGATGATGGTGTTATTAACGACGGTGGTGAGCTTTTTGGAACAAAATCAGGAGATGGATTTAACGACCTTTCAATCTATGATTCTGATAATGACGGCTGGATTGACGAAGCTGACGACGTCTATTCAAAACTAAAGGTATGGGTCATTGATGAGGACGGACAATCTCGTCTGCTGTCCCTAAAGAAAGCAGATGTAGGTGCAATATATTTGGGTAAAACCAAAACAGATTTTGATTTCACCAATGATACAGGAGAAAAAAATGCCCATATGCGCTCTTCAGGTATTTTCTTACACGAAGATGGCCACGCTGGCTTAATTTCTCAAATTGACATTTAAAACTTAATATTAAAAACCCCGTTAAGTCTTTAATTTTACTTCGCATATTAAAGAAACTAACGGGGTTTTTATTATATTACATCTGATATTTTTACTAACTTTATATGATCTCCTAGACCACGCTTTGCCATATACATAGCTGAATCTGCTTGCGAAGAATAATCCCAAATCTTTGTTTCCTTATTTGGAATACCACTACAGATTCCTTGAGATATATAAACATTAGGCAAATCTCTAATTTCTGATATCTCAATAATTGAATTCCTCATAGTTCTTGCTTTTTCTTCGATCTCTTCATCGCTATAGCCTAGATAATAAATTAAGAATTCATCTCCACCATATCTAAACACATGAATACCATCTGTCTCCATATTCTTTAATACAGAGGCCACAATAACTAAACACAAATCACCAACATGATGTCCATTTTGATCATTTATATTTTTAAATTTATCTATATCAAGCATCTCCACAGCAAAATTCTTTTTTTCAATAATTGCCCTATTAAGAAGTTCTTCCACCTTGGTATTAAGCTGCCATCTGTTAGATAGGCCTGTTAATTCATCCACTCCAATTTGCTCTTTTAAAAGTTCATTGGCTCTCTTAGAATCTTCTAAATTATTCTGAATGCTTATATATCGTCTTATAGATCGTTTTTCAAGCATTTTGTAACTTTTTGTATATTTTCTATATCTTAATAATTCCTTATACAAAAGTTCCTTATCTTTATCCTCATCGTACAAAGAAATCTTAAAATCAACAATTCTTGATTGCAAATATACAAACTGTGTATCCTTAATGCTATTATCAAAATCCTCCACAAGAGGTATAAGAATATCTCTTCTGCCAATTCTTTTTAGGAAATGTAATAGGTCAATTATATACAAGTAATAATCAATCTTATACTCTGTGTTATAGTATACGTCAAGGGTTTTTCTTAGGGCTGATTCCCTTTCTTCTTCTACATTAGATGTCTTAAAAACATACATAAGCTTTATTACATAAAAATCTATACAAGGAGCTAAATCCTTTTTCCCATTTACAATTTCTTCAACCTGCTCGATTTTCTTTTTTGATTCTTGTGTTAATCCGATTTTTAAATATATCTTAGCCAGAGTTGTTAATATTACAATTTCAATACTTTTTTGTCTTGGATTACTAGCACACCTAACTATGTGATTATATGCCTTAATAGCATATTCCATGGAAATACTTGGATCTTTAATTGTATCGCTTATTTCAGCATAATTAGCATATGCTAAAGCCGCAACAAAATCATCTTCTGAACTTTCAGCAATTCTAGCAGCTTCTTTTAAATTATCGAGAGCATAAATAATTTCGCCTCTTGTGGCATACAAAATACCTAAGGTATTAAGACAACCACCGCTTTTATAAGGATTATTAGACTCCTCAAACTCCCTCGCTGCCTTATTTAAATAATTTATAGAATTATCAAATTCACCCAAAGTATAATATGCATCGCCAATATAAAAGTCTGCATATCCCATTAGGTTAATATCATCTCTATCTTCTGCTAATTGCCTAAATTCACCAGCTAATTCTATAGTCTTTAATGGATCACTAAAACGAAGTTCATCCATAAATAAAATCTTATCTTTAATCCCTCTATCGTAATTAAACTTCTCCAATTCTTTCATTTCTTGCCCTAATTTCTTTTTTATTTTTACATATATATGATAAACTAGTGCCCTCTTCTTAACAAGTCCAATATATGCCCATTCTTAAAAGTAGCTTTCTTAATTATTCATTTACAAAAATCAACCCCCGCTCTAATTACTTAACATTAAGCGGGGGCTTTATTATACAAGTATTCTCAAATTATAAATGTAATACTCTTTCTTTAATTTCCTGAGTTCTACCCTGATTCCAGAACTGTGTACCAATATAACCGCATGTTCTTCTTGCTACATTCATCTTATTCTGATCACGGTTCTTACAATTTGGGCATTCCCAAACTAATTTACCATCATCATCTGTTATAATCTGAATCTGACCTGTGTATCCACAAACCTGGCAATAATCAGACTTTGTATTAAGTTCAGCATACATAATATTCTCATAAATATACTGCATAACTGAAAGCACTGCTGGAATGTTATTGTTCATATCAGGTACTTCTACATAAGAGATTGCTCCACCTGGTGATAACTTCTGGAATTCTGATTCAAACTTTAATTTATCAAATGCATTGATTTTCTCAGTTACATGAACATGATATGAATTAGTAATATAATTTCTATCTGTTACACCTGGAATCTTACCAAATCTCTTCTGTAAGCACTTAGCAAATTTGTAAGTAGTTGATTCAAGTGGTGTTCCATATAATGAGAAGTCGATATTAGTTTCCTTAGCCCACTTCTTACATGTATCGTTAAGATAATTCATAAGTTTTAAGGCAAATTCCTTACCGCCTTCCTGAGTATGACTCTTACCCTTCATGTAATATGTACACTCATAAAGACCTGCATATCCAAGAGAAATTGTTGAATAGCCACCGTAAAGAAGCTTATCAATAGTTTCACCCTTCTTAAGTCTTGCAAGTGCACCATTCTGCCAAAGGATAGGTGCTACATCTGATGGTGTACCCTTTAATCTGTAGTGTCTACACATAAGTGCTCTTCTACATAAATCAAGTCTTTCATCTAGAATCTTCCAGAATTTTTCTTCATCCTTAGCAGATGAACATGCAACATCAACTAAGTTAATTGTTACAACACCCTGGTTAAATCTACCATAATATTTAGGCTTATTATTCTCATCTAAATATGTTGTAAGGAATGATCTACATCCCATACATGGATAACACTGGCCATCTCCGTTGTCATCAACCTTTAATTCCTTCATAATCTTCTCTGAAATATAATCTGGAACCATTCTCTTAGCTGTACACTGAGCAGCAAGCTTTGTTAATTCCCAATATTTAGAACCTTCTGTTATATTATCTTCCTCTAAAACATAAATAAGCTTAGGGAAAGCTGGTGTAATCCATACACCCTGTTCATTCTTAACGCCCTGAATTCTCTGGCGTAATACTTCCTTTATTACAAGTGCTAAATCTTCCTTAATCTGTCCATCTGGAACTTCATTAAGATACATAAACACTGTAACAAAAGGAGCTTGTCCGTTAGTTGTCATAAGAGTGATTACCTGATACTGAATCATCTGAACACCCTTCTTAACTTCGTCACGAACTCTTATTTCTGCTATTTCACGAATCTTCTCCTCTGAAGCTTCGATACCTGTCTCTTCTAATTCCTGTCTTACTTGCTTAATGAATTTTTCACGGCTTACCTGTACAAATGGTGCAAGGTGTGCTAGTGAAATACTCTGTCCACCATACTGTGAACTAGCAATCTGGGCAATTGCCTGTGTGGCAATATTACATGCTGTTGAGAAACTATGTGGTTTCTCAATCATTGTTTCTGAAATAACTGTGCCATTCTGAAGCATATCCTCAAGGTTAACTAAGCAACAGTTGTGCATATGCTGTGCAAAATAGTCAGCATCATGGAAATGAATTAAGCCCTGTTCATGAGCTTCAACAATATCTGCAGGAAGAAGTAATCTCTTAGTAATATCCTTACTAACCTCACCTGCCATATAATCTCTTTGTACGCTGTTAACAGTTGGATTCTTATTAGAATTCTCCTGCTTAACTTCTTCGTTATTACATTCAAGTAAGCTTAAAATCTGTTCATCTGTAGAATTTGATTTTCTAACCAATGCTCTCTTATATCTATATGTGATATACTTTCTAGCAACGGCGAAAGCTCTAAAATTCATAATCTGATTTTCCACTAAATCCTGGATTTCCTCTACATTAAGGGATCTTCCCATCTCTTCACAGATTTTCTCAACATTTTCTGAAATTGTTCTAATCTGCTCTGTAGATAATCTCTCACTATGTACTACTTCATTGTTGGCCTTAGTTACAGCATTTACTATTTTTTCAATATCAAATGTAACTTCGGAACCACTTCGTTTAATGATCTTCATAACGCTCTCCCCTTATAATTTTTGCAAAACGCATCTTTTCTATAATATCACACCATAAAGTTTTTAGGTACCTATATAGGATTTTTTTATTTAATACAAATCCTATAAATTGCTTAAGCTATTATTATAGTACTACATGTTGTAGTTAAGGTCAATGCTTTTATACTATATATTGTATTCTAGTTAAAATAGCTGCCATTAATCCATTAGTTAGACTAACTTCATAATGACAGCTATTTAAGCTATGAAACACCAATCTTAAAATGATTATTATTTATAAATTTCTGACCAGCGTGATACCATTTCTTCAGCTTCTACCTGGGAAGATACCTTTGTAACGATAACTCCATCAAGGTAAATTTCATATACAGGAAATAGCTTTGGACTATCTCCATGTCTTACTTCTACTTTGGTATATTTTACTCGTTCCATAAATTACCCCCGTTTAAAATTTTAGGCAAAAAACTACATGTTGTGGTTACAATCTGCTTTAAAAATATTAAAATCGTCACATGCATTCCCTATATGTTGTATTATATCATAGATTATCCATCTGTAAACTACAATATTTAGTATTGGTACCAAAGGACTATCTGCCATTAGTCAACCCCCTAAATATTTGCTACTTTTGAAATAAATTGTCTAACAATTTATCGATTCTTGTACTAATTGATTCATTATTATATAATTATGTTAGATTTTTATGACTATGAGAAATGTGAATAATTTAAAATAAAAGGCAATAGGAGATTAACTATGTATAGTGTAAATGATATAGATACAGATTCTGTAAATAAAATCACCTACTTAGAAAAACGCATTGCCACAATAAATGAATACTACATGATTGTTGTAGCAAGTAGGGCATTTACTGAATATTTTGGTTATACCCAATACAATAACTTAACTGATTTTGTAGATAGTAATGAAAAAGAAAGTCTTATGGACTTTATTGATTCATATCAAGGTTCAAAGATAAATAAGATTTTTCATTTCAAAAATTCATTAGGACAACTGCGCCTAAATATGCTTACTATTATGCCAGTAAAGCCAGCTTCATTTAAAAATGAGCTCAATATTGAAATGGTGGATATAGAAAGCCTAATGGATGCTAACAATGCTCTCACTAACATTCTAAACCAGGCCAAAGCTATTCTTGGTCTTACAAAAGAATATACATTTAAATACGACGTAAACACTGATATATTCACTATGTATAAATACGACAAATACTCCAAAGAATTAATTTATAAAATGTCCCTTGGAGAATGGAAAAGGCAGATGGTTGACAACGGCTATATTCTTGAATCAGACATAGCAAGCTTTAATAATCTAATTTCTCAAATTAGAGAATATGAGGAAGAATTCACCGCAAAAATTACCACAAGTATGAGAACCCAAAGCCAAGTAATGGAAAAACTGGTATTTATGGGATCTGTTATTAATAACAGTCACGGTGAGAGAATCGTTATCGGCAGAGTCTTATCCGAAGAATATGCCCGCAACAACAACACCGTACTTGAAATGCTAAATGAATTATCCTACGATTCCTTAACTAATGTATATAACAAAAAAACAATAACAGAATATATAAAAAGTTACATTGAATCAAACCAGAACGAACTCTCTAATATCAGTAAAAACAACCTTATAAGCATGGCTATTTGCATTATTGACATAGACAACTTCAAAAAGGTAAATGACGTCTATGGCCATTTATATGGAGATAAGGTTCTAGCACGAATTGGCAAAAAATTAAAAGAGGTTGTGGGAGACGGCGGCATAATTGGACGAATCGGCGGAGATGAGTTTATTGTAGCCTTATTTGATATAATGGATGAAAACTATTTACGTGGAATATTAAGGTCTATTAGAACCCAAGTAAAGTGGGAGTTTGTCAATGATTTAGCCGATTTTACTATCACTTGTTCCATTGGTGCATCACAGTATCCAAAAAACGGCACAAATTATGATGAATTGTTTAAAAAAGCTGATTACTGCCTTTATATTGCTAAGGAAAAGGGACGAGACAGATATGTCTTTTTTAGAGAAAATCTTCATTCAGTTGGCTTTGAAGAAAGCCAAAACCGCAAAGATAAAAAGCAAAATATTGGTAGAGAAATGCTTGAATTAAAGTATATAAACCATATTTTATCCATCTTTACTGACAATAAAAGAAAGGCTATTGAAGAGCTTTTTATGCATATTAAGAACACCTTCAAGATCGATAGTATCAATGTTTTTGTAGGGGATAATCTAGAAAGAAAAATAACTGTAGGTAAAGTACTTGATAACTCAGATAATGCCCTTTATGTAAAAGAAGAAAGTTTTAAAACCCTATTAAAGGATAAAGACTACATAGAAGTTAGCTTTATTGGCAGAATTACAGGTATTTCTCCTGAATTTGAAGAAGCAATGAAAGCTAAAAATGTAATTTCAACTATTCATGTATTAATAAAAAATGATGATGATTTAATCGGAGTTCTTACAATTGATAGAACCGGTAATGAAGCTTCTAAATGGGCTGATTACGAAATTGAAAGTAGTTTAATTGCAGCCTCTTTGATTAAAATTCTATATATTGAAGAAACAAAACCTGTTATTTAAAAATAAAGACTAGGTCAAAATGCCAAAAGCTTTTTGGAACCTAGTCTTTTTATATCTTCTAAATGTCTTTATTATAACATCTTCTTTTTCTTCATAAACCACACAACAATAGCACATATAATCACTATAAATATGCATATTAAATAGAAACCAAAGGGCATCTTAGCAAATGGCATATATTCTCCATTAGTGTTCATTCCCCAAATACCAGAAATAATTGTTGGTATAGCCATTAACACTGTAAGTGATGTCAAACGCTTCATTACGTCATTTAGTCTATTATCAATTACTGATGATAAGAGCTGTCTTGTACCATCTATGATATCTCTATAGATTGTTGTCATTTCAATAGCCTGCTGATACTCAACTGTAACATCCTCTAATAATTCCATATCCTCTGGATACTGCTCTAGTCTCTTATAACGTCTTAATCTTTCTAAGACCACACTATTAGCTCTAAGAGATGTTGCAAAATAAACCAATGTTGATTCTAATTCGTGTAACTCAATTAAATCCACATCAGTTGTATCTCCCACAACTCTTTCTTCAATTTCCATTCTCTTCTTATCAATTAATCGAAGGTTTATTTGATAACTAGTTGCTGAACGATAAAGGAGCTGATATATAAAACGCATCTTTTTCTTAGTACTAAATTCTCTGATTTTATTGCGAATAAAATATGTTAAAATCGGTGTTTCTTCCCTACAAATAGTAATAATTGTATCTTCTTTAATAATAATACCTAGAGGAATTGTAGTATACATCTTCTTCTCATGTCTAACCTCTGGTGTAGGAATATCCACCAAAATAAGTGTATATCCATCTTCTAGAGAGATACGTGAACTTTCTTCTTCATCAAGAGCTGTAGCAATATCAGTCAAATCAATCTCATAAGCCACAGCTATTTCATTAAGTTCTCTACTTGTGGGGGCGACCATATTAATCCAGCAGCCTTCTTTGGGTTGTTCTAATTTTGATAAAACGCCATGATCCGTCCTAAATATTTCATACATGGTCGCGCACCTCCTATTTATTAATTATCTTCTTTATTGCACTCCTTTTTATGGCTTCCTGCCATAGCACAACTTGCACAATTTCCGCTACAAACATCTTTTAATCCATCTTTTTTATGATAATAAGACACAGTCAAAAACATTGCTACAACTACTAGCAATACAACTGCTGCCACTAATCCATTTATTAAACTCATATATTTTCCTTTTCTTAGTAAAAAAATTAGCCAACTGTATTTTAGCACAGAATATTTATTTTTTTAAGACTCACTAATCTTTTATCTTGATAAATCTTCCCATTTATTTTTTCTTGGCTTAATTCTTGAAGTAAAGAAGCTCTTCCAAATTGCTGGGTGGAATAAAATTAACATTGGGAACAATTCAAGTCTTCCTGCCAACATATCAAACATAAAAACAAATTTGCTTAACACACTAAAGGAAGAAAAGTTACATGTAGGGCCAACCCCTGCTAAACCAGGTCCAATATTGTTAATTGTTGCTGCAACAGATGTAAAACTTGTAACCAGGTCTCTGTTTTCAAGAGAAACAATAAGAAGTGATATTGTAAACACGGCTGCAAATGTAACAAAATACACATTTACAGAACGGAGTGTCTCATGTTCAACTGTTTTTCCCTCAATTCTAATTGCCTTAACGCTCTTAGGGTGGATGTAGGAATGAAATTCCTTAATAATTGTCTTAAATGCAATTATAAATCTTGAAACCTTAATACCACCTCCGGTACTACCAGCGCAGGCTCCCACAAACATTAATAAAACCAGTATTAATTTTGAAAAAACTGGCCATGTATCAAAATCCACCGTTGAAAAACCTGTTGTTGTAATAACTGTGGCAACTGCAAAGCCTGAAGCTCTTATAGCCTCTTCAACAGTATTAAACATACTAGCTATATTTATAGCTATTGCTGCAGTACTTGCAATGATTATGCCTAAATAAACCTTTACTTCTTCTACATTAAAAGCCTGTTTGAATTTTTTAAAAATAATATAATAATATGCATTAAAGTTAACACCAAATGCTATCATAAAAATAGTTACAATCCACTGAATTGCAGGACTATATCCGCCAATACTGCTATTTTTAATACCAAAGCCACCTGTACCAGCAGTTCCAAGGGATGTACATACTGAATCAAAAAAAGACATTCCTGCAATCAAAAGGCAAACTATCTGCATAACAGTAAGTCCAATATATATACCATATAGAATTCTAGCAGTTTTTCCAACTTTTGGAACTAGCTTGCCAACCTGTGGGCCAGGGCTTTCTGCCTTCATTAAATTAATATTTGAGCCACCAGTCATAGGTAAAATAGCAAGTAAAAATACCAAAACACCCATACCACCTATCCAATGGGTAAAACTTCTCCAAAATAAAATGCTTTTTGAAAGGCTCTCTACCTCTGGAAGTATACTTGCACCTGTAGTTGTAAAACCAGATATTGTCTCAAATAAAGCATCAACATAACTAGGTATTTCACCTGTTATTGTAAATGGAAGGGCTCCAAAAATACTTAATAAAATCCAACTTAAGGCAGTAGAGATGCATCCTTCCTTAAGATAAAAAATAGTATCCTTTGGCTTTTTTATTACCATTAACTGACCAATAATAATAGCAAGACCTGCTGTAATTAAAAAAGCATATATAGTATTCTCACCATATATTAAGGCCACAATAATTGGTATTAGCATTAATATACCCTCTATTTTAAGTACATTGCCAAGTACTATTCGTATCATCGAACTGTTCATTTTGTTAGCTCCAATTTCTAATATTATTCATGATCTAATATGTCTTCAATTTTACCAAAACCTGTATGTGTAGTGATAATAACAACTGAATCGCCTACCTTAATTTCATCATTACCACTTGGAATTATGATTTTTCCATTTCTACTAATCAAGGCAATTAATAGACCCTTCTTTAACTTTAAGTCCTTTAATAACACATTAGTTATCTTAGAATCTTCTCTAATCTTAAACTCAATACCTTCTGCTCTTGAATCAAAAAGATGGTAAAGTGTTTCGATTTCACATCCAATAGATTCCTTTAAAGCTCTTACATAAGCCACAATTGCCTCAGATGTAATATATCTAGGGTAAACAACACTACCTAAATCAAGGCTTGAGATAACCTTTTTAAAGCCCATACGATTTACTTTAGTAACAACCTTTGCATTAGAAATCTGTCTTGCATGTAATGTAAGTATAATATTTTCCTCATCAATACCCGTAAGAGGAACAAAAGATTCCATATAACTTAAGCCCTCTTCCTTTAGTACCTCTTCATCAGTACCATCTGCATTAATAATTGTAACCTCAGGTAAAAGATCCGTTAATTCCTTTGCTTTGTTACTGTTGCTTTCAATAATCTTAACATCAATTCCAGCTTTTATAAGCTGTTTAGCAAGATAGAATGAAGCTCGACCGCCACCTACAATCATTGTATTTTTTACTGAGTGATTATCAAATCCGAACTTCTTAAGAAAATGCTTAGCATTTGTGCTTGATGTAATAAATGAAACAATATCCCCTGACATTACTGTATTAGTACCTGATGGAATAATTACCTCACCATTGCGTTCAATACTACATATAAGCACTGCATACTTAGGATCATTACAAATATCAGCAATTGTCTTTCCGTTCATTATACAATTCTGAGGCACTTTAAAGCGAACCATATCTGCCTGGCCTCTTACAAATGTATTAACCTCTAGAGCTGTTGGTAAATATAAGAGTCTTGCAATTTCTCTTGCAGCCTCTAATTCAGGATTAATAATCATTGCTAATCCTAGTTGACTTCTTAGATATTCTGATTCATCTGCATAATCAGGTGTTCTAACTCTTGCAATTGCTGAACAACCTGAAACTTGCTTAGCTACTGTACAACAAAGTAAATTCAATTCATCGGAACCAGTTACTGCAATAAGTAAATCTGCTTGTGCCACATTGGCGTCCTTTTGTACATTTAAGCTTGCACCATTTCCCACAACTCCCATTACATCATACATACTTGTAAGAGTATTAATCTTATCTTTATTCTTATCTATTATTGTAATATTATGTCCCTCTTTAGTAAGCTGCTCAACAAGTGTTGTTCCAACCTTACCCGTACCAACAATAATAATACTTAAACCTTTGGTTTCTTCAATATGATTCTTAAATAGACCCATACCCACGCCTCATTTCAACTTATATTACTTAATTAGCTGATCTAAAATATGCTAATTATCTGCTTAATTCTTTTATTTGTTCTAATAGTTCTAAATCACTTTGTGTGATTTTAATATTAGTAGTTACAGGATTAGCCCCTGGCTTAGTTACTGTAAGTTCTATAATAGAATCTGCAGGGATACCTGTTGCAAATGTATCTCTTAAAAAAGCTACAAATTTAGGATGATTAGCACTAAATTGAGTTAATGCTCCCTTTATTTTCATCATATTCATCGGATTAAATGCCATATTAAATTACTCCAATCTTCTATAGTCACATATAAGATTTTAAAATAATATATTCTAAAGTCAAGAGTATTTTTATGTGTAGGAGAAGGGTTTAATATCTATTTTATTAGTATTTTCGATTTTTTTTGAAAAAATATGTTGACAAAAAGATTACGAGAGTGTATTATTAAACACGTGCTGCGGCACACAACAAATTAAGACATGCGCGAGTGGCTCAGTGGTGGAGCACCTCCTTGCCAAGGAGGGGGTCGCGGGT
>Ga0247611_10004774_pt1 | contig 18487 bp, 10 predicted proteins | sample 177DNAGHGhighgp2_FD_192422 | JGI IMG/M metagenome (GOLD analysis project Ga0247611, IMG submission 192422) | Sheep rumen microbial communities from Palmerston North, Manawatu-Wanganui, New Zealand - 1770 DNA GHGhigh gp2 | ecosystem: Host-associated > Mammals > Digestive system > Stomach > Rumen... | reverse complement strand
AGAAACATCTACCCATTCCCCTACACTTGGACTTGAAGGAGAAACTGAATAAATAGACAAAGAATCTGCTGAATAATAACGATCATTGTAACGATCATCATTATAACCATAATAATCTACATCAAACTCCTCATAATCGGACTTTCAATTAGATGAAAGTTCTACAACTAATCTATATTCTCAAGAATTTCTAAATCTAACTAAATCTCTAAATGTAACTTCTCAATCATCAGAAGAAGTAAAAGTATAACTTGTTCTATCTAAACTATAATCAGAAGATGATGCTGAGCTCCATCTTGAATTCTTATATTTTTCAACAGAGAATTTAACCTTTCATGTAAAATTACTTCTTGATCAATTATTTCTAACTGCAACAGTCACATCTACCCATTCTCATTCATCAGGATAAGAATCACTTACCCAAGTAATCTCAGGTTCATAACTCTTTGAACTTGATGATGTTGAAATATCAAAAGTTTGATAAACAGTATTAGCTCAATCACGTAGTGAAAAAACTAATCTATATTCTCATCATTCTTTAAATTTTACCAATTTCTTTAAAGTAACACTTCAATAATCTGAACTTGAAAAATTATAAACATCTTTTGAAAGTTCATAATAAGAAGATGAAGGTGTAGACCATTTAGAATTTGAATATCTTTGAACAGAAATATCTAGTTTTCAAGTATAATTCTTAACAATACTTCCATTTCTTCTAACAGCTAAAGACACATCAACCCAATCTCATTCCTTTGGATTTGAAGTACTTGTAGAAGTTATTTCAACATAATATTTTCCATCTCAATTATCTACAGAACTAGAATCACTTCAATTCGTAAATTTTCCTGAATTAAAATCATAATATGCCAATTTAGTACGATAATAATCATCAATATCTGCTCTTATAGTAATATCTCAATTATTTCAATTATAAGAAAATGAACCATCACACTTAGTCAAAGAAACTCTCTGAGCATTAGGAAGCACTAAAGAACAAGTTAATGATGAAGAAGAAAAATTAGATGTCTCCACATACGCCTTATAATATGAGCCACTCTGTTTCTCTATATTAAAACAAAATTCATTTCAGTTAGCAAAACGAATGCTTTGACAAGAAGCAGAAACTACTCAACTGAAAATGAAGAAAGAAAAGAATAATACAAGTGATAATACAATTTTTTTCATTGGCAAAAAAAATCATATAAAACAAAAGATATCTTGACTTTTTTATATATATTACTATTTTAGAAGCAAGTCTTTTTATACCCAAAACACAAATTTATATGATATATCAAGTTTTTTTCGTCTTCCTACTCATATTTTTTATATGTATTCTTTTTTATAACTACTACTTTTTACGTACACCAAGGCGTAAAATCCCCTACGATAATAACCTATTTGTTAGCCCTGCAAACTGAAAAATTATCGCAGTCATAAAACAAAACGAATTAAAATCAAAAAAGAATCCCCTTTATAAAAAAAACTCAGAAGTTATAGACGATTGGACTAAAGGATTTGAAGAATGAGCTACTCTAATTTCTATCATGATGACCCCTTTTGATGCTCATTACCAAAAAGCACCAATGTTATCAACATTAATTGATGAAGAATATGAAGAAGGTCGTTTATTTAATGCCATGAAAAGTGGAGAAAAAATGTCTTCAACATTCCAAAACGAATACAATAGCCTACTTTTCAAAACACCAGAAAATTATAAATTTCGTATTATCCAAATCGCATGATTTTTTGCTAGAAGAATTGTGGATTACATAGAAATCGACCAAGAAATTAAACAATGAGATACAATTGGACTGATTAAATTTTGATCACAAGTAAGTATTATCCTAGATAAGCACTTCGAAATTATAGCAAAAAAATGAGATAAAGTAATTGATTGAGAAACAATTCTTGCAAAGAAAAAGGTGACAAAATAATTTCTAAAAAGAAATGTCAATTTTTTTTTTGAATAAATTCTTGTAATCTTAGGAAAGATTTGTATTGATATACTGATTTTATACCTCTGTTTTGTAATGATTGAAAGAAAAACAAATACTAGAACAACAAGACAATCTACAAGAACAAAGAGAGAACCTAAATCTTTCGTTCTTGAAGTAAATAAAGCAGAAGAACTAGAGGAAGAAGAAAGAACAGAGAGACATGGAATCAACAAAAAAACATTCATTATCATTATGCTTATTTTCCTTTTTCTAAACCTAAGTTTATCTTTACTAGTTCTAGAAAAAGTAAACAAAATTTGGAATTTCACAGTACAGCAAAATTGAGGCGAAGAAAAACTAGAAGTTCTTGAAAGACTCTATGAAAATCCTAATTATCAAAGTTATATTGAAGAAGAAATAAGCAATCTTGTTAATAGAATTGATAATATAACTAACATATAGTATCAATTATTTTTACTTTTTACTTTACACATCAAACATGAAAGAAAAGGAAACTAAAAAATGTTGTGGTTGTGGATGCTGAGTTGCATCTTGGCTTTCATTAATCATAAGCGCATGTATCCTTATTGGTGGTGCCGTACGAGGAACTTGTCTATACAACAAAGTTAGCACTATGTACGACGGAACAATTACTGCTCAATTCTTAACTAAAGAAAATTTTGATAGGTATTATTGAGCATTAACAAGCTCTAAAGATTATGCAGAGTATGTTTCATCTAATATCGATGGAATCATCTCTCAATTTGGAGGAGATACAACTTCAGATGCTAATACATCAGATGCTAATACAAACGATGCAGCTGTTGTAGAAGACAATGGAGCTTACAGCAATGTTAGCACTACTGCAGCATTCAACGATCCTGAATGGAATTCAAACTCAAGTGAAGCTTATGAATTGTTCGGTCTTAGCGGAACACCAGGAAACGTTATCATCGATATGAAAACTAGAAACTTCAAAGCTATCGGATGAGCTTATCCTCAAGAATCATTTGAAGCTGTAATCGCTCAAATGAAAAACGGAGAAACACCTGTATCAGATGATATGGGTAATGCTGGAACATTAACTCAAGAACAAATAGATTCTATCTTGAGTAATGTATATTACAGAAACGATAAATCAAATGCAGATATCGTTATCGTTGAATACTCTGATATCCTTTGTCCTTTCTGTCAAAGACATTATAACGGAAGAACTATCGAAAATATCTTAGATGCAGACTCTTCTGTAGCTCTTGCATTCAAAAACATGCCTCTTGCTCAATTACATCCAAATGCACCATTAGGAGCAAAATGAGCTAAATGTGCAGGACAATTAAATGGAGCTAGTGGTTTCTATAGTTTCCTTGATAGCGCTTTCGCTCAAAGTGATTTCAGTGCTAGTACTGTAGTTACAATTGCAGAACAAATAGGATTAGACGTTGATGCATTTATTAAATGTTTCGAAAGCTAATATTAGCCAAACAAAATCCTCAAATAAAGAAGCTATCATAATCTAAAAATTATGATAGCTTTTTCTTAAAACTATTTGCATTAAAAGAAAAAAACATTACATCTAAAAATGATAATTAATAATTAAAGTCACTATGCGAAATATTACACCGAGAACATTAACATATTTAAGTATCTTTCTAGCAATTATTGTAATTATCGCTACTATCGCAATAATACTTTTTCCTAATTTCTTCAAAAAACGAGATACTCAACTTGAGGCAAAATGAGACAAAAATATTTTTCTACAAAAACTAGCAATCTTTATTAACAATGCCATTACCCCTCTTTCAATCAGTATATTCTATATTATTATATCTATAATACTCATCATGGGAAAACAATACAGAATCCTGTGAATCTGAATATCGAGTATATTATTGGTATCAATCCTTTTCCGAAGCATAAAAAGAATCACTCAAAGAAAAAGACCTAGTAATGCAGAAATAAAATTCAAAGACTTCAGTTTTCCAAGCTGACATACTGGAGCATGATTTGTATTTTTTCTAAGCATAGCAATAGCTATCACTCGATTATTAAACATTCAAAGTTATGAATGAATATTCCTTGTTGCACTTATCTGTTGAGCTATCGTAGCACGAAGCAGACGATATATTCATGTTCACCGAGTATCCGATGTTATTATATGAAGTCTATTATGAATAGGATGTTTTATCCTAGCATATCTGTTTTTCTTCTACTTTGGAGATGCTATTTTCCAAGCAATAGAAAATGTTTTCTTTAACTTATAATAATAAAAAATGTTCGATATAATTATTATTTGAGCAGGAGCAAGCGGACTTTTTTTATGAAGTATTTTATCTAAAGATTTAAAAAAAGCTATATTAGAAAAAACAGATAAATGTTGATTAAAACTACTTCTTTCATGAAATGGAAGATGTAATTTTACTAATCTTAATGTTAGTGCAAACAGATATATTTGAGAAAATAAAGATAATCTTGATCACCTATTCAAAGAATGCTCACCAGAAATGATTATCTCTTATTTCAAATCAAACTGAATCGAATCAAAAGAAGAAGACAACTGAAGAATACTTCTAAAAAGCAATAAATCGAAACAGCTTCTAGATTTTCTTATTGAAGAAAACAAAAAAAATAACACAGAAATAATACTTAATGAAGAAGTATTAAACATCGAAAAGAAGTGAAACTATTTCTGTATTAAAACAAATAATAATACCCGAGAAACAAAAAAGATAGTAATAGCTACTTGATGAAAATCATTCCCACAATTATGAGCTTCTGATTTTGCATTTTCATTTTGTGAAAAAAATGATATTAAAACAAAATCTCCAGCACCTGCTCTATGTTGAATAGAAACAAAAGAAAATTTAGGTTCTTTAAGTTGATCATCTATAATTGCTGATATAGAAATCAAAGATGAAAAAATGAAAAATGTATATAACAATTCTTGAACAATTCTCTTCACTCATCGATGAATTTCCTGACCAGTAATATTTAATACTTCTCTATTCCTGGGATATTATTACAAAAATTTCAACAAACTAACCATAAAACTTCACATAAAAAACAAAAATATGACAAAAAGGCTTTTCTCATTTTTATGAATAAAAAAGAGATTAGACAATTATACATTAACCCTACATCCAACAAAATTGAAAGAACGAGAGTCTGCTAAAGTAACCAGCTGATGAGTTAATTTAGAAGAACTAACAGACAATTTCGAATTAAAAAAACTTCCCAATATTTTCATAATATGAGAAGCCGTAAATGTAACTTGAGAAACTTGATGATATAACTTACATCGAGCTCGAACATCTGCCTATCAATGTTACAAAGCTATTGATCCAACAAGTCATGAACTTGTTTAAGAAAACGATCATCAACGTGAGTATAAATCTGAGTTGTCGTAATTGAGGAATGTCATAAAAGTGTTTGAACAGATCTAATATCTGCTCATTTTTTTAATAATGTCGTTGCAAAAGAATGTCTTAAAGTATGTGGTGTTACCTTTTTTGTTATTCAAACCTTTTTTGCATAATCCCTAACTAATGCCTCAACTGAATTCCTAGATATTTGTTTTCAATAACTATTAACTGATAAACTAATAAACAATGAAGGATAATTATCTACTCTCATCTTCAAATAACGAGATAATTTATCTGCAGCCTTAGAAGTCAAAAAAACAGATCTAACTTTTGATCACTTTCCTCTAACAGAAAACTGTTTTTCTCAAAGGAATATCTGATCTTTCTTCAATGATATCAATTCTGAAACTCTTAATCAGGTACCATAAAGTACATGTAACATCAACTCATCTCTAGCTACCTGAAGTGGATCTTTACAATATATTGACGGAGCCTCTAGTATTTTTTCAACCTCTTCTTCAAGTAAAAAATTAACCTCTCTTTGAGGTATTTTTGCCAACTCTAATTTCTCAGGGCTCATACAATCTATATCATTTTTTAACAAAAATTTAAGAAAAGATCTTAATGCTATAATATGGTAATTAATCGTTTTATTACTAAGCTCTAAGTCTTTTAGAACAACTCTCAACTGTAAAATATCCTGTGGTTTTAAATCCTGAATTTTTGGATCTCATAAAATATCAATACTCCTTTTTATCCATAAATTATAATTTGTTATTGTTCTTGCTGAAGAATTTTTAGTATACTCCAAATAATCCAAAAACATATCAAGCAACGAAGACATCTTCATAGAAATTTTTTTCTTAGAAGAATAAGAAGGATGTCATATTTCAGACCTCCTTCCTATTTTTTTCATATTTCGTATATTTGTTGTATTATTATACATTCTCTACTAACTGTAAATAATTATCTAATTTTTCTTTTGTTTCTGCCCATACAGAAGATATATCAATATCACTTTCATTTTCAATCTTATCTAATAACAGAGTCGCTTCCTTTTCGATAGCTGCTCAATACTTCATCTTTGTTTTATTTGTCTCAGCAATTCAAGATTCCTTTATAGTCTTACCCTTTACTTGATAATCCATTAATTCTTGTTTAATAGCAATTGAATCTCAGAAACTAACCCCAATCCTTTCTACTGCAGCTAATGGATCATTATCTGAAGTATTTCCAATCTCAAGTTCTTGAACATCAGAAATTCAAGTTTCAGTTCCAGAAGATTCTTCCTTCTTTTCTTCTGAAGGAACATTTTCTTCTGTAGGATTTCATAAATCTATTGACTGAATATTTTCATCTTCATCAATCAAAGTAGTTTCATCAATTTCTACAGGTTCTAACATCTGAATCATAAGTTCATCTTCATCAGCATACTCTTCTTCTAATCATGTCAATTCTTCTCCTGTAAGCGAATCAAAATCCTCTAAACCAGGAGCAACACCATGATCATCAGAAACGACTACTGGTGTATTATCTCCTCCAGAGAAATTAAACATATCAGGATATTTAATATAAGCCATTACTCAAAGAACAACTACTAACAATCCTAAGAGTCATGTAACTAATGTTTTGTTTGTTGATTTAGCCTTTGTTCAATTTACAACTTGTTGAGGATAAGGAGTTGGTGCAGTTAAAGGATTTGCTTGTCATACTTGACTGTTCATAGTATCTAAATCCAAAGTTTGAGGAGCTGCAGCTTGTTCAGCAGCCTTTGCTCCTTGTAATAAAGAATCTAAACTTACTCCTTGTTGATTCTCTACTCAAGCATTTTGATCTGAAATCTGGTTATTATTCTCCATAAGAGTTTGATTATTTTGATTAGCTGTTGCAAATTGAGAAACCATCTCATCCAAAGACATTGTTTTAGGAGTAGTATCTTCTGCAACTGGCTGTTCTACAACAGGTTGTTCAGGAAGTGATTGCTCAGCAACTGGTTGTCCAAACATTGCCTGTTCAGGAGTAGACTGTTCAGCAACTGGTTGATTAACTGAAGACATCATATCTTGAGCCATTTCTTGTCCTTGAATTGAAGCTTCGACTACATTTCACATATTATCAACAGACGCTTCAGTTGATTGTGGAGCTGTATTAGATAGTTCTTCTCCTACTGCTTCGAAAAGGGCATTATCAACAGCTATTTCAGAATTACTAGGACTATTATCTTGATCTACTGGAGCATCTAAATTTTCTCAAGCAAGAGTATTTGTTGTATCTTCAGTTTGTTCTGCTACTTGATCAGTAACTGCTTCAGAACTTACAGATTCTTCACTAACAAAATTATCTGATATAGAATCTTCTGGAGCCTCTTCAGAAATAATAGTATCATCTGCTTGAGTTTCTTCAACAATATTATCATCTGTAGAAGAAGTTAAATCTTCAGCATCAGTTAATGAGATATCTTCTGTTTGAGCTTCATCAAGACTAGAATCTTTTTCATCAAGAGCTTTATCGTTATCTTCTTCAGATGTTTCTACTAATGAGAATTCATCAGTTTCATCTGCATCTAAATTATCTTCAGAATTATTATCAACAACATCCTCATCCAATGAATCAGTATCTTCAGAAGAATCTTGAAGTGAATCATCATCTGAATCAGAAATTTCACTATCATCATCTGAATCAGAAACATCTTCTTCATCATCAGCCATTAAATCATCATCTAACAAATCATCATCCAATAAATCATCAGACCCTTCATCTCAAGATACAACATCCTCATCTAATGGTTCAGCATCCTCATCTAATGAATCAGTATCTTCAGAAGAATCTTGAAGTGAATCATCAGCATCATCTAAATCATCATTCAATGAACTAGAATCTTCTAAAGTATCATCAGAATCATCCAACAAATTAGCATCATCAGAATGGTCTTCTTCTTTTTCATCTTCTACTTTATCTTCTTCTTTATCTTCTGTAGAATCAAGACTATCAACTTCTTTAGAATCTTCAGAAGCAGAATCATCAAATGGATTATTCTCTTCCACTGAACCATCTGTTGAAGCAAGATTTTCTAGAGTTGATTGAGCATCATCTACTTTTTCATCATTAGATGTTCCTGCATAAGAATCAGGTAAATCTAAATTAAAGTCAAAGTCAGCAGAAGCCTCTTGAACTGAATCAGTTTCTGTAGTTTCTGTGGTCTCTGACACTTGATCTTCAACTGGAGTCTCATCTTGAGATTGAATAAAGTCAAAATCAAATTCATCATTCTGAGTTTGAGCCTGTGAATTTGTTGCGGGAGTTACTCCATTTGAAGTAGGATCTTGTGTTGGCATTTCAATAAAATCAATAATTAAAATTTTCCTTACTAAATTATACTTGGAAAACAAAAAAAATGCAAAATTTTCGCATTTTTTTAACCATATCATCACAAATTTAACACAACACCAACATACCCACAAGAAAGGAAGGAATCGAACCTTCACTTTCAGCTTCGGAGACTGACGTGCTACCACTACACCACTTTCTTTCAAAAAAGTCACACCAACATAATAAATAGATTTCCCAAATATTATCAAGAGAAAATTAGAAAAACAACCCTCTATTTATTCTTATTTACCTCTGTATTTAACCGAACAGCCAACTTTTTTACGACATCATCACTCTTACACATAGGACAATAATTTTCCAAATCTCACCTAGCAATAAGCATAGTATCACTCTTTGGCCAAGACTCTGCAACAACCAAAGTATATTTAAAAGAAAATGATGAATTAAATAAATCACGATCATATTCTATCTCTCTTCCTGGAAACTTATATTTTGCCCAATTTCTAAAATTAGCAATCCAAACAAGCTCCTTCACATTACTAAAAGCAAGATTCAATCAATTCAAATAATACTTTCAATTCTTTTCCTCCACTTTAACCTCATTATTCCAACTCTTTATAGTTGATTTTTCTGGATTATACTCAATATTTCCCCTCTTTCATTGCCAAACAATGTCATCTTTCGTTCCTTCAATTAACTTTTGAATCTTTGAAGTATTAACAACTACCTCTCTTTCTTCTTTCTTCAAATTCTTAATCTCTTGTTTTTTCTGCAATGACTTAATCTTTTCTACATCAAATAACGGCATCTTTTTTATTCAAGCCAATTTCTTACTAATCAAACTTTCCGTTTTTCATTTATCATCTTCATATCAATTATTACTATCAGAATCGAACCAATGTCCTCAAATATGAATTGATGTAATATTTCATTTTGAATCCTTACTTAGCATACTTTGTTCTAAAATTGTTGTCAAAATCATTTTACTAGCACGTTTAGCAAGCTCTCTATCTTCCAAACTCTCAGAACTCCATAACTCTTTAATCGACTTTCAACCAATTTTATGTTTTTCAATCTGAGAATTATAAAAACTAATCAATCATTGTCTCTTCAAAAACTCTATTGTTGTATCTCAAATAATATTTCATTTCTCATCAAAATACTCCTGATTTCAAAAAGAAACAGCTTGTGAAAATAATGCATAAGTATCAATATCATTACTTACTGAATAATTAGTCAAAGCCAATAAAAATCATCTATACAAATTTTCGAAATATTCAGCAAATTCCTTATACCTTTCATAAATACTTATAGTTGCCAAAGATCATGCATCATATACCAGAACATCTGATTTAAATTTCTCCCATTCCTTATATTTATCACTAATAAGAATCTCAATTTCCTTAGGCAAATCTAATTCATCTTCAAAACTATCTGTAAAAAAAGATGTTCCTCCTAAATTTCTTAAATTCTCTACATCATTATGAGCTTTCTCAACTCTATCAATATAAATCTGTTCTTCCTCTGTATATTTATCACGAGCAGAAGTTATATATGAAATTTTGGCATCTAAACTATTCTCTTTTAATTCTGAAGGAAGAAGACATACCTCCAATTTTCCATTTTGCCATCTAAAAAATTGTCTCTGTAAATCTCACAATCATGCCTTCCTTGCACGTAATAACAAATAATAAGGAAGTTCTAGATACTCACCATTTTTTGACTGTGATTTAACAAAATTAGTAATTTCAGTTTTCACTTTCCTCTGGTTCTGCTGAGTCCTTTCTGATAATTCTTCTTTCAAAAGAGTTCTAAACTTTGTTTCAAATTCTTTCTGTAAAGCCTCATCAATATTCTCAGTTGGAGTATCAATAGTAGAAACTCCTGAAATATTTTTTTTCATAAATTCATCAACATACTGATTAACCTCAGCTTGAGATTGAAAAACTTTTCAAGAATGTCCATCTCATTCCACAGAAGAATCTATCGCCCAATCATTATTAATAATCCATTCATCCTTATAATAGATTCAATGAACAGCTCCATCTTCTTCTCAATAAAATCACATTATTCATTCCATTGTATTCTCTCAAGAATAACAGAATAATTCCTTTGCTAACCTATAAAGCACATTTTGGAAAGGATTATCAGAAACTTCCATAACTCAATTTCTTTCCTCGTTCAATCAAACAATATCAATAAGCCTTTCTCATGGTATTCAAGAAAATTGAACTTTCGAAATATCGAAATCAGCTTCTATCAACTTTTCAATAAAATTAACATTCTTATGGGTGTCTGGAATATCTAACGAGAGTTTCTCTTTATCAGTCTGAGTTAATTTTATCCATTCCTGATAAGAATGAACTAGATTCACATTTTCAGTATAATTAGCATCCTCCTCTACTTCTCATAATAAACTCGTAAGAGAAGAAGTAATCATTAACTCTTGGAATAACAAAGGATTCTTCGTTTTTAATTCCTCTATCTTTTTCAATTTTTCTGCAGGATAGGCAGAGAAAAACTCTTGCTTATATTTTCACAAATTATTCTCATAACTAGATGCAGAATCCCATTTTCACTTTGATACCAATTCTGCATATACCTTAGATTGAGTTATAATATTATTCAATGTTTCCATTCATTTTCATGAATTCAATGCATTAATAATTTTTGAATCTTTGAAAGAATTTTCAAGATAAGTAAGTCTTAATTTTATCTGTTTCTCCATCTCTTTCCACTTTCCTTCAAATTGATCTCTCTTATCCCTATCTAATCATGCAAGATAATCTTTCTTTGATTTTCAACTCTGAACATATTCTAGAAATGGTGCATATGAAGAAAACTTACCATTTTGTATCTCATCCAAAAAAATCATAGACCAACAAGCATCTCCAAAAGAAGCTTCCTTTTGATTTTTTAAATTCTCATTTGAGACACGACGCACCATAGCATCTCATAAACCAAGTACAGGCATTGCACACCAAAGTCCAACCTCAAACCATCATGCTCAATTTATATATTCATGGATAGACTCATTAATACTAGAATTACCAACTTTCTTATTATAAATTCACTGTAATATTGCTTGATTAATTTTAGCTTTTTTCTCTCTGACAAAATCCTCTTTATTTTGTAAATAGAAATCTTCTACATCATAGTACAAACTATCTGCACCCATACTAACTCAAGTTGCAACAGCTCAAACCGCTAATCAAACCAATGCTCATACTCCTCATCAAACACTTGTTCACGCAGCAGTACAAGCAATAATAATTCCTCATTCAACCAGAACAGATCAGATACCAATCCATAATTGGCAATTTGCCTGATTCTTCTTATTATTAGCTCTTAATTCATTAACTTTCTCAATCAATTTTGCCTCTTTTTGAGTTTCCAAATATACCCAAACATCTAATCATAGACAAGCAACATCAATTAACATAGCTCATGCAAAAGTTTGAAGACATCTATTAATCCTTGATCAATGTCTCAATATTTTTGTCATCTTCTTAAACTCTTTTGCATCTTTAGCTTCTACCAATACCTTCAATACTTCATCACTTACATCAGGCAAATTATTACTCCTCAAAATAGCTTTCATTTCATCAACCGTTCTACATCAAGCTAGCTGATCAGCATATTTTTCTAACCTCAAAAGCTGAGTTTGATGAAGTCAAGCATCTTCCAATAATTTTCTTGGAATTTTATTATCAAGTTCACCCCACTCTCTCAATAAAGCAATACTATCATCATTAACGTCCTTAATACCATCTTTCAATTTCCCAATATGTTTATCAATAGTTCTTTGCTGACGAGATGAAAGACGTGATCATAAGGTATTTTTATGTTTTTCTAATGCCTCAATTCCTGACTCAATTGTTCACCTTACTTTCTTAGCATCAATATTTTCTGATAAATGCCTATAATTAGCAGATTCAGATAATTTTCTCATTGCAGCAGTAGCTCAAAATCCAACTCAAGAAGCAACCGCTCATTCAATCGTAGGATTAGCTCAATCAGATCATCATTCTTGTTGATCAGCTTGTTCCTGATTTCCTTCATTTTGATTCTGATGAGACTCCTCACTTCATTGCTGCTGAGTAACTTCAGAATCCTGAGATTCAGAATCTCAAGATATTCATAATATTTCATTTTTAAGTTTCAAAAGTTCTGCTTCTGTCTTTCTTTTCTCTATTTCTAATCTCTTCTCCTTCATAAAATTAAAAATCTTTTCAGCCGTAGAAGGAGAAATAAAATTAATAATATTCTTCCACCATCAGAATTCTTGAACTTCATCAAATTTCTCTGGTAAATTTATATCACCGGTAAGAATTCTTTTAACTTTTGTTTCAATAGGCAAAAGTGCTAAAGACTTTATCCATCAAAGCTCTTTTTTAAACTCATCCAAATAGCAATCAGAAATCTCTTTCTTTAATTGTTCTACCGGTTGTCCCATTTTAAAAACAAATAATATTAAATTTTAACCTTCTTGGCAAACTTTATAAGCAACTTAAACGCATCTAATGCAGTATTTCATTCTTTGAGAAGATTCTTAGCCTTAATGTCACTAAATATCTCCATAATAGGTTTCAACATATCATCACTAATAGTTCATTTCAATTTTTTATCCTTTCTCAATTCATCAATAATTGAACTCAATTCATCCCAATCCATTTTTTCAATAGCCTTATTTAATTTCTCTGAATTTTGATCTAATAACAAAGAAATAGTATCAACAATTTCAAAAACTCTCTTTCATTTTCTCACCCTTGTAATTACTGAATACATTGAATCTAGATTCTCAACTTCCTTAATAGTAGCTTTATTAATCCTATTTTTAAACTCCTCTAACTTCTTTATTTCTGCCTCAATTTGTTTCAATTTTGGTCATGAAGAGTATGTTTTTTCATTCTCTAATTTAGTAATGTCATTTTTAATACTTTGCTGGATTTTCTTATAACTTGCATTCTCTGCTAATTCCTTTGCTGGTTTGATTACCTCATCAACTTCATCAACAACATCATCAACTATCTCAACTCATCCATGAGGAATTTTCGCTACTAATGCCTCAAGCTGATCAATAGGTTGCTTTGATCTTACAGCCTCTCTAAGCTCTTTTGAAGAGTCATAACACTCAACAATTCTCTTATATAAAGCATTATGATTAAGCTTTAAATCTTCTAAATATATTTGTCAATCTTTGAAAGATTTGATACATGCATCAAAAGCAGCTTCTCTAATATTCGCTGTCTTTCTAGCATCCTTTGCGATATTAAATGTCTTTCCCCATTTCTCCCAAGATTTTCAACTAAAGAAACCATTTATTTTCTTATTAATTATTGACTCTGCATCCGCCAAAGATATTTTTCAAGATTTCAATGCATCTAAACAATTCTCAGCTCATTTTTCACCTCCAAAAATAGTTTTAGTTTGTATAAATTCTGGAGATCAATAAATAATTTTATCCACCATATTATTTCAGAATCTAGTTCATAATACAGCTTTCTTTCATAAGAAATAAACTACAGAAGCAGGAACTGTTGCAGTAGCAACTCAGAATTTTACAACCTTCTTATTTCTCATAATAACTCATGCTGCCGTAATAACAATTCAAGTTCATAAACAAGAACTAAAAATATATTCAGTTCAAGTGAGCCATTCTCAATCCCATAACTTCTTTCCTCATTCAACCAAATTAACTACAGAATCTTTCAAAAATCATGGAATTCTATAAATAACATTTCAATTCTCATCAACATCCTTTTCAATAGTATTAGCTCACAAAATAGCTTCCTTTTTAAGAGCAAGCATATTATTAATAGAATTTCACAAAGCAGCAATTTTTTCAGGGCTCAAATTTCAATTAAGAAGTTCTCCTTTCATCTCAAGAATTTTAATTTTATATTCTTGAAACAACTTATCTAATCAAGACTTTTCAAGATATTCACGAAGATTCGCATCCCCCATCCTAAATAAATCTCAATAGATATTCCATGCTGACTCCTCTACTGCATCTATAATATTATCATCAACATCTTTAATAATACCATCACATGCACTTGCAAGCTTTTTCTTTTCATCATCAGTTAATTCTTTACCCTGTTTTTCACTTACAACCTGTAAAATATCTTTTCCTCATTCTTTATTTCATAAAACTTCATCTCTCTCTTTATCTAAATTCTTCACAGAATCAGTCACCCATTTTGATACATCAGAATTGAATAAATTATTTCTATTTAAAATATCCATTCAATTAACAATATTTGCATTAACAAAACTGTTATAAGTATCATCTTTCAAAATATATTTCTCATATTTTTCTTTATCCTTCAAGATATCTTCCTTCTTCAATCAATACTTTACAGCATTTTCAGCTGCTATCTTATCTATCAACTGATCTCTTTTCTCAAACAAATATGTCTGAATTCTTATACTTTGCCTAAAGAAATATTGAAGCTCTTTCTTTGATTCATCATTACTAGCAATCCATTTATCAATTTTTTCACTTAAAGAAATACTCAAATTACTAACTAAACTCCATGACTTAAATTTAGAAAGATATGAATCAACAAAAGTCTTCATAAAATCTCATCATAAACTCTTAACATAAGATACCATGCTACTTACTCATCATGCCAAAGCTTCTTTAAAAGAAGAATTCTGTGATAAAATATTATCAATCTTAGAAAATTTATTATCTAAACAAAAAGCAACAATTCATTTATATTTTTTTTCACCTCAAGATTGAGCTTTAGCAATCCTCTCCATCTCTAACTCATCTTGATATCAGGCTTGAAGTTCTCTCTGATAAAGCCCATTATATACTAAATCAACATTTTCTCAAAATTGTTCATAAGTCTCAAATGCTTCCTTATGTTCAGGATCTCTTATATATTCTTCATATCATTCATACTTGTCTTTATCAGAATCAGAATCAGTTGGTTTATCTCATCCCCACCAACCAAATTTCTTTCATAACCAATATCATGCCCCTGCAACTGCAGTTCAAATAGCAGAATATTTAATAGTCTTTCAAAATCATGACTCCCAAAATCATTTTTTCTTCTTTTTCTTTGTTTTCTTTTCTTCTGTTGCTTCTGCCTCTTCTTCATTTTCTTCTTCATCATCTCCAAATCAAAAGAAATTCTTTATCTTTCTTCATACCCATTTTATTCAGTTCCATGCAGCAACAGCTCATCCAACAATTCATCAAACCACAAGAGCTCAACGTCAGACCTGTTTAGCTGTATGATAATTTTCCTTTTCATCTCATGCCACCCAATCAGATACAGATTCAACAACTCATTTTTTATCAACACTTGTTCATAATTCTGCTAAAGCACCATCAACTTCTTGCTTCAATTGTTGGTAATCTCACTTTTTATCAACTTCTTTTCATAAATTTTTCAATTTAGAATCAATACTTGCATTAAGAGAAGTACATTCTTCTATAATCTCCTTCTTTGATTTCTCCTTCTCTTTTGCATCTGTTATCTTTTTTAACTGAGAAATTTTCTCATCAATTTGAGATTTTTTACTTTTATAATCCTCAAATTTTTCTACTCATGGCATGATAATCATTTTTTATCAAAATAAATAGACTATACATAAATTATAACCAAAATATTTGAAAAGACATACTTTGCTAAGAAATATTATAAGTTTTATCGTTGACAATAAGTCAAATTAATACTTAATAATAAGAAATAAAGAAACACTTGCGTTTATTGTTATAAAAAATACTATTCTATCCAAGAATTATATTTCTTTTAACATCTAAATATTTGTAATGTTAGGATCTTCATGAGCTTTATTAAAGCTTTCTCAAATATTATTTTATGCTTTAGGTAGTTTTTGAATATCATTATTCCTCTACCCATTCTACATTAAACTCCTTAGAAAACTAAAAGCATGAAAAACTATCCGTGAAAATACTGCTACATGAGAAAAATCTGAAATATTTAGTAAAATGCATGCTCATAAGCAAGGAACTCCAACAATGTGATGAGGAATGTTTCTTATTATTATGTTAATCATGGTGATATTATCTTTAGTTCTCCAACATTTTGGATTTATTGAAAACTCACTCTGGAACTCACAAGAAACCTATATTATCCTCTTTTGATTCTTCAGTATGGGACTAATTGGTTTAGTTGATGATTACCTAAATATTAGAAATTATTGAAAAATTAAAGGCCTAAGTGCAAAAGCCAAACTTTTATGAATGTTTCTTTTCTCTGCATGGATCTCATATTGGTTTTATGTAAAATTATGAGTTACATATATAAACCTTTGGCCTATTGCATGAAAAATAGAAGTAGGAATCCTTTTCCCTATTCTAACATTTATTGCTACCATTGCTGTAGTAAATGCTATTAATATAACAGATTGATTAGATTGATTAGCTGGTGGACTAATGACAATGATTTTTGTGTGTCTTGCTGTCGTAACATTTCTTAACTGAACATATCTTGCTACAACAGTAGTATGAATACTAGTTTCTGTTCTTCTAGCATTCTTATTCTTTAATATAAATCCTGCCAAAATATTTATGGGAGATTCATGAGCGTTTGCCCTGTGATGAATGCTAGCCTCCTTAATTTATCTTCTCAACATGAGATTTTGAATACTTATCCCTTTCTTAATTATATTCTTGTTTTTCATAATTGACTTTTTCTCTAGTTTCCTTCAAATTTTTTGGAAAAAAATATTTAAGAAAAAATTATTCGCTGTAGCTCCTTTCCATCATTTATTAGAATATAAATGAATAAAAGAAACTACCATTGTAATGCAAGTATGGTTAATACAATGAATACTAGGAATAGCTTGAATATTATTAATATTAATTGAATACATAATAATTAAACATTGAGGAGGATTATTATAAACTTACATTTAAGAACAAAAAAACAGCTTCAGATGAAGCTGTTTTTATATTATTAACTCTTTTTACATACTTTATTTGTAGTATCCCAATTTCAATCCACACAAAGGATACATTCTTTTTTACCATTCTTATCTGTAACAAACTGAACTCATGGCATATCTGCTTCATATGCAGAACAGCTTGTTAAATTACTAGGAACTGAACTTGGACGACATCACTTCAAATCAGAATGCCATCAACAAGTTGTACATCTAGGAGAACGACAAATTGGCTTACATTGTCAATCTACTAATTCATTTCCTTCATCTCGTTTACATTGAGTAGGATCATTTCATCATGGAGTATCTCATCAATTATTGCCATTTTTTACACATATATCTTTTCCATCTGATAGATCATGATAATAACCTTCTTCTTCATTACATGTATAATAACATCCTTCATCTTGATCAGTTGCATCCGGTTTATATTTCCAATCATCATCTGTAGAACGTTTATAATCTCCTATTAAATTATCATGCATTCTAGGATGCTCTACTATCTTTTTTACTGATTTAGATGGTAAATAACTAGGTAAACTTGGACATACACGATCAAAGCATCAACTCCTTGAATCAGATTCCTTTGTTTCTACATAATATGCAGTATCTTTACACGTATAATAACATCAAGCTACTGTTTGTCATATATCACGACTCCAACTTGTCGCTCAAACTCAAACTATACGTGGAATTACATCTGTTGTTCAAGCATGCCATGTAGTTCAATCCCAAATACGCCCATATGGAATTGATGGACATGCATTAGCTTCAATACACACATCCTTTCCATCTATTACTTCATGATGATAACCTTCTTCTTCATTACATGTATAATAACATCCTTCATCTTGATCAGTTGCATCCGGTTTATATTTCCAATCATCATCTGTAGAACGTTTATAATCTCCTATTAAATTATCATGCATTCTAGGA
>Ga0247611_10004773_pt1 | contig 18489 bp, 9 predicted proteins | sample 177DNAGHGhighgp2_FD_192422 | JGI IMG/M metagenome (GOLD analysis project Ga0247611, IMG submission 192422) | Sheep rumen microbial communities from Palmerston North, Manawatu-Wanganui, New Zealand - 1770 DNA GHGhigh gp2 | ecosystem: Host-associated > Mammals > Digestive system > Stomach > Rumen ... | reverse complement strand
CCTGTTGTGGTGACCAATGGTCCTACTGTTTTAGGCTCCTATGCAGCGCTTATCGCCCTGGCCTATTTCTGTTTCTGCATCCATGCGGTATGCGTCTATGCCCCGCTGGTCTATCTGCTGGGAGGCCTGTCCCCCATCAAATTTTTCAAGGGGGTGCACCCAGCCATGCTGTTTGCCTTCTCGAGCGACTCCTCTGTCGCCACCCTGCCCTACACGATGGAATGTACTGAGAAGATGGGTGTCCGCAAGGATATCGGCAACTTTGTGCTGTCGTTAGGTGCGACGATCAACATGGATGGTGTGGCTATCTACCTCGGTGTGGCTTCTGTCTTCATGGCAGCCTGCTGTGGCATCGACCTGACGATGCATCAGTATTTTGCCATCGCCTTTGCCTCAACGGTCGCCTCTATCGGCACGCCAGGCATTCCTGGCGGAGCGCTTGCCTTGATGGCGATGGTATTTGCTTCAGCGCAAATTCCTGTGGAGTGCGTGACCATCGTGGCTGGAGTAGACCGCATTGTGGACATGGGCCGCACTGTCATGTCGATTACTGGCGATGCCTCCTGCGCCGTCGTCATGAACAACATATTCAAAGGGCAAGAAATCCCGGTGTGACAATCGGGCTATCACGAAGAAACGGAAGCCGCGCTGACTTCCGTTTCTCTATTCTCATCTTTGGGGAACAGATCAGTGAATCTGTTAACATATCGTTCCTCTGTGTTGTCACCCGCAGGGAAGACGGATCGCTGCGCGCGAACTTCCGCCCTCTGAAGATTGACAAGGATTTCAGCGTCGAGCGATTTGCCCTCGGCGTGTATAACGAACTTTGTATGGCACTCGGTGGCCTGGTAGAGGGCTGAGCACGTGACAGTTACAGTTGTGACAATTAATTTCTGAGGGTCTCTGATTCTCGCTAATAATATATAACTTACTGATATATAGATAGTTATATATAATATTAGGGTTGGCTCGACCGAAAGAAAGCATACTGTAACAACTGTAACTGTAACGGGCAGGCCGGTAATAATTCATCTAAAAATCTGAATATCAATGAAATACGATATCACAAAACAGACAGCGCCCAAGATGCCGAACCTCGGTAAGGGCACGGAATGTATCAAACTTCTAATCTCGCAGGCATCAAAAGACATGCACGAACCCCTGGTTCCGATGCTTTTCCCCTCGCTTGGCGCACATGTGAGCGGTGCGGAATTTATGTACCCCGACTATTCCTGGAAGGAGGTATGTGGTCTGATGGCCAATCTGGTTGCCGATTCGGGTGGTAACAAGGGCCAAATGTCACTACTGGTTGAGGTTATTCTCTTCCCCTCCTAAGTTAGGAGGGGTGCCCGACAGGGCGGGGTGGTCTGCGCTCGGCTTTGCCGCTTGCTACCGAAGGGACGCAAGAACAAGCGCTAAAACTACCGCGGATTGTTGCATTGGCCGTTCTTCAGACCACCCCTAACCCCTCCTCGCTCGGCTTTGCCGCTTGGCTCTGCCAAGAACTCAGGAGGGGAAGAGATTACCTTCAAGCCGCTCCGACCGCTGAATTATTCCCTCGTTCTTGCGTCCCTTCGGTAGCAAGCGTCTCCTTCGTCGCCGAGCGCAGACCACCCCTAACCCCTCCTCGCTCGGCTTTGCCGCTTGGCTCTGCCAAGAACTCAGGAGGGGAAGAGGTTACCACCGTGCTGATGCCTTCTACGGGTCGTGGAGATAGGCTCCATGGGGGTATGGCAATGCCTGCTATCCCTCGTACCAGGCATCAGCACGAGCCGTACCAGGCATCAGCACAACCCTTAACAGGCATCGTTACGAACGCGCCCCCGATTTTGCAAACTCAGAGATGGCAATCTGGCCTTGCGCTCTGTGTCTCTGTGCTGAAAAAAATAAGTTAAGCCCATGCGAAACCTGAATCAAATAATTGCCCAAACGTTTGCGTAATTCAGATTTTTTTCGTAAATTTGCACCATCATTACAAACGAATACCAAAATATGACCATTATGATGAACCATTCTATTAAAGACAATCTGACAAGCAACCCTGTACTGTCAACCAGCCTCCGGACACGAACCCTGGCCGTGCTCATAGCCCTGATCACGACGGCGACGGCGTGGGGTGAAAATTTTACGGTAGACGGCGTGAGATACAGAATCTTGACCGGCATTTTGTCCAATGAGGTGGAATTGGATGGGCTTGAAGTGGACGGTCTTGTCGAACTTAAAATCCCTTCAACAGTCTCACCCGAGGATGATGATGCTGTCTATCTAGTGACAAGCATCGCTACAAGCGCCTTTGTGGGTAATGAAAGCCTGACATCGGTAACCATCGGCTCTAAGGTGACGACTATCAATGCGGGGGCCTTCCAATTATGCAAAGCACTGACAAGCATCACCATCCCTTCCGGCGTGACAACCATCGGAGAGAAAGCTTTCAAAGATTGTACCGGACTGAAAAAGGTCACCATTGGCAAAGGTGTGACAAGTATCGGAACTGATGCCTTCAAGGGCTGTACGAATGTTAACGAGGTGATATGCGACGCCGACGCCACCAAACTGACGTGGAATGATTATAATTGTGACGACTTCAAGGGCAGCAAAGCGACTGTTTGCTACGTTTCTGACCCAAAAAATTATAGCACAACACTTAGCAATGTCAATGTCACAGTCAGGCAATATTATAACTTGGAGATAGCGGGCACAAGGGTGACGGTGGACAACAAGGCCGACATCCTCAGCGACGGAGCGGCCAGTTACGATCCGACATCGAAGACACTCACCCTCAGCAAAGACATCACCGCTGCCATCAATTCATATATCGTCATTAACAGAACCAGCGAGCTGACCATCAAAGTCGCGGACAATGTTAAACTGGAAAACACAACCAAAGGAGCACAAGGACTTATATATTCAGCAGCAGATAAAACAACCATTACCGGGTCAGGTGTGCTCACGCTGAGGGGGATGGTAATGTATGGAATCGCTGGCTCTACCTATTGTAAACTGACTATTAAAGACGCTATCATCAACATTGCGGGAGTGGTAGAAGGCATTTCCACGTCCGTTTACACAACATACATCAACAATTCCGCCATTAGCATTTCCAGCACAGATAGGGCTATTTATGGGAGCACCCAATTTACTAACTGCCACATCAGTTATCCTGAAGGTGCCACAATCAGTAATGATAAAGCCGTCGATGCCAGCGGCAATGTGTGCAAAGCGGTCACCATCCTGCCCGACAATTCGCCAGGAGTGTTCGTCAGCGAGATGGCATTCCCCGACGAGAACTTCCGCAACTGGCTCCTCAGCCAGGACTACGGCAAGAGCGGATATATCACCGCCGCAGGGCTAGCAGGAGTGGCGACTATCATAGTCAACAAAATGAGTATTGCAGACCTGAAAGGCATCGAATACTTCACGGCGCTGGAGAACCTGAAATGCTACAACAACAAACTGAAAGCTCTCGACGTGTCGAAGAATACGGCGCTCAAATTTCTGGACTGCAGCGAAAACCAACTGACCACCCTCAACGTGTCGACGAACACGGCGCTGACTACTCTGTCTTGCGAAAACAACCAACTGACAGCCCTTGACGTGAAAGCGAACACGGCTCTGGAGATTTTGTACTGCGAGCACAACCAACTGAGCGCCCTCGACGTGTCGGCTAACACATCGCTAACAGAACTGTATTGCCACGAAAACAAACTGACCGCCCTCGACGTGACTGCGAATACGGCGCTGATGAATTTGATTTGCTACGGCAATCAGATTCGCGGCACGGCCATGCAGACATTCATCAACAGCCTGCACTCGAACGGAGGAGGCCCAACCCTCTGCGTCTATACCTCCGCGGCGACTGACGGCAACGAGATCAATACGATACAGGTAGGAAAAGCCAAGGCAAAGAAGTGGACGGTGACGGCGTATGACGGCTCCAGCATCGCGGACTATGCCGGCATCCACGCCATCACCATTGATGAAACGAATTTCCCAGACTACTGCTTCCGTGAAAACTGGATTCTCATGCAGACATTTGCTGACGACAACTACCTCACCGACAAGGAGGCGGCCAGCGTGACGGCCATCGACGTCAGCAGCAAGAGCATCTTTAACCTGAAGGGCATCGAGCACTTCACTGCGCTGAAAACCCTGAATTGCAGCGGCAACAATCTGGACGCCATCGACCTGTCGAAGAACACGGCGCTGGAAGAACTGAATTGCAGCAGCAACATTTTGTCCGCTCTTGGCGTGACGGCGAACACGAAACTGAAGAAACTGAATTGCAGCGGCAACCAACTGACCGCGCTCGACGTGACAAAGAACACGGCGCTGACAGAGTTGTACTGCTACCGCAATAGTATCCGAGACGAGGGCATGCAGACACTTATCAGCAGCCTGCACCAGAACGGAGGAACCCTCTACGCCTATGACACGACGAATGACCAAAACGAGATGACGACAACTAACGTGGCTGACGCCAAGGCAAAGAAGTGGCAGGTAAAGGCGTGGGACGGCTCCAAGTTGGTGGACTATGCCGGCCTCTTCGCTGTGTACATCAACGCCACGAACTTCCCCGATGCGGCATTCCGCAACTATGTCGGCGACTTCGACCTGAACTCGAACGGATACCTCACCGAGAATGAGATTGACGCCGTCACGGAGATAAGTGTTCCCATGATGAACATCACCAGCCTGAAGGGCATCGAATATTTCACGGCGCTGACGACACTGGTCTGCAACAGCAACAAGTTGACCGCCCTCGACGTGACAAAGAACACGGCGCTGGAAAACTTGATTTGCGTAGGCAATCAACTCTCTGCGCTCAACGTGGCGAATTGCACGACGCTGTATACTCTGGATTGCAGCGAGAACAAGTTGACCACGCTCGACGTGACGAAGAACACGGCGCTGCAAATGTTGTACTGCAACGACAACCAACTGACGGCGCTCGACATGACTGCGAACACGTCGCTGTCAACACTGTACTGCCACGGCAACAAGATCACGACGGGCATGCAGGCACTCATCAGCAGCCTGCGCCAGAACGGAGGAGGAGGCCTTTACGCCTATTCCCCTGAGAACGAAGGCAACAAGATCACGACGGAGCAGGTGGCTGCCGCTGACGTAAAGGGTTGGACGGTGTTCATGTGGGACGGCGCCAACTGGGTCCCCTACCCCGGCATCCTGCTCGGCGACGCCAACGGCGATGACAAGGTGGACGTGGCCGACATCGTGGCCATAGTCAGCCATCAGAAGGGTCAGGACGTGGAAGGCTTCAGCCTGCCCGCCGCTGACGTGAACTACGACGGCAAGGCCGACGGGAAAGATGTCGAACTGATCAGCAAGATCATCATGAAGGAGTGAGAAGAAAAACGATTCATAGGAGCAAAAAAAGAATCACGGCACATCGTCAATGCCGTGATTCTTTTATTATGCTAACACGATACAACTTACTTGCCTAACCGCCATAGACGGCCAGCGGATCGTCGTCGTTGGTGCTGTCGAACACGCCCAGGTAGATGCAGCCCGTGTGATCGGCCTTCACGTCCATGGCCAGCAAGACACGACTGAAGGGCACGCCAGCCTCGGTCTCGCCGGAATACTCATACGCGTCCCACCACAGACCTACAAGGTCTTCATCCTGGACGTTACTGTTAATAAAATTGATTGTTATATTACTCACTATATATAATAGTTTGTCCCGTCAGGTCATCCCGCACCGAGGGCGGTCTGAGCAGGCTGGTAGATGGCAAGGCCGAACTCCGGAGCGGCGCCGTAGATATACTCCATGATGTCGCTCGTGTCGTGCTCGTAGGTCAGGGCATCCTTGGCCTTCAGCCAGAACATGAACTCCAGGCAGCAGCCTGAGGCCTGAGGCGTGTCAGCCTGTTTCACCAGCGGACTCTTCGCGCCGACCACCTTGGGATTCTGGCTCAGCCATTGCTCGATGTGGTGGCGGAAGCGCGTGATGTTCGTCGTCGGCACAGACTCATCGTCAGGGCGCTCCACGACGATGGAGCGGAAGTCGAAATAGACGCGCTTGACCTGCTTGCGGCCCTCGCTCTCCATCATGCCCTGCCAGTTCTGGAAGGAGCCGTCGACGAGGGCCTGCGGACTCAGCGTGATGACGGTATTGTCGAAGTTGCGCACCTTCACCATCGTCAGCGTTATCTCCTCCACCTTGCCGTTGGCACCAGACTTGGGCTCGGTGATCCAGTCGCCGATGTGCAGCATGTCGTTGGCCGTCAGGCGGATGCCGGCCACCAGACCCTTGATGGTGTCCTGAAAGGCGAGCATCAGGATGGCCGAGGCAGCACCCAGTCCGGCGAAGAGCGTGGTGGGATTCTTGTTGATGATGATGGCGATGACCACGATGGCGCTGATGAAGATCATGAGAATCTTCAGCACGCCGCAAATGCTGTAGAGATACTGCTGCCGGGAGGAGCGCGTGCCACTCTCGAGCAGTTTGAAGGAGTCGATGAACACGATGACGGTACGCACCGCCATCACGGTGAAGAAGATGGCCGTGAGCCGTCCGACGATATCCTCCACCCTCGGATACTCGTAGAACACCAATGGCAGGAGGGTCCAGACGACGACGGCCGGCACGATGTGCGAAGCCGAGAGCAGGACGCGCTTGCTGAACAGCACATCATCCCACTTGGCATCGGTGCGGCGGGTAATCTTGAGCACAACCGGAACGAGGAACCTGCGGCACACCCATCCCGCCAGCCACGCCAGCGCGAAGGCCAATATGACCAGTATGCCATATCGCACCATCGGCACATAATCCCCGCCGACGCCCATCATTCCAATCAACTGCTCCAAATAGACCCTTATCCCTTCCATCCTATTATTCTTTTATACTGTTTACTGTTTACAGTTTACAGTTTACAGTTGATAACCGAGCAAGCCACTCCATTTCCGGTTCTCCATTTCCGGTTCTCCATTTCAGGTTCTCCATTTCAGGTTCTCCATTTCCGCCTATAGAAGTAATCATCTGTAAACCGTAAACTGTAAACTGTAAACTAAAAACTAAAATCCCTGGCACAGCGCCTCGCACACTTGGTCCTGGAACGCCCTGCCGTCTGACGTCTTCATCACTCCCTGATTGATGATGCAGAAAGCCAGCAGATGCTGGTTTGCCGCGCGGCAGTAGCCTGCCAATGAAGATATGCCCGACACCGTACCCGTCTTCGCATGGACATTTCCATAGGCAGCCCCTTTGGTCATGCGCTTCTCCAGCGTGCCGTCGATGCCCGCCACGGGGAGCGACGGATAGAGGGCAGCCATCACGTCGCGGCGCAGATAGGCATAGCGCAGCAGGCGGATCATCAGTTCGGGCGTCACATAATCATACAGAGAGAGTCCGCTGCCGTCGGCGATGCGATACTGCACGCCACTCACCCCGGCCTTCGAGAGCACACTCTTGATCTGCTGACGGGCATGGGCTGCCGTAGCGGGGCGCTTGCCCACGGTGGCGGCAATCTGGTAGAACATCGACTCGGCGTAGAGGTTGTCACTCTCCTTCATCATCGGCCCCAGCACCTCGCTGAGCGTATGGGAACGGGAGCAGATCAGCAACAGATTCTTATCCCTCGGCAGCCGGCCTGACGAGATGGGGGCATCGACATAGACGCCACACTTCTGCAGTTCATCCTTAAACTGGCTGGCGAACTCGTCCTTGCGCGACACGAGCAGCGGCGACAGCACCGGATTGTCATCATCCCAGCACCAGCCTTCGCCCAGCAACTGTTCCTCCTTGAAGGATAGGTCCTGCATGATAGTGCCCCGGATGGTGTCCACCCCTACCCGATGGAGCGTCTCGGCAAAGATATGCATGTCGGTCTCGTCGAAGAGCGGGTCCATGCCGCCCACCAGCCACAGGTCGCCCGAAAGCACTCCCTGGGCGATGGTGCCCCTATAATATAGATAGGTTCGATAGGCATAGCCGCTGCCCAGGAGGTCGAGGGCGGTAACGGCGGTCAGCAGTTTCATCGTCGAGGCGGGCCGGAGCGTCTGCCGGGCACCATAGCCATACAGGGCCGAGTCGGCAGAGAGGTCGTACACCATCAGTCCGAGTTGTGTCCGTTCGAGCAGCGGGTCTTTCGTCAGGCTGTCCAACCGCGTCTGTACGTTAACCGGCCAAGGCAGCACCACCTCGGCCGTATCCTGGCGCGACAGCGTCACCTCGGGCAACGTCTGTGCCACCATAATAAAGCACTGGCTCCACACCAGTGCCATCATTAGTATTATCTTTTTCACCTTTTCTTCACCTTTTCACCTTTTCACTTTTTCACTCTTTCACCTTTTCACCTTTTCACTCTTTCACTCTTTCACCTTTTCACTCTTCACTTCTTCTAGTTTCTCCTGTACCTCGATACCAGCCGCTTGATGGCCTTGTCTAACGACTCCGAGGGCTCGATGATATTATAGTTGCTCCAGTACTCTGGATCCATGAAGTATTCCACCTTGTCGTAATAGGCATCATGGGAATCGAACGAACTGCGGCTGGCGATGGGCTGCACATCCTTCGACTCACTATCGGTAACGGCCATCTCGCACGTCGCGGTGAACGAGGTCGAGAACAGTTTCCGCTTCCAGTCGCAGTTGAAGCGGAAGGTGTTGCGCAGGTAACTGATACGCGTCACGCCATCCTCGTAGCGGTAGTCGACCACACTCGACAGTTCACGAGGCTTGAAGCGCACCCCGAAGGGTTTCTTCACCAGCATCGTTTGCGTGGCCTTGTCCTTGTCGTGCATATCGAGTTCCAACTCGATGCGGGTAAATGCCAACCGCTCTGCATCGATATACAACTTGCCGTGGAAGAGGGCATAAGTCGTGACGAGCGACGGTTCCATCAGCACCACATACTGCTGGCGGTCGTTGATATACTCTGGCGCGCCCATGCGGAAGTCATAATTGTCGAGGTCCTCCTTGTTCAGGAGGAAGTCGCGGTTCTTCACGAGATCCATCACCACGGCCTGCACGGGACCGCCCTGCACCTTGATGCCCAAGGTGTCGCCGCGCTTCTGGCTCAGCAGCCGGCGACCCTTAACGATGGCCACGCGGTCTCTGCCCGTACCACGGTTATAGGGTGTCTTGTACATATCCTCCACGCCCTCGGCCACGTAGATATAGTGCTTGCGCTTCATCGCCGTCTCGCGATAGAAGGCCTTCAGCAACTCGGGCACCCGGCTGTAGTTCTCCGGTATCTTCTGGATGGCAATATCCACCAGTTCCCGCGGGTCCTCATTGCGGACGATAATCTCCCGCAACTGAAAGGCCACAGGCTTCAGACGAATCACGGAGACAGGTTCTTTCAGATTCAGGCGCTGAGTCTTATAGCCCAGATGCGACACCATCACGGTCTTCGCCTCGCCATCGAGTTTGAGCGTGAAGTCGCCATCCTCATTAGTCACTACCGACACTCTGCCAGCAGAAATACTTACTTGCCTCAGCGGCTCACCCGTCTTGTCGTCGACAACTGTACCACTTATCGTCTGCTGCTGGGCAAAGACGACCAGCGGCGCGCATAATAGGATTAAAAGCCAAAGTCTCTTCATCTTCGTACTGGTTTTGGTGCAAAGATACAAAAAAAATTGAGACATTCTAACATTTTTAAGAGATAATAACAGACTAACATATCTTTTTTACATCTCTTCGTATGTTAATATGTCTTTTAAATGCGCTTTTATCTAAAAAAAAGATTACCTTTGCAGCAACAAATCAAAGAATGTATATTCGTAAATCGCAAATAACATGACCTATAAGTATGATTTCCTGGTGATCGGTGCCGGCGTGGCTGGCATGAGTTACGCCCTGAAAGTGGCCAAGGCCAACAAGGGTAAGGTGTGCATGATCTGCAAGACGAGCCTGGAGGAGGCGAACACCTCTTTCGCCCAAGGCGGTGTGGCCTCGGTGACGAACCTCGAACTGGACAACTTCGACAAGCACATCGAGGACACGATGATTGCCGGCGACTACATCTCTGACCCGAAGGCCGTGGAGCAAGTGGTGCGCATGGCGCCAGAGCAGATACAGGAACTCGTGAAGTGGGGCGTCAACTTCGACAAGAAGGACGACGGCACGTTCGACCTCCATCGCGAGGGCGGGCACTCTGAGTTCCGCATCCTCCACCATGCCGACGATACGGGAGCCGAGATCCAGCGCGGACTGATGGAGGCCGTTAAGAATGACCCCAACATCGACATCAAGGAGAACCACTTCGCCGTGGAAATCATCACCCAGCACCATCTGGGAGCCAAGGTCACCCGCCGCTCACCCTATATCCACTGCTATGGGGCCTACGTGCTCAACCCCGACACGCAGAAGGTGGACACCTATCTGGCGAAGGTCACCGTCATGTGTACGGGCGGCTGCGGAGCCGTCTACCTCACCACCTCCAACCCCGTCATCGCTACGGGCGACGGCATCGCCATGGTCTACCGAGCCAAGGGAACGGTGCAGGACATGGAGTTCGTGCAGTTCCACCCCACGGTGCTCCACAATCCCAACGAGACGCATCCCGCCTACCTCATCACCGAGGCCATGCGCGGCTATGGCGGCATCCTGAAACTGCCCAACGGCGAGACCTTCATGGAGAAATACGACGAACGCCTCTCCCTGGCTCCCCGCGACATCGTAGCCCGTGCCATCGACAAGGAGATGAAGATCCACGGCATCGACCACGTCTGCCTCGACGTGACCCACAAGAATGCTGACGAGACGCGCCACCACTTCCCCAACATCTACCAGAAGTGCCTCTCCATGGGCATCGACATCACCACCGACTACATCCCCGTGCGCCCTGCAGCCCACTATATGTGCGGCGGCATCAAGGTAGACCTCAACGGCCAGACCAGCATCGACCGGCTCTACGCCCTCGGAGAATGCTCCTGCACAGGCCTGCATGGCGGCAACCGTCTGGCATCGAACTCGCTCATCGAGGCTGTGGTCTACGCAGAGACGGCGGCCCGCGACTCGCTGAAGCACATCGACCTGTACGACTTCAACGAGAAGGTACCCGCTTGGAACGACGAGGGCACGATGACCAACGAGGAGAAGGTGCTCATCACGCAGAGTGTGCGCGAGGTGAACCAGATCATGGCCAACTATGTGGGTATCGTGCGCTCAGACCTTCGCCTGCACCGCGCCTGGGACCGTCTCGACATGCTCTACGAGGAGACGGAGAACCTCTTCAAACGCGTCAAGGCGTCGAAGGATATCTGCGAACTGCGCAACATGATCAACGTGGGCTACCTCATCACGCGCTTCGCCCTGGAGCGCAAGGAGAGCCGTGGCCTGCACTTCACCACAGACTATCCCGTACACGCCTACGACAAGTAAAACCGGGTCGAGATCTTATTCAATCTTCTTGATATGATATCTTTCGCTTGAGGTATAGTCGCGGTCCTTATCTTTGCCGAAGTACTCAAGCAGGAATTTCCTGTTCTTGAGTCTGGTCACCTTGATAAGCACCTCCCGGTAAGTCACATTCCCGTCGACCAGATAACTCTCGAAGGCATTATAGGTGACAGCCTTCTTGCTATCCTTCTTCTTGACCAGTTTGAAGGAAGAGACATTGCGATGACTCTGGGCAATGTCGATATAGAGGCTGTCGCCCTTGAATCTGAACAACAGTTCACCACTCTGGGACTGATACTTCCCATCCAAATCAATGGCGTATGACTCATAGGAGCAACACAGCATCAGGAACAGAAACACAAACTTCTTCATAACTCTTCTACTTACTTTTATTTTTTATCGGGCACAAAGATACGAAAAATATTCAATCTGCAAGTCTTTTAGGCAGAAAAGATTGGTTTTGGCGTGTTTTTTTATGCTTTTGCACCGGCACGACCGCCCTTATCGAGTCAGGGAGAACTTGACAGAAAGGCCGAAGTCGTGGGTGGTGGTAGGATAACTGCTGGAAGAGAGCAGTGGGGTATTGGTCTGAGAATCATAATAGGCGGTCAGGGTGAGGAGGCGCGAGAGGGTGTAGTCGGCCATGAAGGAGAGTTTGAAGGCCGAGTTGCCGCTGGAGGCAGAGGAGATGCCGGAGGCGATATCGCGCGTGATGGAAGCCTGGCTGCGCAGGGAGATGTCGAGACGCAGGTTCAGGTCGTGGTTGACGCCGGACTTGCCGGTCGGATTATTGCGGCTAGTCTGATTCTTCTGATCGTTCTGTGCTGCCTTCTTACCGGTCTGCGCCTTCTTGATCTTACGGTTCGCCGCGCTGCCGAAGATGTTGAAGTCCTGAATCTTATAACTGAGGCCGACGACCCAGTCGCGGCTGAGAGCCTCGTTGAGTTGGACGCTGGTCATCGAGAGGTTAAGGACGCGGGTAGTGCGATACTCGACCTTGGCCGTCAGGTTGTTCTGGAACGTGGCATCGATACCCAGGAGTGGAGAGAAGGCCTCGTTGATACTGACGGTCGACACATTATAAATCGACGAAGGCTGGAGGCCTCCCGTGCTCATGTTGGTGATAAAGCCCAAACCGTTCATGTACTCCTGCCACGAACTGTAGGAAGAATAACTGCCAACACTATAGACAGACTTGTAGGCGTGGTTGATGTTGACGCTCTTCAGATGGTCGCGGATCCAGGGCAACTTGGATAGTCCCGAATAGCGGAAGGACCAGTTGGGCAGCATTCGCGTGAGAGCCGGGAAGATGTCGAGAGAATTGCCTGCTCCCACCGTATAGGCAGAGAGGAAAGCAGGCACGAGGACATCAGCGCTATAAGGATTGACATCGGCAAAGGTGCCTGGGGCGTCCTTGTATTGGGATTGTACGCGCTGCTGGAACTCAGGGATGAGTTCGCGGAAGCGGTCGAAGGTATCAGAGTGATACCCGTCGGAGGCATCGCCCATGCCAGCCAGCGAACCGCGAAGCGAGATCGTGGTCATGTTGAAGGAACCGCTAAGAGTGGAAGGCATGCCTGCATACATGAACTGCACGCTACGGGCACGGTTATCAGTACGGGATGCATTGAGGTCTATCTTCAGGTCGCGAACGGGCTCCAGTACGGCTCGTATCTGCAAGTCCTTATTATTATTGATGGTGGCCGAAGTGGTAGCGACGTTGTCGTTCGTGAGCAGCCAGCCGTTGTCGAAGGCCTTGTTGATATAACCGTCGTCAATCAGTCCGAAGGCAAAGTCGAGACCAGGGGAGAGTACGCTGCCCGTCCGCTGGCCGAACATATCACCAATATTGGGGATGAAGCCAGGCAGGTTCATCGTGTACTGGCTGCGGAAACTGATATTCACGCTGCGCACCATCATCAGCAGGCGGGCTGCCGTCTGGGCAGGCTTATACCACCACTGGTTTTCGAGTGGCTCCTTGGGCACGACGCTGAGCATCAACTGGACGGTATCACGGTTCTTGATAAGGATCTTATTCTGGTCGATGACCTTATACTTCACATCGTAGGGCTTTCCCTCCTTGGTACGGGCTGTGACGATAAGGCGCTTGGAGTTCTTGTTGTGTGCCACGGTCGTCGTGGTATCGAGTTTGAGGGTGATCTCACGCTGATAACTGTTCTTCAGTTTCGCCAGGGCCTTCTCGTCGGAGGAGGGTTTTTCATCCTGGGGGGAGGTTAGGGATTTAGAGTCGGAAGGGGTTTTAGGGTCTTTAGGGTTATTAGGGGATTTAGGATTCTTGGAATCCTTGGAGTCACGCTTGTTCTTGTTGCGGTTATTGCGCTGATTCTTTGACTGTCGCGATGTCGAGGCAGACTTCTTGAAACGTTCGTTGGCAGCCTTCAGGAACGGAACGTGATTATAAAGCGTCTCCAGATTAAGGGCGCCATTAATGGTAAGGTTACGATTGGTATTGATGGTGTTACCGTAACTGGTGCCGTCTTCCGATTCCATACCTCTCACCCACGAATAGCGTGAGGTATAAGAGGCATCGCTATTGAGCCAGTCGAAAATGGGCAGTTTGTTCAGGGGCAACTGATAACTGGCCGTGACTTGCTGCTGGTAGTCGAGCGGCGTACCGAGGTTCTTGATGCTCTGCCATACGGAGTCTTTCCAAGCCGAATACTGGTCGGGATAGAGGTCCTTGTTGATAGGCGTATAGGGTTCCTCAATCTGAGCCCGCGTACCAGACTGGAAACTGAAATGCAGGTTCTTGGTGAAGTCCCAGCGCAGAGTGAAGTCGCGGTTCCAGAGGAACTGTTCGCTGAAGCGCAGAGGCATGTTCTGGTTCTCGGCACTCTCGAGGTCGCGCTCCTGCATCTCATAGTAGTCACGCGACATCTGGGTGTTGAAGCCGATGCTCTGGGGTAAGTAGTTCAGTCCGAGTGCCTTGGGGAAGTTGAGCCACTTCGACTTGCCCTTGAGGCTCTTGAAGGGCTCCCAGGTCTTGTAGACGGGCGAGTAATTGTAGTTCAGCGATCCCCGCCACTCGTCGCGCTTCTCATAGACCGTCGTCTCGCCAGAGGTGTAGAAATGCGAATGGCTGTATGAGAACGAGAAGTTGGCAGGATCGTAGGGCATGGGGTGACGCTTGGTCTTCAGTCCCCACCGCAGGTTGGAGATGGCGAAGTTGGTGTTGGTGGTCTTCGTGACGGCTACCGACTCGATGCTGTCACGCTCATGCTGCGAAGGAGCAGACTCAAGGGCATCTTCGAGACGCATATCATTATCGAGAGGGTTATAACGAGGACGTATCTCATCCTTCGTCACAGAGTAATAAAGCGGAGCGCTGACCTTGGCCTTGTCGGGGAAGAACTTACCCAGTTCGAGCGAAGTGGTGACGGAGTAGTTCTTCTGTGTATCCGTCGAGCGCTGCATGACACCTTCCTCCAGTCCGCCGAAGCCATCGCTGACATATCGGCCAGCCACGTTCACATAGCCGAAATCGGAGAGTTGCACCTTCAGGCTTCCGGAGGCAGCCCAACCGCCGTCGTTATTGCTCTCCAGCAGGCGCAGTTCATTGACCCATACCTCACCAGACTTCACCTCGCCGGAGACATTGCGCACACCTATCATCATCACCTTCACGTCGCCAATGGTGGGATTACCCATCACGCTGACCTTGTTGCCTGGCTTGTTGGGGTCATAGCCGCTGAACAACTGGTTGAAACTGGCGCCGCCCAAGGACTTCTGGGTGTTGCGGTCCTTCTTCACGTTGGTAAACACGCTCAGATCGATGTCGAGCATATTCTCCTGTGGCCATACCTGACGACGGTCGGCATTAGAGTACTTATTATAATCGCTGCGGTCAGGAGTCAGCACCAGAGGAATCTCGTATTCGTAGTAGTTGTTCTTGTAGTCGCTACCCAACCGGATAAACACCGCCAACTGATTGTCCTGCAGGTCTGTGAGGTCAGGCACGAGGTGGTTGGCGTGGACGAACATCTGCATCCGTTTGTACTGCCGCAGGTCGAGCGAGGTATTCTTATAGACAGCCTTCGACTCTCCATGCTGCATATCCCTCACCACCATATTCAGGGCCTGCTCATTGTTCTCCACCAACTGAGGCTGCGAGGGGTCTGTGGCACGGCTGATGCCTGGAGGTAGCACGTAGTTCACAGGAATCTTATCATTGTTCTCCTCGATGTTGACAGCGCTCACGGCGAAGGAAGCGGTCTCTGTGGCAGAAGTGTTCAGGCTCTGCTTATAGATACGCCACTCGCCACGCACGAGATCGAGACTTCCGAAGCGGAGCACGATCGGTTTCTGGAAACCCGTCATAAACATTCGCATGAAGCGCATGCTGGTAAAGTCATTGATAGCGCCCTCGCGTCTCACGTATTTTGTCAGAGGGATACGGAACTGATACCAGTTGACACTCGCCGTATCGCCATTGCGCAGTTTCACGCTGCTGGTACGCATATCAGTGATGAAGCAGTCGGCAGGGGGCGCGCCGTTATGATAGGCATCGAGGATGTCTGGCGAGATGCGTACCTTATACTGATAATAGCGCTCATACTCATTGAGGGTGAAGTCCTGGTTGATATCCTCCACATCTGGACCCGCCTTGTAACTGGTATCATAGGACTCCGTCTGATCCTCGGTCTCGGGCGAGTTACCCTGAGGATTGTTATATTGCTTATAACGGTCGAGGATGCTCCGCCGTTCGTTGTCGTAGTCGGAACCCCGGAAGTAGTGGTAGTCATCGCCTGCAGGGTCGTTGCGCCAAGCCTGGATAATGCTGTCGTTGGTGATGACACCACTGTTCACCACTGCGTCGATCCATTGTTTATAGGCATCGTACTCACGCTCCTCGTCATCGTTAAGTCCGTTGAGACCTACATCCTGCAGACGTCGTGATCCGCTGGTGGTGGCGAAGGCATAGGTCTGCGTGGCCTGCACGGGAATCTTACCCCACTGGGTGGTGGTGTAGTTGCTGGTGCCATCGACGGGCATACCACTCTCGTAGAACTTCTTTCCGTCGCGCAGAATATCCTCAGAGATCTCGCCGAGGTCGAAATAGAGGTCGCCGCTATAGTCGGAGGCATTACCCTGCTGACGGGTATAGATGAAGGGGTCGAGGAGCCAGAACTCGATGTATTCGATGTTTGCCTGCTCGAAGTCGTTGGTATCAAGTTTACGCATCATGCCACCCCACTTCGTCTCTGGCTGTCTGAGCGTGCCGTCACTATTAAAGTCGTGGGTCAGGTTATAAGGTCCACGCTCTGAGGGGTAGTAGGCCAGGTTCAGCACAGACAGGGTCGAGGTGGCGCCGTTATAGGTACTTTGGTCACGGTTGGGATAGAGTTCCTTCACATACACCTCGCGCACATAGTGGTTCGACAACTGATCCAGATCACTCTTGATATGGCTGGGGGTGAGCGTCGAACTACGGCGCGTGAAGATGGGGTCTACATTATACCAGGCCAACAGCGCGCGATTATAGCCACTGCTGACGCCCGTCTTGTCGCTGCTCTCTGAGAAGACAGACGGCACACTCGAGAGCGTCCACGACTTCGGCTGTCCCACGGGGATATAGTTCTTAGTGTTCTCAAAGTCATCGATATAAGAGGCATTGTCCTGTGTGTCGCTGGCGGTGCCGGCAATGAGTTGGGCGAATTCTCCCGTGAAGGAGATATGAGACGGCTGCTTCACATGGAGGAAGGGGATCTTGTTGAGCATCGAAGTGAGCCACTGTGACTCCTGCTTCCAGTTCACGTTCAGGCCCCAGATGGTATTGTTGAGCGGTTCTTCACCCATTGCCACCTTCGAGATGAGCGCCTGCTCGGAGAGATGCATAAGGGTACCACCCAACTGGAAGTTCTTCGAGAAGTCATACTCCCAGTTAAGGCCTATCATCGTCTTTCGCTGCATGCCATATTCTGTGTTCGACTCCAGCGACACATCGACTTTCGTGCCAGCGTCGATAATGCTCTGGTTCAGGATGGTCACCTCGCCAGCCGAGTAGTCCACAGAATAGTCGGAGCCTTCTGTCAGCGTCACGCCGCCAGCCGTCACGACGACAGAGCCGCGAGGCACATTGTAGGCACCCAGAGAGATGACGTTGGCAGAAGAGCCTTTGTACAGACCCGTCATCATAAACTTATCCTTCTCCGCATTCTGTTTGGCCACGGTCTTTGTCGAGTCATAGAGTTGGCTGAAGACATACTTCTCTGCCTCCTCAGCACTGAGGCCACGTTTCCGCAACTGGTTACGCAGGTAGTCGCCGAAAGGCTCGGCAGAGGGCAGGAACACGCGGCCGTTCTGCACCGTATAGCCTTCCACGAAGTCGAAATAGCCATTGGAGTTTGGCTTGTTGTTATTGTCCAGGCGGTCACAGCCCAGGAGTTTGATCAGCGACGTTCCTTTCACGCGCTGGTCAGGGAGATAGGTCAGATAGACGCCCGCCGTATCACTCTGGTATTTGATGTCGAGACGGAACTTGGTCTTCTCCACCGTCGAGGCCAGATAATAGACGTTTTTCATCATCAGCCGCCAGTTGTACTGCGAGGGGTTGCAGGAGGTGTTACGCAGCGCCTTGACGTAGAGGGCCTGTGAGGTGTCTGTGAGGTCGCTGGCAAACTCACCCACCTGATAGGTCTGTCCGCCAAGGGTGTACTCGAAGGCCACTGCCAGTACCTGGTCGGTCTGGAGTCCCGTCTTCAGGGAGATGTAACCCAAAGCCTTATTGACCGTATATTCCGACGAATTGAGCAGACGGGCACTCGCCAGTTTCTCGTAGTCCACGCCATTATTAAAGTGAGGGATGCCCATCAGGAGCGTGCTGGTCTGGTCAAGGTCACGGGCAGCGGCATAGGTGGTGGCAAGCGTTGAATATTCTGAGTTGGCGCCATTGCTGGGAACAGTATAGCCTCTGAGTTCCCAATGGCTGTTTCCTACCCGCGACTGCTCACCTAAGTCTGCCAATGCGATGATATTACGGGAGTTGGTCGTGGTACCAGACTTATTGGTCACCCACACCTCCACACGTTTGATCTCCACGCCCGTAGCCAGGTTGGGCAGTTTCGACATGGCCTCTTCGTAGTGCTCGCGGAATAGTGGGAG
>Ga0247611_10004772_pt1 | contig 18490 bp, 15 predicted proteins | sample 177DNAGHGhighgp2_FD_192422 | JGI IMG/M metagenome (GOLD analysis project Ga0247611, IMG submission 192422) | Sheep rumen microbial communities from Palmerston North, Manawatu-Wanganui, New Zealand - 1770 DNA GHGhigh gp2 | ecosystem: Host-associated > Mammals > Digestive system > Stomach > Rumen... | reverse complement strand
ATGACTTACACAGAAGGCATTTGCTTCTATTTTGTGAAAGAAAGTTAGTGAAGTTAATGAACTTTTGAAATGAAAAAGAAATATTACAATTCAGCGAGATTATTTACTACATCAAACTCTCTGAACTCCAATGAAATACTGGATTTTGAAGCAAGTTGATTATGATTATTCATTATTAGATATTGAAGAATCCTCAAATTCCCCTCTTGATAAAGAGGGGCTAGGGGAGATTTGAAGTCATCCTGAGCAAAACTCAGATGATAAATTTACTCCCCTGTGAGGGTGAGATGCCGAAGGCAGAGGGGATTGATTACAACATCAAACTCGTCATTCTGAGCATAGCGAAGAATTCAGGATAAATAACTTAACTTCTTTGGATTCTTCGACTTCACTTCGTTCGTCTCTGAATGACAACACAATACAAAATGAAGATAAAACACAAAAAACTCTAATTCAAGACTTCAAAATTGAAGATGATGAAGATCTCAAAAAAAGAGCCAACATTTTCAAAACTTTCTAGTTTAACCTCCTCTAAATCTCCTCCTATTAGGAGGAGACTTTTTATTATTCCCTCTCCTAATAGGAGAGTGTTGGGGTGAGGTTTTGTGCTCTACGGTGAGGTTATATTGCAAACTCCCCTAAATTTCCTATACTATCAATATTTAAATTTCCAAAATCATGTCTACATATCTCTGACAAAATTTTCTCACTGATTCGACTATCAGACACCGAATTGCCAATAAAGCACAGGATTTTTATAATAGAAATAATTGTGAAACTTTGATTGAAATTTGACCTGGAAAATGATCGATAACTAAACTAATTCTGAACATTTCTCCAGATTTCTTTCTCTTTGAAAAAGATGAAACTTTGAAGGAAATTCTCGAAGAAGTGATATCGAAGAAGGAAAATTTAACTGCAAAAATCATTTGGTGAGATGTTTTGGATGGAGATTTAAATCAATTTGAATGAAAGAAAAATCAGACTTTTGTCGTGTGAAATTTGCCATATTACATCACTTCTCCGATCCTGAGAATGTTTTTCTGAGACTGAAAAGGAGAGTTTGCAGGCTGACTATTTATGGTTCAGGATGAAGTTTGAGAGAAACTTCGCTTCGATGCTGGGAAAAAATCATATCTATATTGGATCCTGAATTATGCTTATGAAGTCCAATATCTCAAAACTGTACCCGCAAAAGCATTTTCTCCTGCTCCAAAAGTAAAAAGTTGTTTAATCTGACTTGTAAAGAAAGATAGTATTCCAAATATTCAGTTTGATGAGTTAATCAGATTTTTAGATTTATTTTCTCCTTATAGTAGAAAAACTTTGTGAAAAATTTCCAAAATAATTAATAAAAAGTGAGGTAGTTTCGTTATCCCTGAAAATTTAAGCAACAAAAGATTAGAGGAACTGGATTGGATTCAACTTGAACAACTTTTTGTGTCTTAAAATATTTTATGTATAATTCGTCATCCAGAACAACTCTGAGCGTAGCGAATGAGGAAATAAAGGATTCAGAAGAACATAAAATCACTGGATTCTTCGGTCGTTTCACTCCCTCTGAATGACATAATTACATAAATTTGTCATTCTGAGCGTAGTGAAGAATCCAGTGAATATCATGATTGTCATTCTGAACGAAGTGAAGAATCCGGTGAACATCATGATTGTCATTCTGAACGAAGTGAAGAATCCAGTGAATATCATAATTGTCATTCAGAACGAAGTGAAGAATCCAGTGAATATCATAATTGTCATTCAGAACGAAGTAAAGAATCCAGTGAACATCATGATTGTCATTCTGAACGAAGTGAAGAATCCAGTGAGCATCATGATTGTCATTCTGAACGAAGTGAAGAATCCAGTGAATATCATAATTGTCATTCAGAACGAAGTGAAGAATCCAGTGAACATCATGATTGTCATTCTGAACGAAGTGAAGAATCCAGGATATATAATTTAATATTTAACACCTTATCAAATGGACAAAAGATGATTTACCTATATTCTTGCATCCCAGAAAAATTGAACTTTATACATTTGAGTAACGTCAAACCTAGAAAAAAGAGTTTATGAACACAAATATGAACTTATTGAATGATTTACTAAAAAATATCACATTCACGATTTAGTTCGATATCAAGAATTTCCAACTATACTAGAGGCAATCGAATGGGAAAAACATTTAAAATGAATGAGTAGAAAGAAGAAACTAGCTTTAATTGAAGAAAATAATCCATTTTGGAACGATTTAAGTACACTATTGTAAACATCTGGATTCTTCGGTCGTTTCACTCCCTCTGAAAGACACACCAACACACAATTGTCATTCTGAGCGTAGCGAAGAATCCAGGAAACGTTATGTAAACAAAATCTCTGGCTCATAATTAAATTTTCGAATAACAAAATAGTCATCGTAAAAAAGTTCTCTAAAATTTGATTTATTTTTGTTGTTGTGTATAATTATTTGGCAATATTTATTTTATCATTCTAAACAAAATGAATTCTAATATTTTTAAAAACTTCTTCTCATGATTCGCTATTCTGGGGATTATTATCGTAATGACTCTAGCTCTTATTGCTATTTGGTGAGATATTTCACCTGAATTTATGTGGCGTACTATTTCAACATATGTAATCGTATTTTTCTCAATCCGACTTATTAGTATTTGTATTAGAAATTTTGGGCCAAAAGATAAATAAGATTTCACTGTTTTTATCTAGGAAAATTTTTAATCAAAAAAATCTTAAAAAAAACTTGCATTTTAAAATTTTTCGTCTATAATAGCACCGTACCTAAAATGGTGCTATTTTATTTCCTAACCAATTATAACCATGTTTAAAGGAAAAATTTACGTTCACAGAAACAATAACGGAAAAATTGAAGAATTCGAAAAAGAATTCGACAATCTACAAGATTTCCTTAACTTTAAAAGAAATTACAACCAACCTGAATTTGAAGAGCCTATGCTATGACTAACATGATGGACAAATTTACAGAATTATTTTAATAATTTAATAGACAGAAGATTCTGATTAAGATCTATTGCAGAACCTGAAGAAGAACAACAATATTTACCAAATTGAGTAAATCTTAATGAATACGAAAAAGAAATTCAAAATATGGAATATGAAGAAGCTCATAAAAATGAAAAACTTCAATGACTAAAAAATACTCTAGCTAAATTAAATGAGTATCTGAAAAAATTTAAAGATAAATGAAGAGATGATATGGTTAAAAAGATTAAGAAGGACATTGAATCTACACAAAAAGAAATTGATTCTTTAGAAAAATAGAATTAATAAATTAGTAGAAGCCCCACAATTGTGGGGCTTTTTTATTATATCACATACTCTACCTTTGAACCTATCTCAATTTCTTCTCAACCAAAGCATTGAATTACATTTTCTAGCATTACTTCATCGACTGGATCTATCTCTGGACAATTAATTTCTGGACGGATAAAAAGAAAAATCTGACCTTTTTTCTCTCGAATTGATTCTACAAATCCAATCTGATTTTTTCATTTTCTCTTCTTTTCACGAGCTTTTAGAAGTTTATCGACCTGTCAGCGAATAATTTTGAAGCGCGAATGAATAATATTGTCTGGGACTTTATTTTCGAATGTTGAAGAAAGAGCCAAAGGCTCATCGTGATATTCAAAAAGTGCTATATTATCAAAATAATCTTCGTCTAAAAATGATTGAAGAAGCTTCATATCTTCCTCGGTTTCTCAAGGGAATCAAATTATAATATTTGTACGAATGAATGCTGCAGAAAATAATTTACGAATTCATTTCAACAATGTGTGAATCATTTTATCATCATAAAAACGTCCCATTGATTTGAGTAATTTTGGAGAAATATGCTGTAATGGAATATCAAAATATGGAATAAATTTCTTCAAACTAGAGAACTCTTCCAGCTGTTTTAGAGTCAGAATATCTGGATATAAATACAAAATGCGATATTTGAAATCATATGGGAGTTTGTCTAATTCATGAAGCAGTGGCAACAACTGAGACTTTGATGAAAAATCTGTCCCATATCTCATTGTATCTTGTGCAACTATAATCAATTCTTCGATTCATTGTTTGAGTAGATTTTCTGCTTCGTCCAGAACAGAATTAATTGGTAGGGAAATTAATTTTCATCTGATTTGTGGAATTATACAAAATGCACATGAATTATTACATCATTCTGCAATTTTTAGGTATTCATAACGATTCTCGTAATTAGTAAGCAATCTTGGAGCAGAATATCGACAGAAGTCATCAAAAGTCTGACTACGTTTTGTGAGATTTTGCAAATTTGTTAAATTAAGATCATTTCGTGAAAGATAGGAAATATTTTCATTTTTGAGCATTTTCTCTCGTCTTTCAAGTTCCTCGTTTATAACCTCCTCCGCCCTTTGGGCACCTCCTCCTATTAGGAGGAGATTATCTTTCCACTCTTTTAGGTTCCCTCTCCTAATAGGAGAGGGTAAGGGTGAGGTTGTTTTCAATAATTTCTCAAAATACTGCACTCCACATCAAATAATGCAAACTTTTTTCTTCTTTCAGAGTAGTTTTTCCACTGTCTGAAACATTTCCTCACGACCAGAAGAAATGAAACTACATGTGTTGAGGATAACTATTTCAACGCTTTTTTCATAAGGATCAGAATAATATTCAATATTGTCTCAATTTTCACTCAAAAGTTTTCACAAAAATAATTGGCTATCGACCAAATTCTTATTACATCATAGATTTATCATAGAAAGATGAACTTTTTTCATACTATTAATTGAGAGATAAGAAATCTAAATCAGACTTTTCAACTAGTGAGTTAGTGTATTTATCTTGAAATTGAAGTAAAGCTGAACTTATATTTTCTGGTAATAATGATTGAATCTTTGAGATAAAATAGTCCTTAGAATCCATTTCATATTTATCTGAAAATAATGTGATAACATCGTTAACTGGGATTATTTTTCAATTTCGTTCAAACTGATAATCTCACGATTTTATAGTCTTTTTGGCCATAGAGTATAAATCAAAATATTCTTTTAATTCTGAATTATAATACAGCATTGAATAGTTATTTTTTAGATATTTCTGAATTTCTGATATGTAAGAATTCTGCATTGAAAGGAGTTTTTTATTCTTTTCTGTTGTAGAATTTGGAATACTTTTACATGAAAATAGAGTTTTATTGTATGAAACACAGAGTTTATCTCATTTTTTCACGAGAGTTATTTTCTTTACAATAGCAAGTTCTTCTGCTGGAATTTCATGAACTAATGTATTATTTGAATTGAATTTCACTCCATCGGAGGCCTTTCAGTAGCAGAAATTATCTAGTTCTTCTCATTTATAAAGCAATGAAACACATGATGCAGAATTTGGCAAAGAGAATGATCATTTGATTGTGATTTTTTGGTTTGGAACTAGATTTCAGACTAATTTCTTTTTAGTTTTTCAGTTAATAAGTAGAGAAAAATCTGGACTTAAATTTAGTAGATTTAAACTTTCTGGAAAGTCTGCTGACGATGTTCGCAGTAGTGAAATTTCTTCTTTTCAACTATCTTTTCATGATGGATTTGGCACTATGGATTTGATTTTTACATCTGGAAGTGAAGTCGAAACTTGTCATGAAAACACCAATTCCTCATCTGAAAGTGAACCGTTTGGATTATAACATCGCGTATCGAAAGTATAACTTCATTGGTTAAGGCTAACACAAGTTGCACGATTATTTGGTAGTCAGAAATTTCATTTCAGAGTAATTTCTGAAGAGGAAGAAGTATCGAAAAGTCAGAATTCTGATAACTTTTTGGTCTTCGTAGTTCATGTTGCATATTCACTTCGTGGAAAGATTGTCAGATTAAAGTCGTCTGAGAAATCGATGAAAGTAAGTGTTGATATTTGAGAATTATCAACTTTCAACTGAACAATTTCATTTCATGAATCAGTTCAATCTGGATCGTAAATCACATTGGAGATTTTTATGGAAAGCTTTTCGTAATCTACACCTCGAGCTTCTGGTTCTTCTGCAATAGATTTTCCACATGTGGAAGCTGATCGTAATCATTTCTCAGATTTTTTTGCATTTTCTTCGGCTTGTTTGAATGCAGATTGCTGTGAATATGTTGTTTTGTATGTATATTCTTTTGCATATCATTCGGCGATTAGTGTTTCGTTTACGAGTTTTCAGTCTAAATAAACATATGCGAGCATTCTACCATATGCATCACTTGATGCTGAATTTAAATCAAATTCGAGGGTTACATACTGATTTTTGATTAGGTTAGTCAGATAGTTTTTAGCTTCTTTTCAGAAACATTCAGTCGTGCGATAACGAGCTGTATTAGATTCAGGGGCATCTACTCCGAGCAAACGAACAGATTGTAAACTTCAATCTTCCTTACGATAACGGAAAGTATCTCCATCTATAACTGAATAAACTTTCACAGCTCAGTCTGGAATCTCGATTTTAGGTTTATTTGGATTGTATGTATATGTCGAGAAAATATGATTTTCATAGAATAGAATTACTACCACGTCTGAACCATCTTTCGTAGAATTTGGAAATCCAAAACTTCATTTCAGAGTTAGAGTTGAGTATGGTTCCAATGTTCATGTCAGTTTTTTATTTGTAGCATTAACTTTCATTTTGATTTTTGAAAGGTCTAGCGATTTGGAAGAATTTGATTTAATAGTGATAGTTTCATTTCATGAATCACTTCACTCTGGATCGTAGTCAATATAAGTAATGGAAAGCTGATAATCCGATGGATTAAATGGTTCTGTATTTTCTTCAGATTTGTCTTTTTCTGTTTTCTCTTTCTCAGTGGAATAACAATATGTATCTAATTTATAATCTCATGAATATAGATAAACACATGCTCATGCATCTACGAATCAGAATGATTTTGTGAATGTATCTATCGTATTTGCGTAAAGAATTCCATCAATGTATTTTTTAGTGGTTGCTGTGGATGTCTTCAGGTAATAGTTGTGATTTTTGAAATCGATATCATATGGAAGGAATGACTGTAATGTTATAGATTCTGGTGTCTTTGGCTCTAACGAAACTATTTTTATCTGCTTTCCGTCATTCTGAGGATCTTGCTCCGAAGAATCTTGTGCATTTCACGAAAGAATAGTACTTCAAGTCTGAATAGAATTTCATGTTTGGACAACATTTTCTGTTCAAGTTCAACAAAGTTCAGATTTTGTCGGACAGGAACACCCACCTCATCATCACACATATTTTACTGTCTCAACTATCTTTTCGTTATATTTTGAAGTCACGGAAAAATATTTTAAGGCTGATTCGTCGAATCATGGCGAAAACTCCATTACGTTGTCCATATTATCTCCACATGAATGAACGAAACCATTGTGATAATTTGATTTTTCTAATGATCATGTCGTGATTTTTACGATGTCCAAAACTTGTCTACTTTGTCCATCTATTCCATATAATTCTAGTTCTCAACTGAAATAATTAAATTCTAAATCTGGGTGCAATACAATGGTTATCAGTCCAGCTTCTGTTAGAGGTCAAGCTTTTGTTGTCAAAATCAATCTTGTATTTTTCTCTAATTTTTCTCTATCATAAGTTTCTGTTTCCCTATCCAAATCTATAGTTATTGGTTGTGTAAGTAGACTTCACGAAAGTAGAAATGAATCGTATTCATATTGAATATCTTCGTGAATAGAAAATTCCACAAATGGATCATATCTGCTTCATCACCAAAAAATCTCACTAATTGTCATCACATCTTCATGAACATTTGAGCAGTCGGCTATATCAGAATTTTCTTCCTGTGGAGAATCTTCTGGAGATATTCCATAATCAATTATTTCATCTGCATATGTATAGAGAACTCATGGATTGGCTGAATTATATGTATCCTCGGAAAGATTTGCATCATCATTTGATAGCGACCGTGTGATAACAGGTCAGTTTTGAGTTAAAATTTTATGAAACGAAACTCCGTAGTCATCTCTCTTATTTACTCGGTATTTGTGAGCATAAAATCAGTCAATTTTTTGTCATGAAAGAAGTAAAGAAATCTGAATTTCATCTGTGTCTGAAATAGAAAACTGTGGATAGTTTCACTCATTGAGTAGAATATTCACGTTTCAACTAAAATCAAACATTTCATTTGAATCAGCGATAATTAGAAAATCATGTGCTGGAATTTGTATATTTTGATATGTATAAATTTTATCCTCTGGAAATATATTTCATGAAAGTGTTAAATCTCAGAAAAAATTTCCATTTCAAATATTAAAAATTTCAATTCGTTCATCTTCATCATCATAAAAAACTTCAGAAATAATTAAATTAAAATCTGAATTTTCTCACGTTTCATTTCAAATTCAAGAATCGTTTCAAGTTCAAAAATTATCTGAATTCGTTGGTCAATTTCATATCCATGGATTTCAACTTTGCACAATTATTTTTCATGGGCTAGCTATAAATCACGTAATATTGTATAAATCAGATTCCGTAGTAATCTGGATTTCTCGTCAATTATCATAAATTTTTTGGAAACTTGGACGTGGAGTTTTATTTTTGTATTGATTTACTACGGTTTCTTCCACCTCAAAAGAATCGATTACATTTCATGAATATTGTAATTCTATATAAATTCCCTTTGAATCTGTGATTGAAACATTTTTTGGGTAGGTTGAAAAAGTTTCTCAAGATAACATTCATATATCTTCTGCACTGGAAATAATAATTGATTGATAACTCTGAATATCGACATCAGAATATAGAGTATTTCATCTATTATTAGCTCATAAAAGTGTAAAAGTTCCATAAAAACTTTCATCCGAAAGATTTGTAATTTCTATCCATTCTGAACCTCACAACCGAAAAACTTCAGTAATTTTTAAATTTGGTAAATCTAAAATTTCTTGTCATTCTGTTTGTAATGGAGAATCTTGTACGATTTCATTGTCATTCTGAGCGTTTAGCGAAGAATCCATTTGTGTATAAACCTCTCCTACCACTTCATGGTTTCCCTCTCCTAATAGGAGAGGGGTAGAGTGAGGTTCTTCTGTGTCTCACTCGTCATTTTGAGGAGTTTGCTCCGAAGAATCCATTTGTGTTTCATTTTCTGGTTCATCCTCTTCTACATTCGTTTCATTTTGTGTTAAAATGACAAAATTCTCAGTGTTCACCTCTACTTCCTGAGCAATACTTAAATTAAAAATTAAGGGAAAAAGGGCTAATCGTGTAGCAACGATTAAGCGAAACGTTTTCATTTGAAGTGAAAATATGATATAAAAATTATTTCAGCAAATAATCTAATATCGTATGTTTAGCTTTTCAAATTTCTGCAAGAATATCTGTCGAGATTTCTGGCTTATGATAGTCTTTGAGAGAAATGAGAGCGTTGTACAAATCCTCAGATGTAGTCTCTTTAGATTGTTCAACCATAATGTCGTTAAAATTTTTTACGTACCATTCAGCATTGAGTTTTTGGTCGTGTGTTCGAGGTATCGGAACTATAATACTTTTCAGATTAAATAATTTTTGTTCTGCTAGCGAAGTAGTTCATCCACGAGTAAGTGAAATATCACAGTGTTGGTATAAGATTCACATATCAGACTGAGAAAGAAAATCGTAAGTCGTTACAGAAGAAATTTCTGAGAAAATCTGTTTTAGGTCCTCGTTTAGCTTTCCAAGAATTATGTGATAATGGAATGATTCACGTAAAATCTCGTTCTCCTTGAGTAAATCAGCTAAGCATTCATAAAGTTTTTTGGAACCTTGAGATCATCACATTACGAGAATGGAAGGCTTGCCATCTTTTTTTTCAGATTTTAAAGAATTAGATAATTCTGGATTTGAATTTCATGTTGGAACTATTTCATCAGAGAGAATCTGCCCAACTACGATAGCTCATGGAAAAACATTATCGAACCCACAGAATGATTGTTTTGAGAAATTATTTCAGATTCTATTTACCAGTCATGGTTTTACATCTGATTCATGAACATAAATTGGTTTGCGGAGGAATTTTGCAGCGAAAACTACAGGTAAAGCTACATATCATCATTTACAAAAAATTGCATCAGCTTTTGTTTTTCGTAGATAGAATGTAGATTGAATAAATCCTATTGCTAAAAAGAATAGATCTCTGATATTTTTTAAACGAGATTTTAATGGAGTTTCCCTACGTCGTTTTCATGATAGAATAGAAATAAATCTGACTTTATCTCAAAATTTAGCTGCTGTTTCTTGTTCGAGAGAATTTTTGGATCAGAATCGAATTATTTCTTTGACTTTGTCTGAATATTTTGGATCTGAAATTATACTTTCAATTAGAGATTTGATAGGAAAAACATGTCATCATGTTCCACCTCAAGCCATAACTATTGTCTTCTTTTTCATTATTTCAAAGTAGACATTGTTAAATACAATGTCTAGTATTGTCAATTTATGCAAAAATTTCAAGAGATTTTAATAAAAAATTTAATCTATAGTTAAACCTTTAGCTATAGTTTTTATTGGTTTGAGAGAAATTCAAATAATAGCTAAATTATAAATTCATGCTATTAATAAGAATAATCGTCGACTAATTTCATGATTATTTAACCAACCATTAATAAAGAATCCACTTATCAGCATAATTAATAAAATTCAAAGTAATTCAAATCAGGCTTTTTTCTGAAATTTTGGAAAAACTTTTAATTTTCATGCTACTATCATTGCACCAACCATGAATATTGTCTCAATAAGAACTTGAACTATTATTCATCCAAGCAAATTCCATTTTGGAATTACATATAAAGCTACTAAAACTCAGACTATTACTCATGTGAGATTTATTTTGAAAAGAACGTTTTGTTTTTCTAATGATACGAATAGATAGTTGAAAATTTGCTTAATAAAACTGAAGAATAAAACTATTCAAAGGAATGGTAAAATTTGATTTGATCATCGTGTAGATAAAGATTCTCGACTTCATATAAAATCTTTACTTGATACAAACAATATAACATCTCTATTGAAAACTCGGAAATCTATAGCAATTATTCATCCAATTCGTCAAACCAAAGTAAGTAGATTTCACATCGATTTTCTTTTGTCTAAATTTGAATAAGTTGGAATTTTATGTAGTAAACTATTTCCAAGAGATGATGGAATAATTAGAAGTATTTCGAGTAATGATAATGCTAATGCCCAATATCATACATATTCATATCATGATGAAGTTGGAAAAAATCGTCCCAAAAACATCAAGACAATTAATGTGTGAAATGAACTAAAAAAATATGAAAATCAGTATTTTCGGTTTTCTTTGAAAATTTTTTTGATGAATTTAAGGTCTATATCGATTTTGAATGGTAATAGATTTTTACTTCTCAAATGAACATCAACATTTTGTCATATCGAGCTTGCAACCACGGAAAATACCACACAACAAAATGCTAAAATTGTAGTAGTGTTTACGACTTCATGTTCAAATGAGACATTTTTAAAAATCAGATAAACCGTTGGAAGTAAAATTGCTAATTGTGATAATCTTGCAACAATTAATGACCAGCTTAATCTATTCATTTTTCGGAATAACTGTAATGGAAGTTGTTGAATTCCTACAAACATATTACTTGCAGAATATAACATTGCAAGTGGTAATCATCGTACAATAAATGGATTGCTTGTATATGCTGGAATTAAATATGCTGTGACGATGGCTAATGTGTAGATCACAATTATCATAAACATTCTAGTTCACACAAACTTATGGTAATTTTCTTTTAACTCTGGAGAATCATCTCATTTTTCTTCTTTGATTGCTCATAAACGTTTTACTGCAATTACATAAATTCCAAAATCTACGAGAGCAGTCCACCGAGCAAAAAATCTGAATATTGTTCCATAATCTCCATAACGAAGTGGTCATAAGTATGAAGATATAATTTTGGTTATAACAAAACCAAAAAGAGCTGAAATAATTCTCCCGAATAACTGCCAAGCTGCATCTTTGATTACCAATTTATGTCACGACATCTATTATTTTTCATCTAAATATTCTATTAAAATCAGATTATAAAACCGTATTATAATTTTAATTTTCTTATAAATCTATCCAATGTAGTCTGCTCATAATTATCTAATATTGGAATATAGTTATTCAACTCATTAACAAAGTTTTCGAGATTTTTTTCTGTATCCTTGATTGTATAAATTCTAGGGTATTTCTTGTTATCTATTATAACTATATTATGTATTTTTTTCTTTTCTGTATGATATTCTAGTACAAATCAATTTAATTTATCGTATGAATAAACTGCCTTTCATATTTGTAGAGCTTGTTTTCATGTTATCATTTTTATAGTATCATTTGTTTTTGTAATATAATAAACATAACCGCCAGCAACTAATAAAACAAGAACTCATCATGCTATATTATTTGATAATATAGAAATTACCACAACCAATAATATAACTAATGCAAATATTAAAAACCATGTTTTATTTCTTTCAAAAATTTCTCAATCATAAACTTTAAGCTCCATATTTATAAAAAAATGATTTAAAAATCTAATTAATTGATTTTATTGTAATATCGAAAATCAGATTTTTTCCTGCTAATTCATGATTTAAATCTAAAGTTATTGATTTATCTGTAATTTCAGTGATTAATGCTGCAGTTCACATTCATAAATAAACTCTTTGACCTTGTGTAAATTTACTCAAATCTCAAATTTCCTCTGCTGAGTATGTCATTACATATTGTTCGTTACGGTTTCAGTATCATTTTTCTGGTCAAAATTGAACTGTTTTTGTTTGTCAGACTTTCATTCAAATTACTCATTCATCAAATCATTTTATCATTTGTCCAGCTCATACCTGAAAAGTTAATCATTCTTCATAATTTCTAGATTCATTATATTTTCAGCATTCTTTTGCTATTGACTGAATACTTGTATCAAATACTGTTCCATCTTCTAAACGTCATATATAATCTACAGTGATATTGTCTCATGATTTAATCTCAATTCACTTTCATTCTTTATCAGATTTTTCTAAGTATTCCTCTACTGATTTTTGGATTTCCATAATTATTTTGGTATATGAAGTAAATTTTATTTTTCTGTATCTTCTGAATTTATTTCTATTTTCTCTGTTTTATTATTTTCTATCGAACTTGAACCAAAATTTTCTTTTAAAGTAATATCAAAAATTAGATTTTTTCCTGCTAATTCGGGATTCATATCAAAAGTCACTTCTTTATCTGTAATTTTAAGAATTTTAGCAGGATATCACATTCATAAATAAACAGTATCTCATTCATTTAATTGACTTATATCTCAAACTTCACTAATTGGAGCTGTTACTATTAAATTTTCATCATATTCTCCATATCATTCTTCAGGTCAAAATTGAACTGTCTTAGTCTGTCAGAGTTTCATTCATATTACTCCATTATCAAATCATTTAACCATTTGACCACCCTGAGCTTCAAAAGATAAACCTTCCGTATAATCTCTACCTTCATTATATTTTCAGCACGCCTGTGCTATTGATTGGATACTGGTATCAAATACTGTTCCATCTTCCAAACGTCATATATAATCTACTACTATATTATCTCATTTTTTTACTTTTTGTCACGATCAATTTTTATCTGCTCAATCTAAATAATTTTGAACAGCTTTTTCACAATCGTTAACTTCAATAATTTCTACAGGTTGATTATTTTCAACAACTTTCTCATCAGATTTTTTTCCACAAGCTGTAAGTAAAATTCCTGATAATAAGATCATACTTACTAATAATGATTTTTTCATGATTTATATAATTAATATAATAAAAAAACTCTGATTTTTATAACTATTTCTCTACATTATTCAAATATTCTTCCAATGTTCGTCATTTTTCCATAATTTCTTTAGCCATGTTTACATCTCAAATATATCTTAAATGTCGAGGTTCATAACTATATCACGTAATATCATCCTTTCCATCAAGATATCTAAGTATAAATCCATAATCCGCTAATTTTTTGTGAACTTTATCAAATACTCATAATTCAACTATCATTTCATGATTTTCTGAGATTATTTCTCAGTTTTCTTTTTTTATGCATATATCGATTGCTAATCATGTATGATGTTCTGAATAACCTGCAGGTGCAGCGTATTTACTAGCATATTCTTCTCAATATTTTTCTTTAAACTCTTCAAAAAGCTGATTTTGTGTAGATAATGAACGATATACACTATCAAGTTCTATATCCACTCACTCTGATAATAAATCTTTTCTTAATTCATTAAATTTTTCTAATGTCTCTTTTTCAATTTTTAAAATTTTACCAAAACTATTTTTCACTTCCACGAGTTCAACTATTTCTTCCCAATTATCTGGAAGTTTATTTTGTTTATTCACTAATATTAAATAATCTTTTCTTTCCATATTTTTATGTTGATAATAAAAACTTATTCGTTTTTACACAATATTTCATATGAGTTCATTTCATCTTTTTTCTCTCAATTTTCAAGTGAATATAACTCAAAATTATCAATATTTATCCAATTATCCCATTTATTTTTTATTCAAAATTCTTTTCATATTATTACTTCGCCATTACGTAAAGTTAAATTTCAAGTATTGTTTGAAATTTCTGAGAAACAATTTTCTGGAATTCGAATTGTTGGAAAATCTTTGGTAAAAATTACTGTGATTTTTGTATTTTTATCACTCAAAATTAAATCTGATACTTCTTCCAATATTCTAACTGTCAGAGCATATTCTCAATTTTCATTAATTTTTGGACTGCGAGTATATATTTCTCATTCATAATATGAATTTCATCGATTTTCATTCTCAGTTATGATTAGAACTCATGTTAAATCTTGAGTAAGTACATATTCATTAAAATCCAGTCAAACTGCTATTTCTGGACTATATGTATTGTCTATAATTGTACAAAGTTTATCTCAATTCTTTATTTCATCTCATTCTTGCACATAAATATTTCATATAATTCATGGAATAGTAGCTCTTGGAGAATATTTATCGACTTCATATAAATAATTTATATTTTCTTGATTTTCCAATAATATTTCACTGTCTAGTCTGGTAACTTCAGATTTTAAAATTTCTCTTTGATTTTTTAACAAACTTAATTTTTTATTTATATTTTCTGTTTTTTCTTTCAGATTTTTTATATTTTTTTCATTTTGTGTATCTATTGCAATGCTTAGTGCCGCACCATCGTTTCTTAACTCATTTTCTAAATCTGATATTTCTTCTCAAAATTCCAATTCGAACTGATTATATTCATCTTTTTTCTGGTAATATTCAGCAAACTGTCTTCATAGTCTAGTATCTATATTTGCATCTGGAATTTCTCAATTTTCATCTCATATTTGCATTAGAATATCCCATTCTTGCACAATATCTCACTCAGTCATATTTAGGGTCATCAACTGTCCATCTGTATCTGAAAGAATTGTAACTTCAGGATATGACAATAATTTTCATTCTTTATCTATTTCCAAAGTCGTAGGAAAATCTAAAATATTTATCCATTCTTCTGTAACTTCATGTTTTTTATTTTTTTGAAAAATACTGTATATTATGAAATATATTAGAAATAATACAAAAACTATACAAAATATTCCAATACTTTTATAAATTTTCCATCGATCTTTGAATGTCATTATGAGTTATTTTTCTAGTAAGTTTAAACCAATATTTAATTGTAAAAATATCATACTTTTTATCAAGAAATAATACTTTACTTGAAACTTTGGACTGATTCAATATTATAATTCGGCTTAAATATTTTTATTAATATCACATAGAATCGTGACATCTCTATCATCATTCTATTCTTATCCACTTGAACCTATATCAGATTATAATCTTTATCAATCTCAAGTTCGACAAGATATTCAGTCAAAAATATATAGAAAACCTACTTTCAAAGTACATCTTTTTGGACAAGATTATTTTTGATTGATAAAAAAGAAAAAAATCTGACCTTTTTCTATTCAATGGTTTCAAGTGATGTGAGTTTTTTTACCAGATGATTTAGAACTGATTCACAAAGAATTAGATTATTTGAAGAAAAAATATAGTAATAAAATGTGAAATATCTGTTTCCAGCTGTGAATAAACAATACTATGATCAGATTTTTTAATAATATTAAAAAGCCTGAATGATTTGAAGAAGAAGTGAAAAATATGAGATTAGATTTACGTGAAAAAGTATGTAAAGAATTTTGACTGAAAGTAGCTTTCCGTGAAAATATGCCAGAAAGTAATATAGTTTATGAACTAGATAAATCTGATGAAGAAATTTTAGCATGATTCAACGACTGAGCTAGACAAAAAGTGAGAAAATGAATTTCACATGGAGTAAAATTTGAAGTAGCTACTCCAGAAGAACATTCAGTTTTTTATAAAAAATGGTGTGAAGTTTCACAATTGAAAGGATTTACTCCAATTACTAGAAGACAATTTGAAGCATTAATGAGATATTTTAAAGAAAATAATAACTGAGATCTTTTTGTAACTAAATATGAATGAGAAATAATTGCATGAAGTGTATGTGCTTTTGATGGAAAAACTATGATATATTTGTATGGATTTTCTGAGAGATGAAAAAACGCATACGGATGACAACAATTTTTGAAATACAATGCATTTTGCTGGGCGAGAGATAACGGATATGCTAGATGTGATATGATGTGATGAGCTCCAACTTGATTTCCAGATCATCCACTCGCAGGGGTAAGTGCTTTCAAAGAGTCACTTTGATGAGAAAAAATTGAACAATGGGGTAGTTATGATTTAGTTTTAAATCCTTGGCTGTATAAATGCTTTGATATGTATACATCAGCTAGACATAAAAAACACTAAATAAAAATTTTTGGTAAGAAATCTCCATTTGTCGTTCTGAGCGATAGCGAAGAATCCAGGAAAACATGATGCTAATGGATTCTTCGGTCGTTTCACTCCCTCTGAATGACACATTAACACATAAAAAAAGCTACTCAATTGAGTAGCTTTATATTATTAATTATTTACTTAACACTTCTCATTAACATTATCATTACATATCATCTTAATTCTTTCATATTCGGATTATCTTTTGTGATTATTCATTCTTTTACTAGTTTTTCCATATGGTGAATGTAATATTTTCATGTTCATTTATATTCTCAATCTGATGTATTATATAACATTCTAGATAATGCCGTAGCAAATTCTGCTCTAGTTACTTCATCATTTGGTCTGAAGCGATTATTTGGCATATTCTGTCACATAATTCAAAGTTGATATGCTAGAGTTACTCCGTTATCATAATCTGAATCCATTTTATTTGTCACATCTTTGAATTTTGGAACGATTATATTTTCTGGTTTTTGTCAGAGAACGTTCATAGCATATTGTGATAACATTTTAGCCATTGCTATTCTAGTTAATTTTCAATTCATGTCAGCTTTTTGAATTGTTGGCATAGTTGTAATTCAGTTCTCTTCTGCAAATTCATATGCTTCTTGAAATTCCTGTGTATAAGTCTGTCATTCTGAGGATTTATCCGAAGAATCCATAGGTGTTTTACTGGATTCTTCGCTTCACTTCGTTTCGCTCTGAATGACATTTTCTGTATTTTTGTCATTCTGAGATGAAGTCGAAGAATCTTGTGTGTCTGAAGTCCTACTGCTTCTACCACCTCATCCATTACTACCTCATGATGGTTTAGTTTCTATTTTAGTCCACTCAGCTGTAAGTGTAATTACATCTCCACCTGTAGTAGTCAAATTGATAACTTCTTGACCATCTGTATATCATGTGGTTCTGTCTGTCCATCCACTGAAAGTATATCAATTCTTTGTGAATGCATTACGGTTCAAAGTTCATGTAACACCGTAAGTGAAAGTTTGAGGGTTCATAGTTCACTCTACATCCGTTCAAGTGAATTCTACACTATATTTGATACCAGTCCACTGAGCTATGAAGTACACATTACCACTCTCGTCTGCCCAAGCTCACGAAATTGGTGTATTTTCAAAGTCAAATCATGTACTCGCGTCTGCTCCGGACAAGTATCGATATTCAAGGACATATCATGTCTTCGTCACGTTCTTAGCTTCTTCTGGAATGGCTCCAGTCATATTCTCTGTGACCTCTCATGTTCATACTTCCTCATCATCTGACATGAAGAAAAGGTTTAAGGTTTTAGGAAGTTTTACATAGGAATCCTTGAAACAACGGATGGACTGCCCGTTGGCACGATCGCTGTAGTAACTAGGACGTACGATATTGGAAAGGAAGTACAAGAACCACGCGATCTTCGGAATAGATCCTCCACGAGGACTAGACGACCAATAGTTGGCGATATTCCCCTGGCCGTAGACAGCACCATCGCGGTAACTGCGGTAACCTGCAAGAGGTAGCTGCAAGTCGTTAGAGAATGCTGTTCATATTCCACTCTTATTTAAATAATTTGCTCGTGCATAT
>Ga0247611_10004771_pt1 | contig 18490 bp, 10 predicted proteins | sample 177DNAGHGhighgp2_FD_192422 | JGI IMG/M metagenome (GOLD analysis project Ga0247611, IMG submission 192422) | Sheep rumen microbial communities from Palmerston North, Manawatu-Wanganui, New Zealand - 1770 DNA GHGhigh gp2 | ecosystem: Host-associated > Mammals > Digestive system > Stomach > Rumen... | reverse complement strand
TACTGACATTCATCCATATACATAAAAGACATTTTCAAAAAAATAATTATAATACAATTACAATTATTATATTTTATTAAAAATAAATTAAAATTAACATTATTTAAATTATAATAAAATTTAAAAAATTTTTTTTCAATTTTTTAAATTAATTCAAAGTTATATTAAAAAAGGTTTTAAAAAAGGTTTAAAAAAGGTTTTAAAAAAAAGTTTAAAAAAGGGTTTAAAAAAGGGTTTAAAAAAGGGTTTAAAAAAGGTTTTAAAAAAGGGTTTAAAAAGATTTTAAAAAAGATTTTAAAAAGGTTTTAAAAAAGGTTTTAAAAAAGGTTTTAAAAAAGGTTTTAAAAAAGGGTTTAAAAAGGGGTTTAAAAAAGGTTTTAAAAAAAAGGTTTTAAAAAAGGGTTTAAAAAGGGGTTTAAAAAAGGTTTTAAAAAAAAGGTTTTAAAAAAAAAGGTTTTAAAAAAAAGGTTTTAAAAAAAGGTTTTAAAAAAAGGTTTTAAAAAAAAAAAAGGTTTTAAAAAAGGTTTAATTAAAGGTTAATTAAAAAGGTTTAATTAAAAGGTTTAATTATTTTTTTTTTATTTTTAATTAACTACTTTAATTATCTTTTTTATTATCTTGATAATAATCACACCATTTACTTATTTTACATTCTTTACATTTTGGATAACTAAAAGTGCATACATATCGGCCGTGTAAAATTAAACATTTATTTATATTATTTAAGTATTCTTCAGGAATATTTTCTGTTAAATCATCTTCAACATCTTCTCTATTTTTCTTGTTTGATAATCCTGTTCTTTGTGATACTCTTAAAACGTGTGTGTCAACAGACATTGCAGGAACATTATATAATAATGACATTATCATATTTGCTGTTTTTTGTCCAACACCAGGAAGACTAACAAGACTTTTAACATTATTAGGTATTTGTCCTCCAAAATCATTCATAATTTTTTTAGACAAATTAACTAAATACTTTGATTTATTAGATGAAAAGTTAATTGGTTCAATAATATCAAATACATCTTTTACTTTTGCTTTTGAAAGTTCTTCAAATGAAGGATACTTTTTAAATAAAGTTGGTGTTATTTCGTTTACTCCTTTATCAGTTTGTCGTGCTGATAATACTAAAGAAACTATTAACTCATAACCGTTATTATAGTTTAATTCAAAAGGCGCATTTGGCATAGTTTTTTGAAAATAATTAATAATGTGTTTATATTTATCTTTTAATAGTTTATCAGAATCTTCTATATCAACTGATTTACCAGCAGATTGTTTATTAGAAAAATATTTTGTTATTGGCACTGGTTTTAAATTAGATTTTTTTTGTGTTCTTTTTTTCATTAAATTATAAATAAAAATATTTTTAAAAAATTAAATTAAAAATATTAATTTAAAATAATATTAAAAATGTAATTTTAAAATAGTTTTTATTATTAATAATAGTTAAAATTTTAAAATATATAATTAATATTTTTAAACATTATAATATTAAAAATTTATTTTTTGAAATTTTTATAAAAATTTCAAATACTTCTAATTAATTTTAATTTTGTTAAAATTAATTTTAATTATTATCGGATAACAAAATAAAATTTTTAATTTATTTTTATTATTTTAATATACTTTTTTAAACTATTTAAATAATTATTTTCTTTCTTTTTTATTTTAATATTTTTTATTTATTTTATCTTAAATAATATATTTTATAAAATTATAAATAATAATGAATAAAGAAGATTGTAAAAATAAAATTGTTAATTTTATTAATAATTATGATAGTAATTATTATGCTTTAAATAGTAAATATATTTTAGAAGAATTAGATTATAAAATTTATTATAAAAAATGGAAGTTAAATGAAAGTTTAATTAATTACATAAAAAGATACGTTTTAATAAGAAACACTATTTATAATAAGTTTGGATTAACTGATATTATACAATTAAATAATGTAGTAAATATTTATAGATATTATGATTATATTATTAATCAACTTTACAGTAATGATAAAAATAAATTAAATAAATTTATGAATGTACCAATTGAAGTTATATTTAAAGGTTATAAGTTTAATGTTCAAAATAATAAAATTATATCAATTGGAAACCCAAGATTTATTAAACAACTTAAAGATTATACTTTAAATTATATTTCAATATCTCATAATGACTATTACAATTTAGATGAAAATTATAGTATGAAAATGTATGGTGGTGATAGATATAAAGATAAAGATGATAAATTTGAATATTATCATTTTATTGATTTTAATTATAGACATATAGATGAAAATCCAGTAATAACAAATGATAATATAACAAAATTACTTGATGTTATATCAGATCCAGAAGATAAAAATTTATTTGAAAATGTTAAAGATGAAATAAATAATAATAAATTATTTTATAAAAAAGATATTAATAAAATAACTGAAATTACTACTGATCAAGATAAATTAATGAATTATTACAAACTTATTAAAATTGCACAGAACTTTAATTTATTAAGAGAAAAATTACAAGAAAGGTTTATTAAAGATTTTATAGAAGATTATCCAGAAACTGAAACAATAACAAAAGAAAAAGAATTTAACAGTAAAAATTTTGATGGTAAAATAGAAAGTTTACTATTAAAAGTAAAACAAGAAAACAAGCAATATTATCCTTATACTTTAGAACAAATTAAACAAAAAATAGAACAATTAATAAACGTTTTTAGAGCGTATAATTATTGTTATAGCGTATTACAAGAAGGAAAAAAAGAACAAGATTATAATTTAGAAGAAATACATGAAACACCTGAATTTGATGATAGATGGATTAATTTTGAGTATCAACCAACTAATTTATATTATGAAACTGAATTTGTTGGTGGAACAGATTTTGATGAAATACTTGATGTTAAAAAAACAAGTATACTGAAAGGGGGTGATGATAAACCACTGAAACCAGAACCAGGATTAGAACCAAGATCAGAACCAGGATCAGAACCATATAAAGAAATTTCTATGTTTAATGACTTAGAAATAACAGATTCATTAATAGATTTTATTCTAAAGGGTTATCAGATTGATTTAATAAACTTTACAGTTGGACAACCTAACTTTATTAATTATATGAGAAGTTTAACACAATTTTATTTTGAACCAATTGATGAAACAGGTTTTTCAGAAAATGGAAAATATTATTCTTATAGAGCATTATTAAAACCATACAGTATTATTAAATATTATTTCCAAAATAATATTCGTGAATTAAAAGAAAAACAAACTAAAAATTATAAAAAAGAAGGAGAAACAATTGAATATACCTATAATTATGATAATAATATTATATTTCAATTTAACACACATAACATAAGCCACATACAAAATAGTATAATAAAAGAAAGTTTAACTAATTCTAAAGATATAAGTATAACATCAATATTAAGTGAAAAAATAGAATTACCAAAAGAAGATTTATCAGAAGGAAAATTACCACTAAAAACAATATCAGGTGGTACTATAACAGAAGCAGAAGGTAAATTTATAATAAATATTGACAATTTTACAGAATTTAAATATTTATTTAAAAGAATTTATAATAGTGATATATCAATAACTGAAGAAAATCCAGAATCTAAAAGTAATCTGTTAAATAACATATATAAAACGTTATTTAATGAAATTACAGAAGAGGATAAGATACAAATATTATTAGATCCTGTTACTATATTAATGTTTAATAATAATATTTTAAAGGCAAATAACGTTTCAATGTTTGAAACACTTAAAGACAGATTGAAAGATGATAAATATAAACTACGATTAATATATATGATTAAACAAATAAATAATTGGGATATTATAAAAGATTTTGAACATAAACTTGAAATAGAAGATATAAGTACAATTTGAAAACAAAAAATAGAAAAATGTAAAAATAAATATGATAATTTTGTTTAATCATAATAATTGAAAATTATGTAATTTTATTTAAATTGTAATATTACTTTATTATTTAAAATAAATTTTAAATAATATTTAAAAAATGAAAATATTATATATTAAATTTTACTATATATTAAAATTAAACTTATTATAAGTAAATTTTATATATATTGTATTAATAATATTTAACAATGAATACAAGTCATCTTAATTTTCAGATTAGATCTTATATGTCTTATAAAGGACAAAAAACTGATCATGATTATTATCAAATTCTTTTTAATAAGCTTCCTTATGAAATAGTCTTTAAAGAAGATTATTATAATTTAAGATTACTATATGATTCATTCAAGAATTATCCAAATTGTAATATTCTTACGTTTGAAGAAGTTGAATTTTATAATGTTGTGGAATTTGAGTTTATGCTTAACTTAATTAATGATACTAAACAAATTGATGATTTAAGGTTTAAAATAATTAACATTCATAATTATATTAATGAATTAACTAAGTTTATTAAAAATAATCATACAATTAAGGCATTAAGACTTCATATTTCAAGTATTACAAATGAAGATTTAAAACTTCTTTGTGAAGCAATTAAAGAAAATGATACTTTAACAACATTGGATTTATCAAGTAATGATACTTTTTCAAACATTGAACCAATTTGTGATTTAATTCAGATTAATAAAAATATTTCTGAATTAATTTTTAAGAATGTATATAAATGTGATTTTATTCCTTTAATTGAAACTTTGAAAACAAATAATACTCTTAAAAAGATTAAATTATATGATACTAAACAATTATATAATGAATTTTTTGATATGGTATTGCAAAATAACTCGTTAAATCATGTTTCTTATCGTTGTTCAAATACTGTTAATTTATCAAAAGTTAAACAAATTCTTCAAACGAAAGAAAATATTACAAAATTTTCATTATATCGTGTTAGATCAGATGATTGGACACCATTAATTGAAGGATTAAAACAAAATAAAACAATAACTTATCTTAATTTAAATAGATGTAATATTACAAATGAAAATTATTCTCAAATTTATGAATATATTGGACAATCACAAATAATAAAAATAGCTAAATTAAATCATCTTGAATCATCAACTGATGATAATTTTGATGGATTAATGAAAGCATTATGTTCTAATACAAGTCTTATAAAATTAGATATTCATAAATTTTTAATTAAAGATGTTCCATATTATCTTAAAGTTATTTTTAAACATCCAAAATTACAAAAATGTAACGCATATATTAGTTATGAATATAGACAAATAATTTATGATGTATTACATTCAGTTACAGATTTTCCAAATATTGGATATCAATCTTGTTTCCAATATAAAAAATTCTTTGAATCAACTGATAAAGATAAACAAATTAAAAATTTTATTAAAGCATAAAATTATATAATTCATATTTTTTTATTAAAATTTTAGTTTTTAAATATAATAATATATATTTTTTATATTATTCTTATTTAATATTATAAAATATAATTTTATTAAAAATAATTATTTTTAAAAATGAAAGTAATTATTTTTTTAATATTATTAATTTAATTAATAATATTATTTAAAAATAAATATTCCTATTTTTAATATGCAGGATATGGTCTTATATGTCTTAAAAAGGACAAAAATCTGATAAAGATTAATATAAAATTATTTTTAATAATTAAAAAAAAATAAACTAAGATTATTGTAATATTATTAATAATTATATTCATTAAAAATGGACATTAAATCAATAGATATTATATATAACGGTTATAAGTTAATTAAAAATTATTATAAAATATTATTTGATAAAATATACAAATCTTAATTAAAATAAATTAATATCTTAATTAATTATTTTAATAATTAATTCATAATAACATTTTTATTTAAAAATATAAATTTAAGTATTATTTTTGAGAATTATCTTGTAAATTTTAATAATATTATCTTTAATTAAAAAGTTAATAATTAATATATTTTTGCCTTCAATTTAAAACATTTTGACCTATTAGTTAAAATATTTTAAAGTTTTTAAAATTAAAGTTTTAAATTTTAACTATAAACAATAATAAATTCATTAATAAATTATATATTTTTAGAATTAAAAATTTTATTCTTGATTTTATGAAGTAAATATTTTTTTTTAATTTTTTAATTTTAAGATATAATAAATCTAAGATTAAAAATAATTTTTTGTAGAAAAAAATTCAGGCACTGCCACCAAAATTAATTATCTAAAAAATTTTTAGGAGTCGGCCAAAAAATAAAATCAAAAAATTAAATAAAATAAAATCAATTGTTCACCATCAAGATTAAAATCCTATTAAAATCAATATTTCTTTAAGAATTCAAGATTTTATTTTTAAACTTTTTTTTACTTTGTAAAAAAAGTTTAAAAAAATTGATTTTATTTAGTATGGCAGTCAAGAATTTAATATTTTTTTTTAAATTATCAAAAAAATTAAAATTTAATATTTTTTTTTAAAATTAACAAAAAATTATCAAAAAATTATCAGAAAATTATCAAAAAATTATCAAAAAATTATCAGAAAATTATCAAAAAATTATCAGAAAATTATCAAAAAATTATCAAAAAATTATTAAGAAAATTAACAAAAAATTATCAAAAAATTATCAAAAAATTATCAAAAAATTATCAAAAAATTATCAAAAAATTATCAAAAAAAATTATCAGAAAATTATCAGAAAATTATCAAAAAATTATCAGAAAATTATCAAAAAATTATCAAAAAATTATCAGAAAATTATCAGAAAATTATCAAAAAAAAAATAAATTAATAATAATTTTAATTTATTTAAAGATTTATTTTTATTAAATAATAATTAATTTTAAATATAATATTTTTAATCATAATTAAATCTTTTTCAATTAAATAAATTATTAATTACATATAATAATCATAAAAATAATTAAAATATATAATATCATTTATATCAATATTATAATATTTAAGATTTTGTATAACAATTATATTATATTTAAATTTTTCTTCATCTTGAAAACTAGAATAATCTTTTAATATTCTAATAAACGAATAATTTAATGGAAATTTATGTTTTGTAAATAGATAATTATTATCTTCAGAATCAATATTATAATCTAATAATTTATCAATTATATCACCAATTGAATATATATCAAATGTTATTTTATCATAAATTTCTTTTTTAATTTTTAAATTAAGTAATTTATATGTATCTTTTTTATTATGATTTTGTATTAATAATTGCTTTAAATTATTATCTATAATTTCATATAATAGTACATCATCATTATAATCTATAGATGAACAATCAACCTTTGCATGTTTATAATATTTATTATAATTTTTCATATCATAATCTTTTATTAAAGTGCTTATTAAATAATCCATTTTATAATTATCATTATTAACATTTATTGTATTACCTTTTGTTACAACTCCAAAGTTTTTATAAGCATCTATATAATCTTCAGATATATCTTTTATATCATCTTCAAATTGAACATACAATATATCAATTATATTTTTATTAATGTTATCATTAACAAAAATTTTAAATTTAATTATTATATCATTTAAATTTTTAATAATTTGATTTTTATAACTTGTTATTAAATCTGAATTATCTTTGTTTTCAACCATTTTATTAACATAATAAATATTATAATTATATAAATCAAATTGAATTCCAAAAGCCTTTTCTCTTTCAGTTTGATTAGAAGGAAATAAATATTTTTTATCATTAGTTTTAATAATATTAATATTATTAATTAAATTATTAGTATGATTAATTTTAGTTTCTAATAAAGATATTTGATAAATAAGATTAACTTGATTTAAACCTTTTGATTTTTCATTTTCAATAATCTGATTATTAACAGTTTCATTAATACAAACAAAAGAATAATCTCCAATTTGCTTTAAATCAGTTTCTTTTAATTCTAATTTAGAGTATCTTATTAGAATATCATTAATTAAATTTTTTATATTAATATTCTGTTCTAAAGTATTAAAAATTAATTATTTCATTTTTAAATATTATAATTTTATTCAATAAATAGTTTATATAAAAGTTTTTTTCATTTTTTAATGAATACATTTTAAATAATATTTAATGATTTTATGTAATGGATTTGATTTAGGTATAACTTATTCTTGTGTTTATAGTTATAATATTAATACTAATGAAATTAATATTTGAAAAAATTCTTTAAATGAAAACACCAAGCTATATTAAAATAAACAATGATATAATAATTATTGGAAAAGCAAAAAACATTAATAATCAGACTTATTACAATATGAAAAGGTTTATTGGAAAAAATATAATGAACGCTCGAACGATAGTATTTATATAAAAATATTATTTCAATCTTAAAAAATGAAAAAATATTTATAAAATGTTATATTATAAAATTAAAATATTATAATAAAATGAATGGAAAAATTAATAAATTATTAGAAGAAACATTATTTGAAGAAATAGATAAAAATAACTATAATTTTATAAAGTTAACTGATAAATTATTAGATTTTTATAAAATAAATATTGAACATAATTTGTCAAATTATATAATAAATACAACTGACCCTAGTGGAAAAGGCGGGTGCTATAAAGATTTTAGTAACATTTTATTAATATTTGACGATAGATTTAAATCTTTTGATATTTCAAAAACAATATCTGAAAGATTAAAGCAAATTCCAAAAATAAATAAATGTATTAGTGGCCCATATTTAGAATTTGATATATCAAATTATATTTTTATCATTGAGAAAAAACAAAATAAAGAATATGTTTTAGTCTATAGTAATTATCCGTTTGATCTTGGAGCAGCAAATATGCCAGGATATCATAAAGAAATTATTAAACTGTTAAATGATATTTGTAATATTGAATATTATAAATATTCATTTGATAAATTGTTAGATAAAACTGATAATAAACTATTAATTTTAAATAATAATTATATTTTAAAAAAATATGATGAAAGCAGAGAAAAAATAAACGATACTATTTATTATTTATCTCTTAACTATTATTTAGATGATAGATTAATGTGGTTTAAACATTTTAATTGTATACTTTTTAAAACTAAAAATATTAAAGACGAATTTGAAAAGATGTTAAAAGAACAAGATATTTTAAAATATATTTATAATAGTGATGGTTTTAATAAATACTGTGATTATTATACATATTATACAGAAGCATATAATAAAAAATATATGAATGAAATTAACAGTATACAACAAGATAATAAAACAAGTGAAATTAACAGTGAACAACAGGATAATAAAATAAGTGAAATTAATAGTTTATTAAAAGAAATATTTAATAATATAGATAAGTATTGTTATAATAAAATATATAATTTTAATGACCAACTTGATAAAATATTAAATTATTATAATATAACGTATGAACATAATTTATATAATTATATGATAAATACAACTGACCCAAGCGGAATGTCTGGATGTTATAAATTTTTTGAAAACGTTTTATTAATATTTGATGATAAATTTAAATCTTTTGATATTTCAAAAACAATAACTGAAAGATTAAAGCAAATCCCAATAATAAATAAATGTAAATCAATAAAATATATAAAATTTGATATATCAAAATATATTTTTATCATTGAGAAACAACAAAATAAAAAGTATATTTTAGAATATAGTGTAGATCCATTTGATTTAGGCGGGGGTAATATGGAAGATTATCATAAAGAAATTATTAAACTATTAAATGATATTTGTAATATTGAATATTATAAATATCCATTTGATAAATCGTTAGATAAAACTGATAATAAGTTGATAATTTTAAATAATAGTTATATTTGTAAAAAGTATAATAAAAGAAGAATTGATTTAGAAAATATTTTATATTCTTTATCAAAAGAATATCTTATTAATGATATATTATGGTTTAAATATTATAATTGTATATTTTTTGAAACTAAAGATATAAAAGATAAATTTGAGGAACATTTTAATAAAGATATTGAATTAATTAAACTTGAAGATTTTATATCAAAAGTTAAAATGCCACGTTTTGAAGATAGATATTATAAAACAGAAAAAGATAAACTATCTAAATGTAAACGAATATATTTATATGAAAATTATAACTTAATTACACATAGTGAAGATTACTATAATTTTATTGAATGTTATTGTAATAATATATAAATGTAAATAATAATTTTATATATAATAACTTATTTTCAATTAATTTATTAAAATTTTATATTAATCTTTATTTAAAGTTCAATTTAAAATACATTTTAAATAATATTTTAATTTAATATTTTTTATTATAGTTTTTATTATAAAGTTTTAATGAGTTTATGTATTGGAATTGATTTAGGTACAACTTATTCTTGTGTTTATGGTTATGATATTAATACTAATGAAATTTATGTTTGTAAAAATTCTTTAAATGAAAACACTACACCAAGCTATATTAAAATAAACGGTGATAAAATAGTTATTGGAAAAAAAGCAAAAGAAAATATTAATAATCAGACTTATTATAATATGAAAAGGTTTATTGGAAAAAAATATAATGAATGCACGAATGATTTAAAATTTTGTTCTTTTGGTTATAAAGATGTTAATGGTGATTTAAAGATTGAATTTAATTTTAAAGAAAAAGATAAGAAGCAAGATGAAACTATTGAATTAAATGATAAGGTTCAGGATAAGGTTCAGTTTATTAATACTAACCAGATTAATGAAATTAAAAAAATAAATGATAAGGTTCAGGATAAGATTCAGCTTATTAATAATAACCAGATTAATGAAATTAAAGAAATAAATGATAAGGTTCAGAATAAGGTTCAGGATAAGGTTCAGAATAATGAAATTAAAGAAATAAATGATAAGGTTTTGTTTATTAATATTGATATTAAACAAGATAAAAATCAGGATGTTAACCAAATTGATGAAATTAATGATATTAAAAATTCTTTTAATCAAAATACTAATCTTTCTAATCAACCTAATAAAATAGAACCTAACATTAATAAAATCATAAATCAATCAAACCTTTTAAATCCACAAGATATTTCAAGCATTTTCTTAAGAGAATTAAAAAGAGAATCTGAAGAACATTTAAATTATCCTATTAAAAATTGCGTTATTACAGTTCCAGCTTACTTTAATAACACCCAAAGAGAGTTAACTAAACAAGCGGGAATTGATGCAGGATTAAACGTTTTACAAATTATAAATGAACCTTGCGCTGCAGCATTTGCATATCAATTAAACAATAAACAATCAGGTAGAATTATGATTTTTGATTTTGGCGGCGGAACTTTAGATATTTCTATTTTAGACGTTTCTGACGAAGGCTTAATTGTCATTAATACAACAGGAGATAACCATTTAGGAGGTGAAGATATAGATAACCTTTTATTAAAAAAGTGTTTAAGTGAATTTATTAATCAAGAAATAAAAAAAGATAAATATCAAGATGCTAACCAAATGAAACAAGAAATAACGAATATTTGTAAAAATCAAGATTTAATTCAAAGGCTAAGAAAAGAATGTGAAAAATCAAAAATAACTTTATCAAAAGAGTTTGGTTTTAACGTTAACGTTAAAAACTTTTATAATCATAAAGATTTAAACGTTCATTTAGAATATTCTGAAGTAGACAAACTATTAAACGATATTTTAAAACGATGTTTTAATTATATAGATAAGAGTCTAATAATAAATAAACAAAATATAGTTAAATCTTTATCAGATATAGTTTTAATTGGAGGATCAACAAAACTAGAAATATTAAAAGATCGCTTAAGAGAGTGGATTAATAAAAATAATAAAAATATTGTTTTACACGATGAAATAAACCCTGATGAATCCGTTGCTTATGGTGCTTGTTTACATTGTAAGAATTTAATAAAAAATTCAGAAGATAAAATTTTATTAGATGTAGTTTCACATAGTTTAGGAGTAGAAACTAAAAATGGAAAGTTTGAAGTAATTATACCAAAAAATACAATAAAACCTTGTAAATTTAAAAAGATATTTTCTACTGCTACAGAAAACCAAAGAGAATTTTACTTAAAAATTTATGAAGGAGAAGAAGAATATGTTAAAAATAACTTGTTAATAAAAAGTATAAAGTATGACAATTTACCTGCTGCTAAACCTGGAGATATTAAGTTTGAAATAGAGTTTATTATTGATGAAAATAATATTTTTAATTATAACATAAAGATGATTTAAAAATAGAGTTTTTTAAAAAAATTAATATTAATAAAAATAATATTAAAAAATAATTTTAATATTAAAGTATTAAAATTAATAAAAATCATTGTTAATTAAAAATTATTTTTAAAATAACTTTTATAAAATTTATAAATTTTAATTAGTAATTTTTTGAATTTTTTAATATTATATATTTTATATTTTTTTAATAATTCAATCTTTGATTTTTAATGTTAATTTGTGTTATAAACATAAAAGAAATTTAATTAAAAATAGAATAAATAAAAAATCAATAAAAATCTCTTAAAAAATCTCTTAAAAAATATATTTATTGTATTAACAATCACTGATTAAATAAAAAACTGATCAAAACCAATTGGAATATCGGCGTCGTAAATCTTCTTCAAATAGTAATCATTAAGTTTCCTGCCGGATGAACAATACTTATGATCAGACTTTTCATAAATCTTGATGTTCACAAATTCCAATAAAGTCATCCTTCCATCAGTTTCTATCTCACGTAAATCTTCTTCTGCATCAGGATCAATCGTAATATTATGCAATTGCAAATGCATAAGTTGCTGATGATGTTCCACGAATTCCTGCAACATAATTGCATAAAAACTGCACAAATGACATCCATCCAGAATTAGCGATTCTAAGGTAGTGTTATCTTCCATATTGATGAAAAAAACACTTAAATCATCACGCCACAATCCAAGCTTACAACAACGATCATTCATTGGATCATCTGGATACACCTTGCCAACCCTTACGTTAATAAGGCTTAGCTTAGTAATTGATTGATTATGCCCTAATGCCTCACAAAAACTTTCAAAAAAATCGTTATCAAAATCCACATTTTCAAGAACTAATTCAGTAATGCTAGGATCAGAATCCCTAATTCTCTCTAGCAATGAATAACATTCACAGTTTTGTTCGTATTCGTAATCGTCAAAAAGAGTTTGATTCTCAATCTTCATCATTCTTAATGATTATTTAACTTTCTTCAATTAACTTTCTTCAATTAGCTTTCTTCAATTAGCTTTCTATCAAAAAAATAACAATTAACTGATTAGTATTTTTAAAATAATTTTTAATTATTTATAAATTTCAATTTTTTAATATTATTTGTGTTTTAACTTACAAATTATATAATAAATGTTATTAATATTTAAATTTAGATATATTTATTATAAATTGTTTCATTTTTATATTATTTATCATTTTTTATTTAAATGATCCATTTTTTATTAAAAATAATAGATTTTGATTTTAAAAATTATTGAAAAAATATAATATTATATCTTTATAATAAAATTATAACAATTATAACAATTATAACAATTATAACAATTATAACAATTATAAGATTATAACAATTAAAAAAAATATATAATAATAAATAATTATTGTTATATAATAAAAGTATGAAACATTATATATTAACAGTAATTTATAATAAAAATTCCATATAAAATCTTTATAAAAATTTAATGATTTTCATATATAAATAATCAAATTTTTATCTAGGATAATCAACATTTTTATTTAAAAATGTTATATATTATTTAATATTACAATAAAATAAATTATAAAAAATATTTAGAAAAATAAAAATAATTTATTATTTATTTTAAGTTTAAATTAAAGGTAAATATTAACCTTAAATTAATTATTTTATTTAAAAAAAAATATTTTTTTCTAATTTTATAAAAATATTATTTTTAATTATAACCTTAAATTGTAATAATTTAAATATAATTTTAATTTATTAATGTAAATTTTTAAATTTTATTTTTAAAATAAAATTAATTTTTTATAAATTATATTTATTTTTATAACATTTATATTTAACATTTAATCCACTATTTGTCATAGGTTCTTTAGGTTTTTTCCAATTAATTCTCTAATTTTATAATATTGTATTAGGTTTGTATTAGGTTTTTTATGTATTAAAACATTCTATTGGCATAAAATTTATTGGTTTAATATTATAAGTTGAATTAATAATTTCAAATATATTCTTAAAAGAGTAATTTTTAATACATAAAGTTTTCATAAAATACTTAATTTATCCTAAACCATAATATATAAACTTATATCCAAAATTGATTATTAAATTTATATAAATCTTTTAATTTTGATATATCTGAATTTACAATATTATATAAGGTTTTATTCGTACGTTTTAATATATGTTTCAGTTAGTTGAATGATAATTGTATTTCACTTGTAATTTTATACTTAGAATCATAACTTTTAATATATTCATTATTTATATTTAAGAAACTATTAATGTTAAATTCAGGTTTATTTATATAGTCTGTTAAATCTGATATAAATAGTTGAAAATCAAAAGTATAACCCCATAAATTTGTAAGATTAAATAATATATTATATTATTATAAAAATAATAATAGTTAACCTACATAATAGAATTTAAATAATTTTCATAAATATTGTTAACATTTAATTTTGGTTCATACATATTATATATATAATTATTTATATATTCTTTATATACAATATTTAAATTAATACAAACACTATTGTCCATATGCAAATATGTTTGATGCCAATTTATAAAACTATTGAATACCAATTTTTTATAAAAATATAATTTTAATTATTAAAATAAAATTATAAATTTAAAATTATTATATTTTAATTTAATAAAAATAATTATTTTAAAAGGTTATTTTAACAACTTCCAGCAACCTTTTAATTTTTATTAATATTAAACGTTAATTTTAATTAATTATATAATGTGTTTCAAAAATTACTATATTTTATTATTTTATCCTCTTCAAAAATCAATAATATAAAATAGTATTTATTTATTAAAAAACTATTTAATATTTTCTATAATATGTAATCATATCTTATATATTGAGATTCATTCTGTTAAACGTTATAATATAATTTAAAATTTTTGTATACATTTTTAATTATTTTACTTTGACCTTCTATGGTTAATAATAATGAAATTTTTTATTTTAATTTACACGTTATATGATAATATTTATAACCATAACTATAAATATATAATTTATCTAAGGTTTTTTATAATTTTAAAACTATATACAAAATTTAAATTTAAAAGTTCATTATAATTAATTTTATTTTTAATTTTATCATATATAGAATTTGATATGTTAACAATATTTTTATTTTTTTCTTGTATAAAATTTAACCGTTTATTAAAATGATTAAGTTATTGTAAAATATATTTTTATCCCATATAAATACATTAATGTTATAAAGTTAAATTATTTTTTACTTAAACAAACCATATTTTTATTGTTTTTATTTGAAACTAAAGCCCCCCCATTGGGGGGCTTTAGTTTCAAAGCTAAAAATAATTTTTCAATGCAAACATTGCATTGAAAAATTATTTTTATCAAACTTTGTATGTTCAAAGTTTAAATTACAATCAATACTGTTTTCTTTCATTGCTTGTAAAAATTGATTATTTATACTTTCTTTTAATAACGATTTATTCATAAGATACTGGTCAGTAGATTTAATCTTATGTATTGTATCATACTTACTAATAGAAATATACCTATAAACGTTAACATATCTTTCTTCTAAAGGTAAATTTCTATGACTACATAACCTTATCCCTCTTCCACTAACTTGCTGAATTCTAACTTCATTCCAATGGGGCTCTACAATATGAATTTGTCTAACGTTAAATAAAGTTATACCTTCAGACCCCGCGGATGTAACGAAAAATATTTTTATTCTTTCACCATAAATATTATCAGGTCTATTAAACTCATTCTTATAATAATCTCTTAATTCTTTTTTTATTAAACCATGAAATTCTACATATCTTTTATTATTATATTTTTTATCATTTTTATTTTTATCTGTATACAAATCAAATCCAAAGAATTTAAAATAAATACTTAAAGCAGGGATGCCTTCAAGCATTGAAAAGTTAGTATAAATAATAACAGGACCTTTAGATTTTAATACTTTTAATACAATGTTTAAAAATTTAGCAGATGAATTATACATCGCAGTTAAAAGTTTTGAAGGACTTAACTTTTTATTATCTTTAGTAAATTTATTGTTTACTAAATCAACAATTTTATCAAAATTATAATTACAATTTTTAAAATCATCATTAATAGTATGTTTATGTTTAACGTCATAATCATAAAAATTATACATATATTTTTCAAAACTATTAATATGAAGCATAATATCTTGTCCAAATTCAGGGGTTTCTCCTCCATAAGTTGAGGGCCGTGGCCTTGAATAGCCGTTAACCTTCTTAGAAATGTAAGGCATAGCAAAGTTTGAAGTTTGACGGCTAAAAATTTTGTAAAAATCCCAATTTGCTGGATCTTTTAATTCTCGTAATTGATAATAAAGGTAAACTTCTTCTTGATATTTTGACATTTCAATGTTAATTAGTTTAGTTTTATTTACAGCATATTGATTAGGTATAGCACCATAATAATAAGAAACTAAATTTTTAGTTTGTGTTTGAAAATCTTTTTTATTGTTAATAGTTATTTTTCCTTTATCTTGTTTTAAGTAAATAGAATTAAATTCTGATTTTGAAGCTGGAAAACAACCTGGTTTTAATAAGTTAAACAATATAGATATTTCATAAGGTTCATTTACAATTGGAGTTGCTGATATTAATAATATTTTTATGTTAGACTTTACAGAATTAGAAGATGATTTTGAAGAAACCTTTGAAACTGAATTTTTATCAGTTTTTTTATCTTGGTTTTTAGAAATTTCTTTGTAAATATATTCATAAATTTGTCGGCCTACACCTTCAATTTTATTTAACTTATTATTAGAATAAACGTTATTAATAAAGTTATGTGCTTCATCAATAATATAAAAAGTATTCTTATATTTATATTTTTTTCTTTCTTCATTAAATTCTTTAAAACCATTTATTGAATCATAATGATAAAAATGTATATTATCTGAGTTATATTTCCATAGTTTTAATTCTTTTAACCATCCATCGTGTAAAGCTGCTTTAATAAAAATTACTATATTATGAGTTGTATTATAAGATTTTATAATATTAATTGCTGTTGCTGTTTTTCCTGAACCTACACTATGATATAATAATAAAGAATTATACTTTTTAAAATGAATATATGGAATAATTTGATAAGATTTTAAAGTTAATTCATTATTTTTAAATTTACATCCATCTTTTATAGATAAATTAACTTTTGGAATTTTGTATTTATCCATTTTTATAAAATCAAATAGTAAAATAAATTTATTTTGATAAAAAAAATTTATTAAAAAATAAAAGAATTTTTGATAAATTAAACATTTTAATATAAAAATTATTTATTTGTTTAATTTAAATTAATTATTATTGAAAACAAAACTTGATAAAAATAATATTTTTTATAATTAAAAATTAAAATTAATATAGTTGAAAAGCGGATTTGAAAAACAGTTTGAAAAGCGGATTTGAAAAGCGGATTTGAAAAACAGTTTGAAAAGCGGATTTGAAAAGCGGATTTGAAAAGCGGATTTGAAAAGCGGATTTGAAAAGCGGATTTGATAAGCGGATTTGATAAGCGGATTTGATAAGCGAATTTGAAAAGCGGATTTGAAAAGCGGATTTGAAAAGCGGATTTGATAAGCGGATTTGAAAAGCGGATTTGATAAGCGGATTTGATAAGCGGATTTGATAAGCGGATTTGATAAGCGGATTTGAAAAGCAGATTTGAAAAACAGTTTGAAAAGCGGTTTGAAAAGCAGATTTGAAAAGCAGATTTGAAAAACAGTTTGAAAAGCGGTTTGATAAGCGAATTTGAAAAGCGGTTTGAAAAGTGAATTTGATAAGTGGTTTAATAGACTAATAATTTAAAAAATAAAGATTTTTAACAAGAACGCCTTAAAGAATATTTTTTAAAGGCGAATTCTTAAAAAATAAAGATTTTTATCTTGAACGCCATAAAGAATATTTTTTAAAGGCGAACTCTTAAAAAATAAAAATTTTTAACAAGAACGCCATAAAGAATATTTTTTAAAGGCGAACATTTAAAAAATAAAAATTTTTATCTTGAACGCCATAAAGAATATTTTTTAAAGGCGAACATTTAAAAAATAAAGATTTTTATCTTGAACGCCATAAAGAATATTTTTTAAAGGCGAACATTTAAAAAATAAAGATTTTTACTTTAAAATATTAATATACCTTACAAAATTTAACATTATTTTTGTTAATTTTATTGTTTATATATCTTATTTTTAATATACAATTTCTTAAATTAAAAATTTATTATTTA
>Ga0247611_10004770_pt1 | contig 18495 bp, 13 predicted proteins | sample 177DNAGHGhighgp2_FD_192422 | JGI IMG/M metagenome (GOLD analysis project Ga0247611, IMG submission 192422) | Sheep rumen microbial communities from Palmerston North, Manawatu-Wanganui, New Zealand - 1770 DNA GHGhigh gp2 | ecosystem: Host-associated > Mammals > Digestive system > Stomach > Rumen... | reverse complement strand
ATTCAATCCGCTATAATCTCTGCCGCATCGATTTCGATCCTGCAACAGGCAACTTCGGGAACCGCATTGACACCATTATCAATGCAGAGGCTCAGCGCAAGTCGATATCTTTCCCTCGTCCCTCCTATGACGGACGTTTCCTTTGCTATACACTTTCCGACTACGGACAGTTTAGCATCTGGCATCATGAGGCCGACCTCTATCTGCTCGACCTCTCTACAGGACAGAGCCACCCCATGACAGGGGCTAACTCAAGAGACACAGAGTCGTTCCACAACTGGAGTACCAACTCGCGCTGGCTCGTGCTTAGTTCCCGACGTGATGACGGTCTCTATACGCGGCCTTATTTCTGTCACGTCGATGCCAACGGAATTGTCACCAAGGCCTTCATGCTGCCGCAGAGAGATCCGCGCCGTTTTTATCGGGATCGTTTCCTTTCTTTCAATGTTCCCGACTTCATCATCGGACCGACTCGCTTCAATAGTCATAACGCCAGTCGTATCATCAACGACCAGTCGCGAAAGGACTTTAGCGTGCGCCCATAAATCCTGTCTTTCTGGTTCTTGATGCCACAAGAGTCTCGTAAATTGTCATCATACTTAATACACATTAATTAATGTCTCATCTTTCCATTTTTTCCTTCCTATTCATTTGCTTATTCATTAATATAATATACCTTTGCAATAATATATGTTAATCATCCCTAAAAGAATAGACCCGCAGAAATGGGGACACAGTATGAAGAAATACATTTCGTTATTTGCCTTTGTGCTGACGTTAATGGCTTGTACCACCGAGGAGTATAAGGAGGCAGTGAACTATAAGCTTCCGAGCATTACTCTGGATTCGTGTGTAGCCGCCTCTGACAATTCGTTTACGGCTTATATGACTGTGGACAAGGGTGAGCAGTTCTTCAAGCATAGCTTGCAGTTACTGGTTTATGATACAAAGGATGTGAACAATGCCCTTTCCACCATCAACGTGGAACTCGGAGAAGACCGCCTGCAAAAAGTTCAGAAGACATTCAACGTGCCAGTCGTGGATGACCAATACATAGTAAGCGCCGTGCTGAAGACCGAGAAGAACTCATTCAAGTCAACGTCGCTCTTTGTCAGTCTGGTCAAAATGACGGCCGAAGGTTATCTGCGCATTTGGGGACAGCCACGCTATCAGGAGGAGGTGCGCTATGAGGGGCGTGCATATCCCTATAAACATGCGACTGACGACATAGCACTGCACTTTTCGTCGAAAAGGCATTTCAGTATTCTTGTGAAGGCAGCCATGAAAGGCAAGCCCGTTGAGGTCAGGGTTGGCAACCATATATACCCTGTAGTATGGGACAGCTTACTCCAACAAGACGAAGATGACACCACGATGGAAGTAACGATGACAGACATTGAGCCAGGCATTTACGATGTCGCCCTGCACTGGCCGGAAGCCGAAATCCCCCTGCCGAAGAAGATTAGGATCCTGCCCTTGAAAGCGGAAGAGGAGGAGACGGTTCCGTTCAGCCAGTTCCGGGATCAGCCCTACGATGCCAGAGCGTCGTTCAGGATAGGCGATGAAATGTACTATTTCACCAGTATGGAATCCAGAATACTTGTATCTTGCAACCTCAATACGAAGGCATGGACCAAGCACAAGGATGTGGACTATTACATCTCGGAAATGGTAGCTGTAGGTTCCAAGGCGTATGGCATCACTGATATATATAAGGAGTATGGTGCCAGCAGCGAATCGGTGCAGAACAAGATGTATGAGTATAATCCACTGACCGACAGCTGGAAGGATCTGGGCAACCTACCTGTAACGGGCGAGATTCATAACATGAAGATGTTCGCCGCCGGTGGCAATGTATATCTCTGTGGCGGACAGTTCCCGGACGATGACTACACCACCCCTGATATACGATGTAAGGAGACGTGGAAGTATGATATATCCAATGGCCAATGGACAAGGGTTGCCGACATACCCACCGGGGAGAACGTGATGCAGACGGGCAATGGCGAGACCAATGGCTACGTGATGACACCCCACGGATTCCTGTGGGTGTATGATTCGAGCAAGGATGAGTGGGAAAGGGTGTCGCAACTGACGTCGGTATATCTCTCCAACAACTGGGGGCAATGTCTCCTTGAGCATGACGGCAAACTCGTCTATGCCGGCCATCCCGGAAGTGCCACCGACATCGATAGCGGAAATCCTTGCATCTACAGCTATGATTTCAAGACCAGACAATGGGAACTGTTAGGCCTTTATGACGTCATGGCATTAGGCTCTGCCATCCTGACCGCCACATTCCATAACGGCAAACTCATCCTGGGCCCTATGTTGAAATACTTGGACTATCCCGGCGCCACGTGTATGCACTTCATTAACTTCGACTTCAAATGAAAACAAGACCTGTCATAACATCATTCCTGTTTGTTGCCGCGGCATTGGTGACTGCCGGCTGCAGTAAAGATACCATCTGGGAAGAGGTTACCTACGGTCAGGAAGAACCCTCGTACAGTTACGGCGAGCTTCCCGCCATGGTGCAGCCTCATACCGACCGTGTCGATATTACGCTCTTCAAAGACCTGACACATTACATATACCTCGATGGCGTGCTCGTCAAGACACTTGCCAAGGAAAAGAAGGTGACACTGCGTGCCCTGACACCCGACACGGAGTACCATCTGTCGATTACCGCCTTCGACGGCGTAAAAGTTCTCAAGAGAGAGACGACATTCACCACGCCCAAGTCGTATGCAACCGTGATAGGCTGGCGCGAGATGGATCTCTATGGGAACAATGAGGAGGAAATCAGCTATGTACGCCATCTTCCAGGAGGCGACTTCCTCGACTTCACCCACAGATACTACTACTATTCCGACGAAGACTACCGCCTGCGCCGTACCGATGCCGACGGACGGGTGAAGTGGAGAAGCAACATAGCGGCTACCGAAGCATCCGTCTCCGAGGAAGGCAACGTAGCAGCATGGTCACAAACGGCATATAAAGTAAATCCCGAGACAGGCGACGTACTCTACCGGTACACCCCAATACTGAAGGAAGGTTTCATCACTGCAGCTTATGCTTGCAAAGACGGCGGCATGGCCATTGTGGGCAGAGGCGAGACTCCTGGCACTTACTACTTTGCACGCTTAGATGCCGACGGTCGGCTGATTAGCGAGGAGAGTTCCGATTTGGTGGACCGGCTTGATATCGTTCACGAGACGGCTGACGGCCAAGTGGTGGCACTGGGCAGGAAAGGCGACGAGACGCTGGTGGCCGTCACTTTCGATGCTCAGGGTAAAGTGGTCGGCACGTCGTCAGACCAATCGGAAGACAGGGATTTTGGCTATGACTTAGACTTCATTCAGTCTGTCAGAGACAATCAGGGCAACACATACTTCCTGGGCCATTATGAGATGTATGCCGGCGTATATTATCCATGCTCGATGATTGTCAAGGTGGACGCCCAAGGACAAATAGAATGGATACACACGATGCACGACAAGAATACAGAATACTATCCCACCCACTTTTACTTCATTGACGATGACAAATTGTGCGTGCTCTATACAGGTGACATAGGATACTACACACGAAACAGCAAAACCCATGTGGCATTGATGACCACCGGCAACGAGTGGCTACAAGACGTGACATTCAACGATGACTATGCTGCTCTCTATGCATGGCCGGTAAACGATGCGTTCACCCAATTCATCTTCTTCGACCACTATGGCAGGATACTCTATATCGATACCGAAGGTGAATGATCTACATTGATAACTTTTAATTATTTTAGCTTATGAAGAGATTGTTACTTTTTATGGCCATGCTGTTGGCTGTTGGCAGCAGTAGGGCAGACGGTGTTTTTAAAGTGAATGGTGAGGAAATCAAGAAGACGCCCACACTTATCACTTTGGACTATTCAAAAGCTGGCTACATTCAGGTGCAGTTCAGTGATAGCTCCGTGGTCAGTTACAACATGAATCATGTGGAGTTTTGTCCCAATGAAGTGAATGCTATCCAGAACACCATGAAGGAAGGTACTTTCTTTCACATCAAGGGACATGTCCGTGATGTCCTCCACTTGGAAGGTATTACCTCTGGAGCAGAGATTGCTGTTTATTCAGCAAATGGTGAACAGAAATATCTTGGAAAGTCGAATGGCGAGCATATGTCTGTTGACGTGTCGCGTCTGAGCCGGGGCGTCTATGTCTTGCGTGTCGGTCGCCAGGCTGTAAAGTTTATCAAGGAATAAGGAGAGGACGTTATTATGAAGAAACTATTAATAGCATTGTTTTCCATTGTCGCATTGAGTGCCAGTGCACAGATTCCGCAGCAGCAAGACACCCTGCGTATCATCACTTCTGATGACAGGCGGCATGATTATCTCTTTGGTAACGTGAAGAGTCTTGAGTTCCCGGACAACTCGAAAGTATTTATCAATTTTTATGACAATACGTTTGCAGGGTTCCCCATGAGTGATGTGAAGTCTATCCGCTTCTACAACCGTTGGAGTAATCCTGATGTGTTGTTGAAAGCTCAAGAATCTGGTGCATACGAGGGACTTTATGCTGCTACATATAACCCTTTTGCCCTTTTGTATATGGTGTCCTGTATCGCCAGTGACGAGATGCTGGCAGGTGGCGGTCTTCAAGACCATTATTTTCATGGAGCCGACCTGCTGATACCAGAATATTATTACTCCAGAGACGACGTCTGGCAGACTTATTACAAGAGCATTGGCGATGTCAACAACGCGATTGCCCAACTCGAGTCCATGCCTTCCGAAGTCAAGAAGAGCGACATTGACCATGCCCATGGCGAGGCGTTGTTCATGAGAGCGTTCTATTATACGCAGTTAGCCTCGATCTTCGGTCCTGTTCCCGTCGTTATCAATGACACCTGGGAAGAGAAAATGACGACTCCCACGGCTGAAGCAGTTTGGGGACAGATCCTGCTTGACTTGAAGAATGCCATCAGCTTGATGGACGGCTATTCGCCAACACTGACCATCGACGACAGCCGCGTAGGAAAGTATGCTGCCGAGGCACTGTTGGCTCGTTCCTTCCTATTCTATACAGGTTTCTATCAGGGTGTTCACGACATTGCTGCCAACGATGCCAGTGTGGCACTGCCCGACGGGTCGATGCTGACGAAGAACGACGTGATAGCTTACATCAACGACTGTGTCATAAATTCCGGCTTCACACTAGTGAAGGACTATCGCAACCTGTGGCCTTACACCAACCGGCTGACGGTTGAGGACTACAGCTACACCAAGGGACAGGGACTGAAATGGGTGGAGGATGACGGCGCAGTGAACCCAGAGGTGCTCTTTAAGATAAAGTACAACAAGAACGCATCGTGGAATTCAAATACAACAATTGGCTATGCCAACCGCATTGCACTTTACATGGGTATGCGTTTAAATTCTAATTTTGACAGAACCTTTCCCTTCGGTTATGGATGGGGCGTAGGACCTGTTTCTTCTGCTTTCTACAATGACTGGACACAGGCAGAGCCAAACGACATGCGTCGTGATGCCTCTATTCAGGATGTAAACGAGTTGCCTTACTACACGATGGGCAGTCAGAAAGACGGGGTACAGGAGACACCGTACCACGAGAAGAAGAACTCTCCCATCACCTGTAAGAAAGGTGAAAGTAGCTATTCACCAAACTTTGAGCCTGTAATGTATGGCTTTTACGATGACTATCAATTTGGCAATATACACCCGCTCAACATTATCCGTTTTGCCGACGTGTTGTTGATGCAAAGCGAGTTGACTGGTACTGTAGATGGTATCAATAAAGTACGCGAGCGTGCAGGACTTCCAGCACTGACGACCTATAGCCTGGCTGCCCTTCAGAACGAACGTCGCTGGGAACTTGCCTTCGAAGGTGTGCGTTGGAACGATATGCGCCGCTGGGGCGATGAGTATTGTAAGGCTGCGCTTGATAAACAGATGAATATAGAAGTTTACACGATGGGAGCTAAGACTACCAATCCTCAAGGTGTTTACTTATACGACAACAATCCGACAAGCTATTCTCAGAGTTATGCTGCCAACCACGGATTCTTTGCCAGTCCTTGGATTCAGACGATGACAGGTGGTCCTGTCGTTGCTGCCATGCAGGGTGAATGGACCTATCAAGACGAAGAACTTATGCTCGACTATATCGTCATCACCAACGACAAGGTCGTCAGATACGACGGTGACAACAATCAAGTGGCTGAGGGTACACTGTCTGTTACCAAGACAGACGATTTTGCAAACCGCATCTGTGCAGTGACCTTTACAGATGGTTCGATGCTTCCAGTAAGCAAGAAAGACGCCGACAATGACGGCACGTTACAATACAACCTGACCAGTCTTGACGAATACACTATGACACTGACAAGCAGTAAGGGAACACTGACCTTGCGCCGTCCCGGATACGAAGAGCAGATGCTGAGAGCTGTTGCCGGTGTGCAATGGACATGGGCTGTATATAATAGCCGCGATTATAATACAGGTAACAGCGTTACGGTTGGCTCCTACGGCCTTACCGGGTGGAATTCAGAACTGACGCCCAACGGTAGTATTCCCGTTACTTATGGCAGACATTATGAGAGCGTCACGGACGAGAACCTGCGAGCCTATCTGGGCAGTAAGCATATTGACGTGACCAACGGTGAGGCAGACCCCTTTGCCTATATGACCATCAGCATGAAGGACAAGAAGATCAGGAAGTACACACCCGACGGTTCCCTCATCAGTGAGAAGGCGTTTACAGCGAGTTTGAAAGGTGGACAGATTGTCATCAAGACAGAATCTGATGCAACGCCGATTCCCTATCTGTACAACGATACAAACCAAAAAGAAACGTCCTTTATTGTCATGAGTAACCCTGTACAAGCCCAATTTACCACAGCTTATACGGGCGATCCCGGTCTGGTGCTTACCAGTGTGACAGAGGTAAACCGTACACAGACCTACTGGATGTTTGGCCGCCGTGGACTGACAAACGAGGAACTTGATTCGAAACTCACCATTACACAGCAGGATAAGGATGGCAATGCCGTCAGTACCGGTCGTTTCCTTAAGGTGTCACTTGATCTTCCGTATAACTATCTGCCCTTCCTCACCTGTGAATTTGAAGATGGAACGAAGGTTCCTGAATCCGAAACTGGTGTCTATCTGATAAAAGGAGAAGAAGGTGAGATGCTGACCAAGAAGCTGCGTTTCCGTTTCATGAACTGTAATCAGACGGAGGCCGTCACGGAACGCGAAGTCACGGTCGTTGTAAATGACCTCCAGAAGTACTGGATCTATGGTGAGAATCCAGATTTGGAGCCACCATTCGTTGCCAGTGCCTGGGACGCAGCAGCCCTGCGCTTCAGCAGTACTGAAGGTAGATATCTCCCAACGCTTTTGGATGAAATTTATTTCGGCCACAAGACACTTGTCATAGACGTGTCGGAGGCCAGCGACGATTGCGTAGCACGTGTGATGAACGGCTGGTGGAGCGCTGTCTATGAGGACGACATCCAGATTACTTCCGGTATGAAATGGAAGATTTCTATTACTGACGAGATGGCAAGGGATTGTGCAAAAGGCGCTGGAGGCAAAGACCTTGACCTCCTGCTTACCTCTGGTAGCTGTACCATCAAATCTGTTTACTACGAGGAATAAGTGATTGAAAAGAAACAGCGGGACAGGTACTTGATCTATTGTGGAATCAAGTACCTGTCTCTATGATTCCCAAGGATCTTATGGACAAGTGCAATCATGAGAAAATACTTATCGCTATTAGCAATTTCTTTAAACATAGCTTACATTTACTTGTCTATGACGCAAATAATACCCTGCTAAATGAGCTGTACGCCTAAAAAATGGGTATAAAAAAGAGAAAAATCTCGTTGAAAAGGGATAATTTTGTTGTATAATGGCAAGATAGCATAAATAAAAAAGTTTTTGAAACATAGCATAAAGTACGATTAAACTTAATATGTTACCTTTGCAACCAGAATTTTCATCGTGTAATATATTCATAATTTAAATTTTATTATTAGGTTAAAAAATATAAGTTATTGATCGTATTTTATTAGGATATGAGAGTTATATGATTTTCTTAGGTTGGCTACGTCGTGAGACGTGGCCATTTTTCTTTTAATGATATGTATTGATACTTACAATAAAACCAAAAGATTATCCGTTATAAATTTAAAAAGGATAGAAAGACCAGTAAAAGAATGGTAAAATGAAGAAGATATCTTTCTTGATAATAATGATGATGTCAGTCCATGGGCTATGTCTTGCCCAGGATTGGACAGACTATGATACTTCAGAAAAACTACATATTAGCGATGGACTTCAATATCAGGTTGAGCTGCAGGCAACTGCTTCAAACAACCAGACGCCTTTATGGTTGAATGCCAATAAATATGGTTTGAGTTCATTGAAAAGCACGAATGGCTATTTACGGGGGGCTGTTATCCGTCCTTTAAAGACAGATAGCATTTGCCGATGGGGTGTCGGTTTTGGCTTAGACATGGCTGTTCCCGTCAATTATACGAGTAAAGTGGTCGTCCAACAGGCTTTTGCTGAGATCCGCTGGTTGCATGGTGCTCTCTCTATAGGGAGTAAGGAATATCCGATGGAACTGAAGAATAACACTTTAAGTAGCGGTTCACAGACTCTGGGTATCAATGCTCGCCCTGTTCCACAAGTCCGATTGTCGTTGCCCGATTACTGGCGACTTCCCTTTGGAAAAGGATGGCTCCATCTGAAAGGTCATATTGCCTATGGTAAGTTTACAGACGATAACTGGCAGCATGACTTCACGGACAGGAAAAACAAATATGCTGATAATGTATTGTATCATAGTAAGGCAGGATTCTTGAAGATTGGCAATGCAGAACGGTTTAAGCCCTGGTCGTTAGAACTTGGTGTGGAAATGGCATCGACATTTGGCGGTACGGCTCATCGTCGGGTGGGAAGCGAGATGCAGGAAGTAAAGAACAATACCGACCTGAAAGCCTTCTTCCATGCTTTTATCCCTGGCGGAGGTGACGTGGTAGAAGAGGGGACTGTCTATCAGAATGAAGAAGGAAATCATCTGGGCAGTTGGCTGGCACGTCTGAATTATGAGGCAGACAGGTGGCGGCTAAGTTTCTATGCTGAGAAATACTTCGAGGATCATTCTTCGATGTTCCAACTTGATTATGACGGCTATGGAGAAGGACCGGAATGGAATGTGAGAAAGAAGCGCCGTTACTTCCTCTATGATTTTAAGGACTGGCTGCTTGGAATGGAATGGCATTCGAAATATAGCCGGTTGTTGAACACCGTACTCTTTGAATATATCTATACCAAATACCAGAGCGGCCCAGTCTACCATGATCATTCAGAGGGACGCAGCGACCATATCAGTGGTATAGACAGCTATTATAATCATTATATTTTCACCGGTTGGCAGCATTGGGGGCAGGTCATGGGAAATCCGCTGTACCGTTCACCTATTTATAATACAGATGGTACGATAGAAGTAAAGGATAATCGCTTCTATGCTTTTCATCTCGGATTAGACGGTAGCCTCTCTGACGACCTCTCTTATCGGTTTTTAGCTACTTGCCAGAAAGGTTTTGGTACTTATTATGAACCTTATCATAAAAGTCATCATAATGTGAGTCTGTTGCTGGAAGGCAAGTACAACTTCAGTTCGCGAATGCTTCAGGGATGGAGTCTGACGGGCGGTTTGGGTATGGATTTCGGTGCCATATTAGGAAACACCTATGGTTTCCAGATGACAGTGGCAAAGACAGGTTCTTTGCTGGGAAAGAAAGGGAAGAGATAATAAATGCAATAAATGGAGTAAATAAAGAGATGAAAAGAAATATCTTATTCTATATATTTTCAGTATGTCTTCTGATGACAGGTCTTTCAGCTTGTACGCTTGAACATGATGAAAGTGGAAAGTTAGGCGGTTTCTGGCATTTAGTATCTATTGACAGTCTTGGAAAGGGAGGAGTGGCTGATTTAAGTAATGAGTATTACTTCTGGTCGATACAGGGAAATATTCTTGAAGTGAGCAATGTACCGGTGAACGAAAGGATTATATTCCGGTATGAGCATAAGAATGATTCTTTGTTGTTGCGCGAGCCAAGAATCAATAACCGAAGACTGAGTGATACACTTATTACTGATATACGTACCCTTTTGCCTTACGGTCTGACCCAGTTAGAAGAGCGTTTCTCTGTTGAGGCGTTGAGTCATTCCAAAATGGTGCTTCGTTCCAAGAAGCTGGAACTACGGTTTAAATCATTCTGAATAATGATGTAGGGCTAATGGCTTCAAGACTCTTCTTTCAGGAATTTGAAGTAACGGTCCATCTGTTCATCGAAAGAAAAGTCTCCGAGGGAAGCTTTATGACAGTTCTCCCTTAAATGGAGATATTGCTGTTCGTCCATCTCCTTCATCTTGATGATGTTTTCCTTTAAGGCTTCATAGTTGCCAGGAGCAGAAGTCATCCCTAACTGATAGTCACTGACAATCTTCTCGCCTTCTCCGCCACCGCAGAAGAGAATGGGAGTGCCATGTGGCAGCAGGTCGAAGATTTTTGACGGTACGGCTCCTTTTATAAACACAGTCAAGGGAACGATAGAGGCATGATAAGTTCCCAGTTTTCTATTGATTTCTTCTTTTGTCTTATATCCGTAGAAAACAACACCATGATCGTGGTTCTTGATGTATTCTGAAATTTCGCCAGCCTGATTGCCTCCACCATAGATATGCAGTTCAGCACCTATTTCCTTGAAGTTTATCGCTTTAATCATTCCCAGAATATCTTGCGCAACGCCTAACAGCCCGGCATAAACCAGCTTTATCGGTTCCCGTGAAGCAGGCGGTTGTGCGGATGAAGAGGTCTTAGGCTGAAGATTCCGATAAAGGAAATGGGGCTGTTTATGACCAAAACTTTGAATGTGGTCTAAAATCTCCTGACTTTGTCCTTGATAGCAGACAGCCTTTCTGTAGATAAACTGCTCCATCCATGCCAGCACTTTATAATAAGCACTTCCTTCCTTGATAGCACCCAACTCCACACCCGACAGAGGCCATAGGTCTGAAACATTCAGCACCGTATTCTTTCTGTAGATACATCGGAACAGAAGTAGTGCAGAGAATGCAACAGGCATAGGCGGACATTGGATGATAACCTTGTCGTATTGGCGGATTCTTCTGAACTTAAAACCGAACCGCCAGGTGAATATAGAGAACCCCATCATCCCCAGCAAGCGGGTCAACTTGTTCCTCGAAACAGTGGCATACGTCCAGTAACGATGGACAAAAACACCATTAATATACTCCTTTTTAGAAATACACCCCTTGTATCCGTCGAAAATCTCTCCCTTCGGATAATTAGGAAGACAGGTCAACACTTCCACCTCATTCCCTTTCTGCTGCAGTCCTTCTGCCATATTAGAGATACGCGAAGAAGCCGCCCCCATTTCAGGTGGATAATAGAAAGAGACTATCAATAGTTTCATGTAGACCTATACTTATTATATATTATACACAGATGTTGATGAGGTGTTTTGTTATTCTAACGGACTATAGCGGAATATATTGTTTATGAGGTGGATTATTTATTAAAAACTATTAATACAATTATGTACACTCAGAGTAAATTCGTATTTTTGTAACTAATAAGACAATGAGGTATATGATTAAGAACATATTGTTGGGCATGCTGCTTTTCACGGTATCAGCAGACACGATCATAAAGTCAGAGACAACACTGAGCGATGATGACTATGAACTGGTTTTCAGTGATGAGTTCAATCTTCCAGATGGCAGTCAGCCAGATGCACGGATTTGGAGCAATAAACCGCGAAATCCGGATACTTGCAACCGATGGAACAGCGGTTCAAAGAAAGCCGTGTATATCAAGGATGGTGTCTTGGTGTGTAAGGCTGTTCCCAATAAGAGTGAACGTGGTGACACGGCGAGAATGCTGACAGGTTCGGTGTGGACCTACGGGAAGTACCATGTCAAGTATGGAAAGATTGAGGTAAGGATGCGCACCAATACCAAGAAAGGTAATTTTCCAGCAGCCTGGCTGAAATGGATGCCTAAAGATATAAATACTGATAATTATTCTGAGATTGACATTGTGGAGATGTTTGGAAACCGCAAAGCTGCTCATCATACTGCACATTCTCAGTTGACTGTTTCCAATAAGCGGCATGGAGAGAATAACACATTTGTGGAAAAGCTGAATGTGAAGAAATGGCATGTCTATGGAATTGAATGGACACCCACTTACATCACGTGGACAGTAGATGGTAAGCCTGTTGGCACTTATTATAAAAGCAAGAACGAGAGACTTCTCAAGCAAGGACAATGGACTTTTGATGCCCCATGTTACATAGTGCTGAATCAAAGTGTTGGGGATGGAAGCTACAGACACATGGTTCCTAATTGCAAAACCACGTATGAAACACAGTTCGATTGGATACGCGTCTATCAGAAGAAAAAGGGTAAAGTAAAAAAAGAGATAAAAGAGTCAGCCGATTTTAATCTGGTATTTTAATTGCCTGTTAAAATACAAGAGAATCGTCTCACTTTCTTGCAGACGGTTGTATTCTGTAGAGATATATTCTTTTTGTATCTCTATGCGACGGTGTCCCTCGATTTTCAGTCGTATATCTCCAATGGCAACAATCCCTTCCGTTTCTGATAGGATGGTTGCGGTAAGTCCCGGAGCAAGATGGAGATAGCTGATGGCTTCCGTTTCCTTGCCGACAATCTGGTCTTCTATGCAGAAAACTCCCGGTGACTGTGAGAATTGTCGCTGATGAATGGCATCGTGTCCGAACCCATTGTGACAGGCAATGATGACAGAAGATTCGTCTTTGATGACATTCACTTTAGCCCTCCGACCCATTCGGAAACCTCCCCAGACACGACTGGAGTTCTTGTGTTCGACGGTTACAGTGTTATGAGCAGATGTTCCCCGTTCGTATTGTCTTCTTTCATTTTTATTATAGGTGGAGATGCCCGTGTCTATGATGACAGGTTTCTCATGAACCCTTAATTCATAATTGAAGGTGTCCGCATGTGAATGCCCCGGCTGATAGCTTGCCATGATATTGCCGATGTCCATGATGACCTCAAGATCTTTCTGCAAGAACTTCCTGTATCCGCAGTCGTAGAGAGGGGTGGCATTCCATCGGATGTCCAGACGACGGGCATAGTCGAAGAGTTGTTTGGGTACAGGGGCAATCTTATTCGCTGAGTCGTTCAACAAGGGCAGTGAACCGTCACGATAAATGATGGAAGACAAATGTCCTAACATCTTTTTTGCATATTCTCTTAATTGTCCTGTGTTTATTTCCTGCTGGGAGAACAGATGATTATTTTGTGAGAAATTGATGCAGTCGAGCAGTCGGTCGAGCAGGATGCAATGGTACATAGGAGACTGCTCGTAATGTGCCCCGTCGGGAAGAATCTGTTCCTTCAGTTGGGATTGAAGCAATTTGAATGATTTCTCATGCAAGCTCTCTTCATTGAAGAAGACGGCTGAAATATAAAGGGCATAGGCATCTTCCAGCAGATGATTTCCCAGTACATGGTACTCCAGTTTCTTGCTGAGAAGCACCACTTGAGAATAAAGAGAGTTCAACCTCAGTGCATTCAGACAATCGGGATGCTTTGCAAAGAACTTCATCCAGTTGATGATGCGGAGTGCAGTAGGATAGGGGTCTTGTCCTGTTCGGTTGGCTGGTAAGTCATGAATGAACAAGTCGATCCATTTGGTGCCTTCTTCTGCGGTCATTCCCTCTTGTTCCAGCCAGTCCATATAGTTCAGGTTATAAGTCCAAAGCGATCCGTGTTCCATTTGGTTCCAGTCTTGGAAAGTACTGGTTAGATTAAGGAACGTGAATTGACCGTTACCGTTTAAGCACTGGGGCTTTGCGATGGTTTCCTTGATTTTGCAGCAGTGTGTAACATTTGGTGCAGCCTTGAGTTCAAGTTTTGGCTGATGAAGATTTCTTTTCAACCTATAAAGCACTTGTGCTGGCCGCAAGAATCTCAATGTCTCTATCAACAGTGGAATGTTCATGGCATTAAAAACTATGTCTGTGACGGTGTTATGGGAAAGGGATTGTCTCCCCTTTCTTTGTGTTTGCACATCTCCGCACGGTCTTCAGGGGTCATGTTCTCCTTGATGATGTGTGCGGGTACGCCAGCCACAACACAGTTGTCGGGAACATCTTTCACAACAACCGCATTAGCACCAATGATGACATTGTTGCCAATCCTTACCGGTCCAATGATTCTTGCGCCTGCATTAATCTCCACATCGTCACCAATCACAGGCACTTCCCACCATCCGCTCTTGCCGCCTATGGTTACGCCTTGTCCAATCAGAGAGTTTTGCCCAATGACCGCCCTGGCGTGGATGACAACACCAATGCCGCCGTAGGCGAATTTCACTCCTTTTTTTATTGTGCAACTGCCGGGAACAGAACTATTGAATAACAGATACTGTAACCACCAGATCAGTTTGGGGAGTAGTGGCACATGATGTTTCCACAACCAGTGACTAAGACGATACCAGTGTATAAGCATAGAGTAAGGGTGTTTCTTATGTTGTTAATAGGGACAAGATACGGTTGTTGGTCTTTTCTGACTCAAAACTGTTGCAGAAAGTGCGATAGGCATTCTCACAATAGGCAGGATAGTTGGTGGCATCGACTGACAGGATGGCCTTAACGATGCTGTCCACGTCGGCTTTCTCAATCAAAAGCCCCTCACGACCACTGGTTATTATTTCTGGTATTCCTCCTACTCGTGTGGCGATAACGGGGATACCCAGGGAAAGGGCTTCAATAATAATGCCGGGATAGCCTTCACGGTAAGAAGACGGTAATAGCAGCAGGTCATATTCACTAAATTTGCTTAAAGCCTCGTCAGCTGAAACTTCTCCTTTGTAGCATACGCGATGTGCTGCCCAGTCGAAGTTTTCGTAACGATGGTCTTTGATGGCTCCGTAAAAGTCAAGTTGATAGTTCTCGGGAAGGTGGCTGAATGCTTCCAGCAGTACTCCCACGCCTTTCACGTCGGAGATATGGGACATGAAAATCAGTTTTCCACTGAACTGCTTCGGTGCTTTACGCTCTGGTGCTGCTTTGCGGACATTTGGAAACCAGTGAATCTTGTCGGTATCACCAATGAGTGACTTCAAGTGAGCAATGCCAGCTTTCGTTTCAAAGAAAATCATATCAGCCTCTCGAAGAGCATTGATGACACGTTGCTTCTTTTCAGATGTTACCTCCCGTAGATAGATGTCGAACGAGCCGCCGAACTTACGCAGCACCACCTTCTTGCCCATTCGGTGGGCTATTTGGGAGAGTTGTGGAAATAGATAAACTGTTCCGTGGTCTGAGAAATTGAACATCACCGTGTCACACCATGGAAGAGAAGCGGCAAAGTGCAGGATGAAATGAAGTTTGTTAGCCTTGGGACGCAACTGCAGAGTCTTGGGATGCACATACTTGTTGGTCTGAACAAACTGATGTTCAATTCCCTTCTCGCGCAAGTAATCACAGAAGTTCTTCATTAGGATGGTTGCTCCTCCCCACTGGCAGTTGTATTTCTCATTGGGCAGTGGACCCACGATTAAAAGGCTCTTTTTCTTCATCAGCACCTACCTCTTTATTTTTCAGTCTTCTCACACTTCTCTATGGCGTTTCTGATGGCATCAAGCCACCCGTGCCCAAAGCGCTGGTCGGGTTCAACATAGTCGCCCTCACCCCATTCGTTCCATGCCTTGAGAAATAGAATCTGGTGTTCTGGTTGCTTGTTGGCAACGAGTTTGATGGCTTTCTCTGTATAATATTGAAACTTTTCAGGTGTACTGTCGGTCAGAAGGAAAGTCTTCTTGCCTGCTCGAGGCGTACGGTCCCACTGAGGGAGCAGCGTAGGATAAACATTCTCAGAACCATCTTCAGGTACATAGTAGTTATCCATGAGCTGTGAGTAGTCTATTCTTGAATAGGTGGGACGAAACGACTTGAAAGCCAGCATCTCAAGCATCATCTTGTGCCTGCCCTTGGCCAGTGCGGTAGCCCTTAGGAATCCTTGCGACATCACGGCATCGAATCCCAAATCAATGACTGATTGGTAATACTCTTTAGCCATATCGGTAGAGTAATAGTTGGCTTTCTGCCCTTGCAGAGCTTTTCCTGTGTTTTCCGTCTGTCCTACAAAATGAATGCCTGGCAGTCCGTTCTCTCGTGCCATCTGCTGCCATACGTCGATGAACTCTTTGCAGTTGGGTATGCTCTTAGGCATCCAAACGGCGAATAGCGGTTTCCCATCCACCTTAATATATCGGGAGTCTTTAAATGCCGGCAGTAGATGATGGAAGTGAGCAATATGGTCCTCTCGCGAATACTCCATCTTCATAATCATCGTATCGCGGCGCATACTGCTACCTTTCTCCCAAGTCTTGTTTGTCCAATCGTGGTTGGCCCAACAGAGACAAAAGGGGAAATCAGGCTTACCGCTTCTCAAGACTTCCTCAAATGGCCGTTCTAAAAGTTGCTTGCCATTACCAAACCAGTAATGGTAGTAGCAGAATCCTTCCAATCCTGCCTCACGTGCCAACTGAGCTTGTTGCTCACGCACTTCAGGCAGTCGTAAATCATAAAACCCTAAGTCGGCGGGGAATCGTGGCTGATAATGTCCTCTGAAGAGAGGTCTTGCCTTGACCACATTGTTCCATTCCGTGAAACCCTTGCCCCACCATTCGTCATTCTCGGGTATTGGGTGATATTGAGGGAGATAAAGTCCTATAATACGTGGTTTCATATTAGCTCGTACCATCTTTTTCTTGAAGAAGACAAAGGTAATTATTAAGATTGGATTATTGAAAGATAATAATTAGATAATAATAATTATTAACATTCATCCCATCCAAATGGCTTGTTACGTTGCTGGCTATCAGCATTTGACAGGATATAGAAGCAGGTGTTTCCGTTTGTTAAGATTTATTCGAATTTTAGCCCTAAATTAAGGGCATCTTTTCGAACGAAAAGTTTTCCGGTTGAAAAGAACGCAATTTTTGAGGTTTTTCGTAATGCGTTGGGTAACAGATGGTTACACGAATATCTATCTATAATCGTACAGTTTACAAAAAGTGAATTTGCAGGAGCTTAGGTTTCGCTGTGCGAAAGGTAAGGTTTCATCGTGTGAAAGACCATGTTTCAGGCGACGAAACATAACCTTTGGGGCGGTCAAAGCTTATCTTTCGCACTGCGAAAGATAAGCGATGGCGGAAATAGGAATTAGGAAGGAGGAATTAATTCTTGGTTTTAATAGTTTTTAACCTCTATTTCATCACTTTTTCCCGACAAGTTTTTGTCAATATTTTTGGTAACAAAACGCATCGGTTTCTGTCAGCAATAAAACTATGTTAGAATCTCTACTATCAGTCTTTCGAGATCTTCCTGCTGCCGTTTCAACACTTCTTGATAGCGTTTCTGAGCGGCTTCAACGTATAAGTCGCGTTTTTCCATCATAATCTTGATGGCATGATACAGGTCGGAAGGATAGAATGGGGAAAAATAAACACCTGCATTACCAAGGATTTCGGGGATGCTGGTTACGTTGGAAGCCACGGTGGGAGTACCATAGCGAGCAGCCTCGATGGGCGGATAGCCGAATCCTTCGAAGAAGGACGCGAACACCAGTATATAGGCATGCTGGTATGCAAATTCGAGGTCGGAGTCGGAGAGATAATTGATATCAATATGCCGGTCAGAGATGCTCTTCCCATACTTCAAGGTAAGCAGGTGCAGGTCAGGATATTCGTTCTGCAAGCGAGTGAATACCTTCATGAGCAGAGCTGCGTTCTTGTAGATTCTGTTTGCCGCCAACATGAGCAGAAATGGCTTTCCCTTTTCGATAAGACTTGACAGCTGAGGGTTCTGAATGCCGCCGACTTCACATCCCTTCTCTTTAAGCGGAGAATAGCAGATGCGTACCTTGTTCTTGCATTGTGGAAAATAATACTCTAATGCAGACTTGGAGTATGCAGAAACGGTATAGGGAATGGTCTTTTCTGCCGTGAACAGAGGCATGATGTGCTGGTAAGTCTCTTCTTTCCGTCTGTCCCACCGTCCCGACAAAAGGTTGATCCATCTTTTCGCCCGTTTCCACCCTGATTCGTGCTGCTTGTCAGAAAGTATTAAGTCAATCCTGTTGTCGCACCTCTCCACATCAAAGATGTCGTGAATGAACATGATGGTCTTGCAGTCGATGCCTTTTAAATCAAAACGGGAATAAAACTGACCGATGGCGATGAAAAAAGTGTTGACAGCTTCTCTACGGATGACTTCGGCAAGTGTCTGCGTGGAAATGTCAATGAGTGTAACCCCCCATGCTTCAGCAATCTTGTGGCAGTTGTATCGCCCTTCTACAGGAAGTGTTGCATCATAGGCAGC
>Ga0247611_10004769_pt1 | contig 18496 bp, 16 predicted proteins | sample 177DNAGHGhighgp2_FD_192422 | JGI IMG/M metagenome (GOLD analysis project Ga0247611, IMG submission 192422) | Sheep rumen microbial communities from Palmerston North, Manawatu-Wanganui, New Zealand - 1770 DNA GHGhigh gp2 | ecosystem: Host-associated > Mammals > Digestive system > Stomach > Rumen... | reverse complement strand
CTCGTCGTTGCCGCGGGAGTTCACAGAGCGCAGTCTATCAAAGTCGCAGAAGCCGCAAAGGTAATTGAGAACAGCCAGCGCGATATCAATATCGCCTTCATGAACGAACTTTCGATCATTTTTAATAAGATGGGTATCGATACGAAGTCTGTTCTCGAAGCTGCGGGCACTAAATGGAACTTCCTCAAGTTTTCTCCCGGCCTTGTCGGCGGTCACTGCATCGGCGTAGACCCTTACTATCTTACGTACAAAGCCGAGGAGATGGGCTATCACAGCCAGATAATCCTTGCGGGACGCAGGATCAACGACGATATGGGTAAGTACGTTGCGGAAAACCTTGTAAAGAGCCTTATCAAAGCGGACACTCCCGTAAAGACTGCCAAGGTTGCTCTCCTGGGATTCACTTTCAAGGAGAACTGCCCGGATACAAGAAATACGAGAGTTATCGACATTTATCATGAGCTGCAGGAATACGGGATCACACCCGTTATCGCAGAGCCTGTAGCAGATCCTTCCGAAGCCAAGAGAGAGTACGGAATCGATTTTGTTGACATATCGACGATCAAGGATATGGACGCAGTCATCCTTGCGGTCGCACACAATGAATTCACCTCTTTAACGCAGGCTGATTTCGATAAGATGTATAAGGATGTTCCGAACGAAAAGAGAGTCCTTCTTGATATCAAGGGACTCCTCTCACGTGAAGAATACGAGGCGGCGGGATATATTTATTGGAGATTATAAAAATGAGGCAATTATGGGTATAAAAAGCACAATTAAAAATAGCTTTTGGGGCGAGTATTTAATAAGCGTTTATCATATAGCAATGTGTAAGATAATGCCAGCAATCGTTAGTGATGAAAAAGCTGTGAAAAAATATTACAAAAAGAAGTTCGGAAAGGAATTAGATTTATCCAACCCACAAACTTTTGCTGAAAAAACCAATTGGTATAAGCTGAATGATAAAAATCCATTAATGGAAAAATGCGCAGATAAAGTGAGCGCACGCGATTATGTTTCTGAAAAAGGTTTTGATGATTATTTAAATGAGTGTTATGGGGTTTACGATAGTGTTGACGATATTAAATATGAAGCTTTGCCAGATAGCTTTGTAATCAAAGCTGCTCATGGAAGTCACATGTGTTACATCGTAAAAGATAAGAGTATATTTAACTGGAAACAAGCAAAAAAAATGATGAAAACATGGCTTCATCAAGACATTTATTGGAGTGGGCGAGAATGGGTATATAAAAATGTGCCTAAGCGTTTAATCATTGAGAAATATCTTGAAGATGAAACCGGGGAATTAAGAGATTATAAGTTTTACTGTTTCAATGGTGAACCTAGGTTTGTTCAATATGATACGGGCAGATTTTCTCAGCATCGTCGAAATATCTATGATTTAGATTTTGAATTGATGCCAGTTAGATATGTTGTTGATAGAAAAACAGATGAGATTATTAAAAAACCTGATTGTTTTGAGAATATGATTGAATGTGCCAGAAGATTATCTGAACCATTCCAATTTGCCAGAATTGATTTCTATTTGGTAAAAGAAAACATATATTTTGGGGAAATTACTTTTTTTAGTTCGGGTGGTGGCGCTGTGTTTGAACCTGAAGAATATGAATACTTATTCGGTCAAATGTGGCAAATGAAATAATAACGATTAAGGAATTATGATTTATGAGCTATTCTTATTTGACTTTTCCTGAAGACTCACTGTTTCTGGTGACCGGAGGAGCGGGATTCATAGGCTCAAACCTATGTGAAGCCATACTTAGACTTGGTTATAAAGTGCGTTGTCTCGACGACCTCTCTACCGGAAAGATCGAGAACACCGAATTATTCAAAGACGATCCGAACTATACGTTCATAAAAGGTGACATCAAAGACCTCGACACTTGCATGAACGCTTGCAAGGGCGTTGATTATGTTCTAAACCAGGCGGCATGGGGAAGCGTTCCGAGAAGCATCGAAATGCCACTGTTCTATAACCTGAACAATATCTCAGGCACACTCAATATGCTTGAAGCCGCAAGGCAGAACGGAGTAAAGAAGTTCGTATACGCTTCATCAAGTTCCGTTTACGGCGACGAACCGAATCTCCCCAAGACCGAGGGCAGAGAGGGCAATCTTCTTTCTCCTTACGCCGTTACAAAGCGCTGCGACGAGGAATGGGCGAAGATGTACACGATGCACTACGGACTCGATACGTACGGCCTCAGATATTTTAACGTATTCGGCAGACGCCAGGACCCGAACGGCGCGTATGCAGCCGTAATTCCGAAATTCATAAAAATGCTCATACACGACGAAGTCCCGACCATCAACGGCGATGGCAGACAGAGCCGCGACTTCACCTACATTGAAAACGTTATCGAAGCGAACCTTAAAGCTTGTCTTGCCCCGCATGAAGCGGCTGGACAGGCGTTCAACGTTGCGTACGGCGGCAGGGAATACCTGATCGATATTTACTACGGACTGACTGAAGCTCTCGGCAAAAATATCGAGCCGCGCTTCGGCCCCGACAGACCGGGCGATATAAAGCATTCAAACGCCGATATTTCGAAAGCGAGAGAGATGCTCGGTTACGATCCCGAATGGGACTTCAAGCGCGGAATCGATGCCGCGATAGAGTGGTATAAGAATAATTTATAATTAATCTTTTGTACTGCTTTGCTTTTTCTATTGTATTTAATTTGCTGCGTTTTCTTTAATGTTAGGAGCTTGTACATATATGGAAAACATCAGATTGATAATATGGGATCTTGATGAAACTTTTTGGAAAGGTACAATTTCAGAAACGAAAGTTGAAATCCCATTAAAAAACATTGATTTAATTAATACATTAACAGACAGAGGAATAATGAATTCTATCTGTTCAAAGAATGACTTTGAAACTGTTAAAAAACAATTAGTTAAAGTGGATTTATGGGATTTGTTTGTGTTTCCAAAAGTTAATTGGGATCCCAAGGGAAAGCAAGTTAAACAAATAATAGAACAATTTCAATTGAGACCTGAGACGGTTTTGTTCATTGATGATAATCCAAATAACTTAGCCGAAGTGAAGTATTATAACCCAAAGATTAATACCGCAGGCGTGGATATCATTGATCAAATTGTAGATGATCCTTTGTTTTCGGGAAAAGATGATTCCGACAGATCAAGGTTGAAGCAGTATAAAATTCTCGAAGCCAAGGAAGTTGATAAGCAAAATGCAAGCTCTAATGAAGATTTTTTAAGAGCATCAAATATACAAGTCAAACGCTGTTTTGACTGCAATAATCATTTTGATAGGATTTTAGAGCTTATAAATAGGACCAATCAACTTAATTATACAAAAAAACGCTTGACATCTGCTGAATTAAATGATCTTTTGAAATCAGCTGATTGCGGATATATTGAGGTTGAAGATAATTACGGCGATTATGGAATCGTGGGTTTCTATTCATTAGAAGACGGGGTGTTAAGCAATTATTGCTTTTCTTGCAGAATACTTGGATTAGGAGTAGAACAATATATTTACGCAATTTTAGGTTTTCCTAAAATCATTACACAGGGGGAAACTATAACACAGCTCGATCAGAGTAGTCGTCCGGATTGGATCAATGTTAAAAACAAAAGTGAGGTTGTTTGTGAAAACGAATCAACGGACAGTATTAAAAAGTTAAAAGTGTCCCTTGTTGGTGGATGCGATTTAAAATCAGTTGCGTACTATTTGAATGGTAATAATATAGATTTATCGACTTATTTTAATTACAACTATAAGGATTTTATTATCCATAGAGAGCATACGGAGATTATTCGAGGATCTTTTGAATATAGTGATGAGACGAAGCAGTCGTTAATTAGCAGTTTGCCTTTCTATGATGAACAAATATTTGATAATGAATTCATTAATCAAGATATAGATATACTTGTATATAGTCCATTAATTGATTATTCTCTAGGAGTATATGAATCAAAAGAGAATCATCTTGTTAGTTTTGTATACGGAAATGGTCAAACCGGAATTGATAATAAAAATGACAAGTTATCAAATGATACTATCAAAATGATATATTCGGATTATTTGTTTCGGGGTATAATCAGTCCGGAAAAGTTTTATGATAATTTAGTATTTTTACGTTCAAAATTAGATTCTAAAACTTCATTAATTGTGTTAAATGGCAGCGAGCAAGATATCATTCATCCGAACGAAATGCATCGTTCAGAAGTACATAGAATTCTAAACAAAAGCTTGAAAAAGTTTTGCGAAACAAGCAAAAATACATATTTATTGGATGTGAATAAAATCATCAGTAGTCCGGATGATCACACGGATTGTATCAGACACTATACGAGAAGAGTTTATTATGAAATAGCAAAGAGCATTATTACAATTATTGAGGATAATATATGTAATAATGCGGGCGAAGTTTTTGTGTTGAATCAAAAAAAAGGCTCAATCGATTTTAGAATAATGATTAAAACCTTTTTAAGAAAAGCAGGTTTGTATAAAATCGGTTATAAAATTGCAAAAAGAATAAAAAAGTAGATTTATATTACATACTAGAGGTTAGTGATGGAAGTCATAACTGTTTTTACACCTACTTATAATAGAGCGTCATTGCTGGAAAGAACTTACAATTCACTAAAAAGGCAAACAAATAAAAACTTTATTTGGCTTGTTGTAGACGATGGATCTACAGATAATACAAAAAGTGTTGTTGAAAATTGGATAAAGAACGAAGAAGAGTTTAGAATAGAATACATTTACAAACAGAATGGCGGTTTGCAGTCAGGCTATGTTGAGGCAATTAATAACATAGACACAGAACTTGCGATGTGTGTCGATTCAGATGACTATTTAGTAGATGATGCTGTTGAATCAGTATTAAAACTGTGGAAAGAAAAAGGGTGTAACAAATATGCTGGCATTTTAGCTCTTGATAAGAAAGAGAATGGAGATGTCATTGGAGGGTATTATCCGGAAGGAATTGATTTGTTGAATTTGATCGAGTTGGATACTGGAAGGATTTATCGAAAAGAAGTTGATAAAGTTCTTGCTGTTCGGACCGATTTATACAAGTCAACGAAACCTGCAAAAAAGTACCCAAATGAAAAGACTTTAAATGCAACTTATTTGCATTTGCAGATAGGTTTGAAGCATGATTTTTTGCTTTTGAATAAACCAATTTGTGTTGTGGAATATCAAGACGGGGGAATTTCAAATAATAAAAAAAAGCAATACTTTGATAGACCAAATAATTTTGCCGATTGGAGGATTTTTTGTTTAGGTCTACCTAATGCACCGTTAAAGTATTATCTAAAAAATCAAATCCATTATATTGCAGAATGTATTATTGCAAAAAGAAAAAGTGTCATAAAGGATAGTCCCAGGAAAGCTGAAACAGTTTTAATGTTGCCTTTTGGTTTTGCTCTATGGATATACCTACTAATTTCAGTAAATAAGTAAGAATGATAAATTGTATTTTAAACTACTTCGTCGAATTATTTGGCTGATTTTGATTCTGTGTTTGATAATGGTGAAATGATAAGGGAAGAATTATGACTAGAGTATTATTTGTCATTGAGACATTAGATTCAGGTGGAGCGGAAAAAGTATTAGTAAATTTAGTCAATAATATCGATAAAACTCTTTTCGATGTAACACTTATGACTCTATTTAGGGGGGGAGTTAACAAAGATAGGTTGAATACCGATGTTAAATATATATGCAGAAATAAGCCTATGTTCAGAGGCATTTCACGTCTATTTCCTTTTATTCCAAGTAAATTGTTATACCGATATTACATTGGCTCCGGTGAATATGATATAGTTGTTGCATATATGACTGGCGTGCCTACTAAAATAGTGGCCGGCTCTCCATTTAAGAGAATTGCTTGGTTACATGCGGATTTTAAAAAAACTAATATTCCGTCATTAAAGATTATTGGGAATGAAAAACGAATTCGTAAGTGTTATCAAAAGTATCATGCTATAGTCGGGGTCTCTCAATATATTTTGGAGACTTTTTCCGAAAGAATCGGTATTCGCGACAGTCTGTATTTAGTATACAATACAAACCAGACAGATGAAATTATTGCTCTTTCAAAAGAAGATTCGTCATTTCCGTTTTCTAAGGGGGATAGTCCTGTTATTATTTCAGTTGGACATCTTGCTCCGATAAAAGGGTATTCAAGGCTTATTGAAATAGCCAATAGACTGAAGAATGATGGAGAAATCTTTAAATTATGTATTATAGGCGAAGGCAAAAGCAGAAAAGAGTTTGAGAATATTATTGAAAAACAGGAACTCGAAGATACGGTGTTTCTCCTCGGATTTGATGAAAATCCATACAAATATATGTCAAAATCTGATATATTTGTATGCTCATCGTTCTCTGAAGGGCTCAGTACCGCAACAACCGAAGCTCTCCTTCTTGGATTGCCTATAGTCTCGACTGACGTTTCCGGCGCAAGAGAGATACTTGGTGATAACAACGAGTGGGGAATAGTGACCGGAGTCGATGATGAGTCACTCTATCAAGGACTGAAGAAAATGCTTTCCGATCCTGCACTTCGTGAACACTACAGAAAAGCTACTAAAGAACGCGCGCCTTTCTTTGACAAGAAGAATACTGTCGCACAAGCGGAAAAACTGTTTTATGAGGTAATGAAAAAGTGAATTCTGATATACTGATCAGTATAATAGTTCCGGCTTACAATCTTGAGAATTATCTTGAAAATACAATTAACAGTATTCTTGCGCAGACTCATAAAAACATAGAAGTTATTATCGTTAACGACGGTTCCAAAGATGGCACATGGAGCGTTATTAAGAATCTTCTCGCTAAAGACGAACGTGTTATAGGTATCGACAAAGAAAACGGAGGCGTTACCAGTGCCCGTCTCGAGGGAATAAAAGCGGCAAAAGGGGAATACATCGGATTTATTGACGGAGACGATCTTGTTGATCCCGATATGTTCGAACGCCTACTCGCTAATGCAGTTGAATATAGCGCAGACATTTCACATTGCGGATATAAAAAAATACTGCCGGATAGAATTGACTACTACTATAATACAGGCCGTCTTGTGAAACAAGACAAAGAAACAGGTCTGAAAGACCTGTTGGAGGGCTCATTTGTTGAGCCCGGCCTGTGGAACAAGCTGTACAAAAGCACCTTGTTCCACAGCTTGTTACACGATAATTTAGTGGATACTTCAATAAAGAACTATGAAGACCTGCTGATGAACTACTACTTGTTTAAGCAGACGAAAATGTCTGTGTATGAGGACTTTTGCCCATATCATTATATCTATAGAGAGGGATCGACTTGTCACAGTGAAATCGGTGATAAAGATGTATACGATCCCATAACCGTCAGAACTCTTATTTGCGAAGATATAAAGAGCTACGGTTCTGAATCCTTACTGAATTCAGCAGTGTCTTCCTTGATTCGTATTTACATTTCCGTATACAATCTTACTTTGAGAGATGAGGCAAAAGCATATAAGGACTTCGCCCCTCAAATCAGAAAAAATATAAAAAAAGAAAAGCATTATATAAAATACTTAAACAAAGGCGGCAGGATCAGAGCGAATATGATCAGATTCTTCCCGCATATTTATAAGTGTTTGGTAAATCATTGATTTAGAAAGGCTATGTATGAGTATTTACAGTGGTTGGTGGCATGTGGCATACAGAAAACTGCCGTGCGGAACTGTGCTGACTGACATTGAAACCCCATTCAAAGTCATAAGGAATAATTTATGTGCGTTTGCAGCCGATCCTTTTCTGTTTGAGTATAATGGTAAAGTATATATTTTCGCTGAGATATGTAGCGTGATAAGAAAAGGCGGAATGATAGGTTATTCCTGCTTTGACGGGAAAAAGTTTTCAAAATGGAAGGTTGTTATAAAAGAACCTTACCACCTTTCTTTTCCAAATATATTCATGAAAGACGAAAGTATTTATATAGTTCCGGAAGCATTTCAAAGTAAGTGTTTATACGCTTACCGTGCCGTAGACTTTCCCGATGTTTGGGAGCGCAGTAAAACGATTCTTTCAGATATCGAATGCGTCGATTCGGTCTTTGCCGACTCCGGGAATAATGAGTATTTGTTTACTTATGAAATTACCGATCCAAATAATAAAGCGCTGTATAAGTATTTGATATCCGATTGGACTGCTTTAAATGATACACGCACGCTAGTTAGATCCGACAGCGAAAATTCGAGACCTGCAGGAAACTTTTTTAGGACAGAAGACGGCACTCTTTACAGGGTTGCTCAAGATTGTAAGGATTCTTACGGATCTGCTGTTGTTTTCAACAGAGTCAATGAACTGAACAAGGATGCTTATTCCGAAGAAACCGTACAACGTGTTGAACGCGGCGGTGTTAACCTAGATAAAAAAACAAATTATTCAGGAATTCATACATACAACGGAACAAATCGTTTTGAAGTAATCGATCTGAAATGGCAAATCATTCATCCGATATCACTTCCATATAAGTTGGGAAGACACATAATAATGTATTTTAAGAATAAGAAACAGTAAAGCTATGGAAAAAGAAATATAATAAAGCAATTCATACATATTAATCCGTTTGCTGTTGCAAGACGTCATAAAATGAGAAAACAAATCAAGAATACGGGCATGACTTTACTTTGTCCGAGTTGTATGGGCGGCGAACTGTTTCACGATCTTGGGCTAAGATTCTGTTCTCCTACCATCAACCTTATGATGCTTCAGACTGATTTTGTCAAATTCGTCACTCATTTTGACGAGTATATGGCGAAAGAGTTTGAATTCTTCAAGCATCCCGAATACGATTTTCCGTGTGCGAAACTCGGAGATATAACCGTTCATTTCACGCACTATAAGTCGAAAGAAGAAGCGCTTGAAAAGTGGTATGCGCGTTCTGCAAGGATCAACCGCGACAATATGTTTATTGTCTTTACCGCTCATCCTTTCCCCGATATACCTTATGCTCTCTATATACCGGAATTTAAAGAAGCGGGAATAGTTCAATACATACAGAACATTAATTATCCGAGCGAAAAGAGAAATTACGAGTAGTATTTTGACTTTGTAAAGTGGTTCAATGAAGCAAATGGCGGAGATTATGACGTATCGCCGTATTCGAGAGTTAAGTATAGAGAAGGAGACTTTTGATGTCAGAACAACCGCTTATATCGGTTATTATACCTGTCTACAAAACCGAAAAATTCCTCAACAGATGCGTTGAGTCAGTTGTCAATCAAACGTATAAGGATCTTGAGATCATCCTTGTCGACGATGGTTCTCCTGACAGATGTCCCGATATTTGCGACGAGTGGGCGGCAAAAGATACCCGTATAAAAGTCATACATAAAGAAAACGGCGGCGCTGCGGATGCAAAGAACGTTGGACTGGATTCGGCAACCGGAGAATATATTGCACTTGTGGATTCTGATGATCTTATCGTTCCAAATATGTATGAAGACATGTTGGAATTAATGTCGAAATACGATGCCGATATCGTAGATTCGATAATTGAAAAAACGGATTCAACAGATAAGATTTCGGGGTATAAAAGCAACAGGCATATAACGCTATATTCAGCAGAAGATGCATTAAGCGTATATATGGACGATAGTACAATAAGACAGACGCCCGTGAATAAGCTTTATAAAAAGCGCGTCATCGGTGGAATTAGATTTCCCAAAGGAAAGTATATCGATGATGAATACTGGACTTATAAAGTAATTGGTAACGCTGCAAACTATGTGTTTACTGACTCCGTTTACTACTATTATCTGCAACATTCCGAGAGTGCAATGGGCAAAGATTATTCTCTTAATCGTTTGGATGCACTTGATGCTTTGATGGAACGCGTCAACTATATGAAGGAACTATTTCCGAATTTGGTTCCTAAAGCTGAAAAATCTTACTTCGGTTCATGCAGATTTCATTTCCAAATGCTTTGCTACTATTCAGAACTTGATCCTCGTAAAACATATAGAAAAGAGATACTTAATCGAATAAAAACACTTGATGAAGAGCTAGTTATTTCCTTATATCACGGCAAATATAAAATGTGGGCTAAGGCTTTTATGGCGGCTCCGTATATGACGAGCAGGGTTCGAAATATTTTTAGAATAGGTTGGTGAATTATGCCGGAAATCAGTGTAATTGTTCCGATTTTCAAAGTTGAAAAGTACCTTGATAGGTGCGTGTCAAGCATTTTGAATCAGACATTTAAAGATTATGAACTTATTCTTGTGGATGACGGTTCACCCGACAACTGCGGAAAAATGTGCGACGTCTATGCTGCCGCGGATCCGCGTATAAAAGTCATTCATAAAGAAAACGGTGGGCTTGCCGACGCCAGAAATGCTGGGATAGATATTGCGAAAGGTGAGTACCTCGCGTTTGTAGACAGTGATGACTATATCGATCTGAGTTTTCTCGAGGTAATGTATAATGCGGTCAAATCGACCGGATGTATGATGGCAATCTGCAATATTGAAGAGTTTCACGAAGACGGAAAGCATAAGTCTTTATATGTCGCGAGCTCTTCGGTAAAGGTTTTGAACGGAGAAGAGATGTATGAAACACTCGCCCAGCCCGCTGCGTGGAATAAGTTCTATCACAGAAATATTTTCGATAATATCAGATATCCAAAGGGTAGGCTTTTTGAAGATTGTTTTATATATCATTTGATTCTTGAAAAGCTTGACAAACTCGTATACGTCGGAAAAACTTTGTATTATTACTATATACGTTCCGACAGTATAATGCATGATGAGTATAAACTGAAAAACACCGATATAGTCGACGCTGTATATGAGAGAGCGACATTTCTTGATTCACATGGACATCATGAACATGCTGATGAGGCGTATCTTGCAATGTATACAAGACTAGCAAGCGCATATACGCTTCTTGACAAAAACGATCCCGGGGTGAGGACAAGATTGAATGAGCTTAAGGATCTATTCGATTCTTGTTACAACCGAATTATTACTGACAAGCACTTTTCAACAAAGCAAAAAATGAAGATACGTCTGTTTAAATGGTTTCCCTATTTACATGTTAGATTATTCCCGATGAATATAAAGTGATTGATTTGAATGATGAATATTATTTCCAGAATCGAATGGCGGTTGTATAAGAATCGCAAGACCAGAAGATTGAAGAACAAAAATCCAACCATCATTTCGTCAAACTGCAACGGCGGAATGATTCTTCATGATTTGGGCATAAGGTTCAACACTCCGACAATTAATTTATTCTTTGAATCAAGAGATTATATAAAATTCGTTTCAAAGCTCGATGAGTATTTGTCACTTGAGCTTACTGAGACAGCATCGGATAAGTCGTATCCTGTCGGCAAACTTGGTGATATACAAGTGAATTTTATGCATTATAAATCTTTTGAAGATGCTAAAGACAAATGGAATGAACGACGGCAACGTGTGGATAGAAATAACATTTTTCTGATGTTTACTGATAAAGATGGGTGTACGGACGATGATCTTCGTGCGTTTGATACACTTCCGTATGAGCACAAAGTCGTATTTACACATATTCCGCACCCTGAAATCAAATCAGCCTATTACATAAAAGGATTTGAAAAAGAAACAGAGGTCGGCATTCTTTCCGACTTCAAACCCGGATTCTTCAGAAGAAGATACATTGATGATTTTGATTATGTTTCGTTCCTCAATGGAAACCAAACAGAAGAAAGGAATAGAAATGACAGATAAAGATACGGCAATCACCACTTCGCAAACGACTGTTATAAAGTCAAAAAGAGGCTTATTTGAAATCGATTTTAAAGAGCTGTGGAAATATCGTGATCTTGTTTTCTTATTTGTTAAAAGAAACTTTACTTCAAAGTATAAACAAACGATCCTCGGACCGGCGTGGGCTATTATTCAACCATTGCTCACAACAGTAGTGTTTACCGTCGTATTTGGAGGAATAGCAGGACTTCCTACGGATGGTATTCCACCGTTTGTATTTTACATGTGCGGCAATATTATTTGGCAATATTTTTCTGGATGTTTGACAGAAACATCGACGACTTTCGTCAGCAACTCTCATATTTTTGGCAAGGTATATTTTCCAAGACTTGTTCTTCCTATAGCTACAGTTCTCACAAACCTGATATCATTCGCAATTCAGTTTGTATTCTTCCTTATATTTTGGTCTATTTATTGGATCCAAGGCGTTGGTATTCATCCTAACCTTATGTTGCTTACTATACCTGCATTGTTGCTTCAGTCTGCAATGCTTGCGCTTGGAGTCGGCATTATTATTTCTGCGCTTACAACTAAGTATCGTGATCTCGCCATGCTTGTTGGTTTCGGAGTACAACTTTGGATGTATGCTACTCCAGTAGCGTATGCTTCAAGTCTTATACCTGAAAAGTGGATCGGGCTTTATATGATTAATCCTATGACACCAATAATTGAAACATTCAGGTATGCATTTTTCGGCTCGGGTTCGTTCAATGGCCTCTATTACGGTATCGGCTGGGCAACGACAATAGTCATCCTATTTTTGGGAGTTTTGTTATTCAACAGAGTCGAAAAAACGTTTATGGATACGGTGTGATCTATCAGTTATTCCATTTATAAATATCTGTTGCTTGGAGTTATTATGAGTGAGATTTCGATTGAAATTAAAGATGTAAGAAAGGAATATCGTCTTGGCGCAATCGGCGGTGGTACTCTAAAAGGTGATATTCAGTCGTGGTGGGCAAGAAAGCACGGAAAAGAGGACCCCAATCTAAAAATCGGTGAAAAAGGTGTCAAAAACGCACGTTTTCTTGCTTTAAACGGTATAAATCTTACCGTACACAAGGGCGAAGCACTGGGAATCATTGGACATAATGGGGCAGGAAAGTCGACACTTCTGAAACTATTATCAAGAGTTACTGCTCCCACCGAAGGTACTATAAAGTATAATGGCAGAATTGCCAGTATGTTGGAAGTCGGTACCGGATTTCATCCAGAATTAACTGGACGTGAAAATATTTATATGAACGGCGCTATTCTCGGAATGACAAGAGAAGAGATTGACAGTAAAATCGAGGAGATAATTGATTTTTCAGAAGTTAGGGAGTTTATCGATACTCCCGTTAAACGTTATTCGAGTGGAATGTATGTCAAGCTCGCCTTTTCGGTTGCCGCCCATCTTGATTCTGAAATTATGATAATGGATGAGGTTCTCGCAGTCGGTGACATGTCGTTTCAGAAAAAGTGTCTTGACAAAATGAAACGCGCCGCAAAAGAAGATCAAAGAACTGTTCTTTACGTCAGTCACAATATGAACACCATTACGCAACTTTGCGACAGGTGTGTAGTTCTTGAAAAGGGAAAGATAATATTTGACGGAGACGTAGACAAAGCGATTGGATTATATCTTTCTGATTCTTCAACGGATGCGGATACTACAGACATTGATCTTTCAAATAAACGAATGGAACATCTTTCAAAAGAAATTGTTGCAAAAGTTACGAGACTCATACTTAAAGGAAAAGAAAAGGTCGTTTATGAATTTGGAGAGCATATTCCGTTTGATCTTTGTGTTCACTCAAACAAATCTCTTAATGATTTAAGTTTGCGAGTCGAAATCAGAACTTCAAATTCATCTGTCGGTATTACAATGATTAATGGTTTTGGATCAATTTCCGAGAATGAAGATAAGATGTTTTCTTTTGATATGTGTCTTGATGGGCTGGTGACCGGCGAATACTTCGTATGTCTTGTGTTATATGAAATAAATGATTACGGAAGTTTTCTAGATCTAGACGCTATATATCCTGCATTTAGGTTTGAAATAATAGATACCTTTGGGAATATGAAAATCAACTGGAGCCATTCTCAGTGGGGTAATATCTTGTTTTCAGATTTAAAGCAATTAGAGAGTAAATAATCAAAGCCATCACAATCTCTCACTTCCTAAAGCACTATTAAAAAGCGTTTGACGCGTAGCTACATAATAAGACAGTGAAAATTTCTATACCTGGATGTTTATTAAATTTGCCTATTACATAAAAGGATTTGAAAAAGAAAAAAGAGGTCGGCATTCTTTCCGACTTCAAACCGGGATTCTTCAGAAGAAGATACATTGATGAATTTGATTATGTTTCGTTTTTAAACGAACAATAAAAATAGCGAGGTAGAAAAATGAAAGTTTTAGGCGGAAAATTCGATTATGAATTGAATCGTCATGAGCTTCTTAGTGAAGACATTTCTACTTTTTCATCTGATGAATTTGACGTGCAGGTTTTCGGAAAAGTTAAATATGACAGCAGAGAACTGACTCCGGAAGAGATATTTAAATTATGGAAATCATGCGGCAATTCATTTACTGAAAGGATCGAGGGCGTTTTCATTGTATCGCTGTTTGACAAAATTAACGGAACACTATCGATTTTCCACGACCGCAGTTCGTCTCCTGTCGCGCTTTATTATACAGAAAATAATGGATCTCTCTATTACTCTACATCTTTAAAATGCCTCTTGGTTCAATCCAATATTAAAAGAGTCCTTAATGAAGATTACGTAGAAGACTTTCTGATCAACGGATATATCGTAGGTGAGCAGACTCTCGTAAAGAACGTATTCAAACTCAAGTTTTTCCACGCGCTCAATGCACACGGTGGCAAGGCATGCCAGCTTGAAGTTAAATATATAGTTGATGATATCAGCCAACTTGAAGCAATAAAAAACTGGACGTCAGTTCTTGACGAATCGATTCGCGAATGTGTTTCCGGTGAGGAGATCAATTCGCCTCTTTCCAGCGGCTATGATTCCAATTATATTCTCTACATAGAAAATCGTGATTTTGATCTTCCTATTAATTGTTTCTCGGTGGGCGGGAAAACCGGCAAGTCAGAACTGCCGCTTGTTGAAGAAAATGCAAAACAGTTTCCTAAGGTATCTTTGAGGACTGCCCTTACTGACGAAAGCTCCCTTGAGCATTTTCCGGAAATAGTCTACAGGCTTGAGGGCGCGATATTTGAATGCGGGTTGTTCCTACAATATGCGCTTGCAAAACTTGTGAGTGATGCCGGAAAGAATTCTCTTATATGCGGAGAAGTTGCAGATCAAATAATGAATTTAAATTATTTTGATTCGGAAAGATCGGCCGCAGATTACGGTGAAAAGAACAAGTATTATGAATTTGCAGAATATCCAATGGCATACGGTCATTATGTTATTCTCAAGAAAAACGGAATATTATGCAATTCGTTCGGGATCGAATCAAGATATCCGTTTCTAAACAAGAGACTCCTTCCTTTGACAAAAGCTCTCGTCCATATAAATAAAAAAGATAAGCGATTTCACGTTGCTACTTGTGAGCAGCTGCTTAACGAAGTTGTGCTTTCAAATATATCTAAAATTGGAGGCTCGACTGACGTGCATTCCCTTTTTACCTCTAAAGAGGAGATGAATAGGTTCATAAAAGCCGTGAAAGCTTCGGATCTGTATAAAAAACACGGTGATAAGGCATCGCTAGGAGGAAACTTCTATAATATCGATAAGCGGAAATCCTTCAGTGATTTAGCTAGAAAAGCCTTCTATGCACTGAAAGGAAAGCAAATAAAAAAAGATTACTTCTTCGAAGAGGCAGGGCTCAGGGAATTACTGTGTTACGCTTATGTGATAATATTTGAAAAGCTTTTCTTGACAGATGACATTGTTGAGGATGCAAGTAGAATTAAATTATATGATTTGATTCCTTTAGTTTAGATTTTTAAATATTAAGATTTATTTAATATAGTTATTTATTTTATGAAAAAAAAAGTATCGTTTATATTGTTTTCTTTAGATGTTGGAGGCGCTGAAAGGCAAGCGGTAGCTATTTCGAATTACCTTGCAAACAACGGATATGAAATAACTATTGTTTTAATTGAGAATCCTCTTATTAGGTTTTCTGTTGATCCGAAAGTAAAGGTTGTATTTTTAAACGATCCGAATAATCCGTATTTAGGCACAGATGGCAATATATCAGAGTGTTCTTTGTATCAGACAGAGAGTTCATATAAGCAAGGGTTATTCAGACGATTCAGCATGCATTTACTGAAAATAGCAGATAAGAAAAGATTTGTCGTAGAAGATCAGCTTATATTCATAACTAAGAAATATGCTTACAAAATTTATGAATATTTCAAAGACAAATCAGACGAGTTGATTTTTTCGTGGATGACGATCCCGAGTTTATCACTTGCAATTGCGAAAAGAATGGGGCTCCGAAATAGGTGCATATCCGTTGAACGAACGGATCCGAATACGGAGTATCCGGACTGTCATCCGATAAACACGTTAAAAAAAGAATTATATCCGCAGTTTTCAGGCGGGGTTTACCAGACATCAGTTCAGAGGGATTATTATGATTATCTTGATAGTTCCTCAAGATATGTTATCGGCAATTCTATCACTGGAGTCTTTCCGGATAGGTTTGAAGGAGAACGTAAAAAAATAATCGTAAACTTTTGCCGACTGCACCCTGTTAAGAATATTCCACTTCTTATCGATGCCTTTGAATTGCTTCTTAAAGATCATCCAGAGTATTCATTAGAGATTTTCGGGGAGGGATCTGAAAAAGCTAAACTAATCAAATACGCTGAGCAGCGTTGCGTTTCTGATAAAGTTAAATTTTACCCATATGATACGAACTTACACGAACGTATCAAGGATTACGCAATGTTTGTATCTTCATCCGATAGAGAGGGTATCTCTAATTCAATGCTCGAAGCGTTAGCGATTGGTTTACCGACGATATGTACTGATTGCCCGGGGGGCGGTGCACGGTCTGTGATCAATGATCACGTGAACGGACTTATAGTTCCTGTGCGTGATAAAGAAAAACTGTATCGTGCAATGAAGGAGTTGATTGAGGACAAAGCGCTCTCGGAGAAACTATCTTTGAATTCAACATCAGTAAAGTCCGATTATTCAGTAAATTGTATAGGAAAGCAATGGTCATCTGTTATTGACGAAGAATACAACCAATGAATGGAGATCGTTATGAGTAAAATAGGCAAATTCGTACCTGGATTAATTAAACAACCCATTGTAAGCATTGTGAACGGTTGCGGACGTTTAAAAGGAAAGATATATTTAGCTGCACGGTCGGGGAAAATATGGTTTCCTGATAAAGCTTTTCAAAAATGGGATTATAAAGTGAATACCGGACGAAAGTTGTCATTTAAGAATCCAACACTTTACCAAGAAAAGTTACAATGGATGAAGTATTACTATCATAATCCTTTGTATACAAAATTAGTTGACAAATACGAAGTTAAGGCATGGGTAGCAGATAGAATTGGAAAAGAGCATGTTACTGAAACATATGGAATCTATGATTCTTATGATGAAATAGATTTTGGAGAATTACCGGAACGTTTTGTAATCAAATGCACTCACGATAGTGGTAGCGTTGTTTTATGCTTAAGTAAAAGTGAAGGTCAATTTAAGAATAAAGATGGAGCGACATTAAATATAAGCTCTGTTAGAGATTTGATCAATAAAGGATTAAAACAAAACCATTTTTATTTGAGTCGTGAGTGGCCATATAAAAATGTAAAACCAAGAATAATCATAGAAGAGTATTTGCATGATGATGTTCTTTCTGATCCGCCCGATTATAAGTTTTTTTGTTTCGAAGGTATTGTAAAGGTATTTCAAGTTAACTCTGATAGAATGTCTAATACAGGAACTAAAACAAATTTTTATCGCAGAGATTGGACATTAATTGATATGGAAGAGGCGGAATATGGAAACAATCCTCTTCCTGATAATAAACCAAATCGATTCGATGAAATGCTTGGATTAGCAGAAACTTTATCAAAAGGAATGCCGCATGTTAGGGTGGATTTTTATTACATAAATAATAATGTATATTTTGGAGAAATGACTTTTTATCATTGCGGAGGCAGAAGGTTATTTAAACCCTTCGAATACAACGTAGAATTTGGAAAATGGATACAACTACCACATAAAATAAGGTAGAGATACTTTAATATATTTGGAAAATAGATGTTGCGTTTTCTCGGCAAAACTATTATGATTCGCTGATAGTTTAACTAAAACATAATGTAATGTCATTTGTCCTAATTAGTATTGATATATAGGGAGCTCTTAAATATGTCTAGGATTCTTGTTGGTTCTCCAATTAGAAGAAATAAAGAGATTTTATCTCAATTTCTGCTAGCTATGGAATCGGTTAGCAAAGCAGAAAACGAAATCACGTACTTTTTTGTTGATGATAATATTGACAGTCAATCATCGGATTTATTGTATAATTTTAAGGAGAGAGTCATAGGAAAAGCCGATGTTATAATAATTGATTCTTCAGAATTACTATCAAAAGAGGGACTCAGCGTAAATGGAACTACTGGTTATTGGAGTGCTTTTGCGCTTTCAAAAGTTGCAATATTTAAAGATGAGATGATAAAATATTGTATAGACCATAAATTCGATTATCTGTTTTTGATAGATTC
>Ga0247611_10004768_pt1 | contig 18500 bp, 15 predicted proteins | sample 177DNAGHGhighgp2_FD_192422 | JGI IMG/M metagenome (GOLD analysis project Ga0247611, IMG submission 192422) | Sheep rumen microbial communities from Palmerston North, Manawatu-Wanganui, New Zealand - 1770 DNA GHGhigh gp2 | ecosystem: Host-associated > Mammals > Digestive system > Stomach > Rumen... | reverse complement strand
CGGAGCAATACTTGACACAATAAAATACTACACCAGAGAGGCAGGTGTTAGAGATTTGGAAAGAAAAATTGCTAAACTATGCCGTAAAAGTGTTATTGAAACATTGAGAACAAAAAAACCAGTTGAAATTACTGCAAAAAATTTAAAAGATTATCTTGGTGTTAAAAAATATGAACATACAATTATTGAAAGAAAAGATTTTGTAGGTGTCGTGAATGGCCTTGCTTATACAGAAGTTGGAGGAGATATTTTAATGATTGAAGCCGTTAAACTTCCAAATGGAAAAGGTGAAATTAAATTTACCGGTGAACTTGGAAATGTAATGAAAGAAAGCATACAAACGGCATTTAGTTTAGTTAAATCAAAAGCAAAAGAATTTGGTATTGATCCTGAAATATTTAAAAACACAGATATACATATACATGTTCCAGACGGCGCAACTCCAAAAGATGGGCCGTCTGCTGGCATAACAATGGTTTCCGCACTTGTATCTTTATTAACTGAAAAGCCGGTTTCTAAACATTTAGCAATGACTGGTGAAATATCTTTAAGAGGTGCAGTTTTACCAATTGGTGGTTTAAGAGAAAAATTAACATCTGCCGTTAGAAGTGGCGTCAAAGAGGTGATAATCCCAAAAGACAATGAAAAAGATTTAGAAGAAATACCACAAGATGTCATTAAAAAATTAAAAATACATCCTTGTGATAGAATTGAAAAAGTAATGAAGGTTGTTTTTTAAAACTTTAAATTAAAAAATAAATTCTATTTTATTTTAACAATGTATTGAAAAAAACATTAAAAATTTAATTGTTGTATTGATATTTTTAATTATTTAATAATATCGCGATCAATTATTTTTAATGTTTCATTCAAATTTTCATTATTTATTACATATGCTTTTTCAACATCTAAGAATTTCTGTGAACGAATATATTTTTTCCATTCTTCAAAATCTGTTAATTTAAATTTCTTTTTTCTTTCAAATGATTTTATTCTTTCTTTAATCATATCTTCACTGCAAGTTAATTTTATTGCAATAAATTGATAATTTAATTCTTTTGCAAAATTCATAAGATTTTTTACATCTTGTTTTGTAGATGGCATATCAATTAAGATATCTGTAAATATAAAACCTTTATCGTTTTTGCCATATTTTACAATATTGTCATACCATATTTTTTTAACTTTATGTATTTCAGGATATATGTTTGCAACATTTTTATCATTTAATTTTATATATGGAAAAAATAAATTATTGAAAAAATGATTATCTACGATATTTAAGTTATATTTTTTTGCTATTTCTTTCGCAGTTGTTAGTTTTCCACAAGCAGGATGACCATATATCAACATTACAACTTTTTTACTTTCTTGATTGTTATTATTTTCTTTATCTCTATTGCAAGATGGTATAAAAAATAAACTTAATATTAAAATGAATAAATTAAAATAATATTTCATAAAAACATATAAGACATAGATTAAAAATAATTTTAAAAGTAAAGTTAAAAAATTTGTTGTTTTATGTAATTGATATATTTTTTTTAGAAAATAAAATTGTCCAGCCCACCAACCACGGCTGGCCTTATGGTAGACGGGCGGAAAAAAAATAAAAAACAATTACAATTTTTTTTGACTTTAAAATAATTTATATTTTTTTTAAATATGGTAAAAGAAGATAATAAGAATTTTCTATTTATAATATCAGCCCCATCGGGAACAGGTAAAACAACAATTTGTAGATATTTACTTGGAAAATATAAAAATTTAACATTATCAATTTCAGCAACCACAAGACAACCAAGAAATAAGGAAACAAATGGATATGATTATTTTTTTATATCAAAAAATGATTTTGAACAAAAAATAAATAATAATGAATTTTTAGAATATGCAAAAGTTTTTGATAATTATTATGGAACACCAAGAAGTTTTGTTGAAGAAAAACTAAACAATAATATAAATGTTTTATTTGATATTGATTGGCAAGGAATGAGAAAAATTAAAGCACAAAATAATTTTAATATTATAACTTTGTTTTTAGTTCCGCCATCAATAGAAGAATTAAGAAATAGATTGGTAAGAAGGGGTGATAGCGAAGAACAAGTTGAAAAAAGAGTTGCAGGTTTTCAAAATGATGCTGAAAAAGCAGACGAATACGATTATGTTATAGTAAATGATGATTTAAACAAAACATGTATAAATGTTGAGAATATATATAATTGTTCTATGCTAAAATTTCAAAAAAAGAATAATTTGTTTTTTATAAAGAATACTTTGATAAAGTAGTTTTTTTGTTTTTTTTATGAAAGTTAAAAAGTTGTTATGTTTTTGTTTTTTATTATTTTTTTCAGTATTATTTTCAAATGTTATAAAAGCAGATGAAGCGAAAAAAATAAAAAATAATTATAAAAATTTTGGAATAATAATATCAGGACCATCAGGTGTTGGAAAAACAACAATCATAGAAGGATTACAAAAAATACAAAATAAAACTTTAAATGTATCTATATCTGCTACAACAAGACAAAAAAGAGTAGGCGAGATTAATGGAAAGCACTATTATTTTATAGATAAAGCAAAATTTCAAGAACTTGCAAAAAAAGATGAATTTATAGAATATGCTGAAAATTATGGAAACTATTATGGTAGTCCAAAAAGAAACTACATTGAAAGTATGAAACAAAATAAAGATATTATTTTTGCACTATCACCAGATGGAATGAAAAACGCAAAAAAACAAAAAAATATGGATTTTGTTAGTATTTTTATAGCGCCACCAAGTGAAGATGCTTTATATAAGAGATTGTCAGAAAGAAAAACGGAAACAGAACAGCAGGTAAAAAGAAGATTTGAAAATGCAAGAAATGAATTAAAAAGAGCAAAAGAGTACGATTATGTAGTATATAATGTTGAATTGGAAAATGCTATTAAACAAGTTGAAGCAATTTATTTGGCAGAGCAAAAAAAAAGAGAGTTTTAATATATTGTATTTTTGATATTTATTAAATCAATGGTTCTATTTTTTTTTCACCAAGTAATTGTTTTTTTGTTTGATTGTTTATAACTTTTGGTTGTTTATTTTTTTTAAAAAGTAATGTAATTTTGTTATTTTTCCAAACATTATAGTTATATTTTATAGGAATATTATTTTTTATAATCATTTTTGTTTTTAATTCCTTTGTATATTTTTTTGTTTTATCGCTAATAGATGTATATATTATTGGTTGCGTTGATTGTTTTTGCAATAGTTCTATCAAATCAACATCATATCCATAGGCGCCTTTACAAATTGTGGCACCATAGTTTGAATGGTTAGATATATTGATTTTTTTTCCACTTTGTTTTGTTTTTTGTATTAAATATTCTATTTGTTCGCCTGTAAGACTTTTAAGAGTATTTTTTTGTTCACCTTTTATTCCTACACAATTTATATTTATTTTAATTGTATCTATATCATTATTTATTCCATTGAAAAAATCATCAATTTTGTTCTTAAAATTTTGCAAAACATCGAAATCGTTTCCTCCATTAGCTAAAATTTCATTTCTATCTTTATCATTATTTATTGTCTTTATATATCCATCTTTAAAAGGTTGCAATTCGGGAATATATTCATTTCTTTGTGTTTTTTCATCTTCATTAAGCGCATCAACAATATTTAGATATGCTACATTTATTATTTTGTTCGTTTTCTCACCGTCTGTTAAAAAGGATTTTTTATCTGTTAAAGGTGTCTCCGATAAGTCTTTGTTATTATAATAATTTGTAATATTTTGTTTTTTTATTGGTTTTTTTGATTTTACTGCGTATTTTTCTATTTTTTTTCCATCATGCATTATTACAACATCTTGATTTTCTATTTCTTCATTTGGCAGTCTTCTATTCATTTTTTTTATTGTGTTTAATGTTTTGTCAATATCATCAACATTTGCTTTTATTTTTTCTTCTTGCATTTCCTGAGTTTTTGCTTCTTGTATTTTTTTTTGTTTTTTTAACAATTCATCTTTATTTAAATTGTTATCCTTTTTTTTATCATTTTTCAAATACAGGAATATTGCTGTTGCTAATATAATTAGCAATGCGATAGATACAATTATTCCTGCAATGGCGCCAGCTGTCATCGTCTAATTATATAATAAAAAAAAATAAAGTCATATTTTTTTTTACATTCTGTTTGTTTTATATATAATATATTGATATTTTATGAAAAAACAAAAGAAAGAATTTTCGTTACCTGAAAACAATAATGAAGTTAAATATAATGCGGTTATACAAAAATATTTATCATTGTTTTATAAAGATGATATTTTTAAATTTTATGATTGGATTATTGATGACGAAGAAGCATTTGAAGATATAAGAAAAAATTCATTAGATAAGGTTTATACTTGTTCTGACGGAAAGAGTCTTTCAATTAAAGAAATTTATGAAATGATTGAAGAACAAAAAAAAGATTTTAAAATATTGAAACAGAATATATTATATCATATTAAACAAAGACGTAAAAATAATGAAAAACGACAAGAAAAAACAAAAAAAACAGATGAAAAAAATAGCAAAGATACTGACGAAGAAGAAAGACAAAATTTTTTAAAAGAATTTGACGATGTTGATGAGAAAGCAAAAGAGTTTTTAACAAAATTTGTTGATGATTTTAAAGATGTTGAAAGGAAAAATAAATACTCATTTTACAATCCTATTGCCAATATTATGGTCGATATTAATAAAAAATATATTTTTAAACCAGATAATATAAATGATGTATTTAAAAAAATTGAAAATATTATTAAAAATAATAAAAAAAAACTTAAAGACATTATAGAGCGTAAAGAAAATATCTACATCGGCCCATATTCAGTAGAAAATCAAGATGATAAAAAAAAGCAAAATAAAAATAACTTCTTTGACGATATTTATAATAAATTGGATAAAAAAAATCAATTAGATGAAAAAGAAAAACAATTATTTGAATATATAATAGCGATATATAAAAATGAAATACTTGATAATGGGGAGAGAAAAAATATTTTTGAGAAAATAAAAGAAGATATAGAACAAAAACTTAATATAACTAATCCGTATTTACCTTTTTATAAATTAGAAGCGTTGTCTCTTACGAATGTTATAGGGGCGGTTGGTTATAAAAACAAAACGGCTGATTTTATAAAAAACAATGTTAAAGAAATTGGAGATTTAAATTTTTTGAAACAGGAAGAATATAAACAAAACAAGATAATGCATATAATAGAAGGAAAATGTATAGATTTTAGTGAAATGAAAAATTTTCAATTTAAAAGAGAGATTACAAAAAATGATTTTTTAAAAATTAAAAAAAATATAATTGATTTTTTGAAAATACATAAAATCTATAATGATGAAATAGAATCAAAGATAAATAATGAGATTTTTAGCGACGATACAATAGAAAAGATTGAAGAACTTAACCGAAAGTTAAAAGAAATAAACAAAGATTTACAAGACGGTGTTCCGCCTGAACCGTTCATATATGATGAAATAGACTCACAACAAAAAAAAATTTTTGATAAAATACAAAACGGGCTCTCTGAAATAGAAAAAGATTATATCAAACAAAAAAAAGAAGAAATAGAAGGTATTGTAAAACAAATCGGTAATGATAAAGAAAAATTAAAACAATATGCGATACAATTAGACAAAAGAAATGAAAAATTACTAAAAAAAAATAATGTTGATATAAAAATTGTTGATAATGATAAATATCAAGAAAAATCTTTTGAAGAAGAAGAAGATGATTTAAAAACAGTATTAAATAGGTATTCAATAGTTATTTATAATGGTAATTTTAGACCAAACACAATTTTAAAACCATGTACAATGGCTGATTCTCATAACATTTTTATGATGCTTGATGATGGTAATGTTGTTAAGTTTCCTGATAACGATGAAGGTAAAGAAAGAACTTATATTAATTTATTTGACTTAGACGAGTCCTTGGCGCCAGATATAAAAGAGATGACGCAATATATTGTTGAAGAAAATGTAATGCAAGATAAAAATAATGATTTTCAACGTGCCCCATATAAGTTTTATTGTTCCGGTGGCAAAGTTTTTGTGTGTAGGGCTGCGCTTGGCAAAACATTGGGTGTTCAATATTTTTTAGATGAAAACTTTAAGGAATCGGAAAAAGTAAAAGATGAAAAAAAAGTGAAAGAACAAATTAAAGAAAATATAAATGATAAAGTAGAAGAAATAACAAAAGACAAACTAAACATATTAAATGGCGCTTTATGTTCCAAAGAATCTTATCAAAAAATGTGGAATATTGCTTCTAAAATTGGAAAAAAATTTCCAACAATAAGAGTTGATTTGTTTTGTGTTAAACAAAAAGATGGACAAGAAAAAATTTTTTTGAATGAACTTGAAGACAACGGTGGTTCGAATTATAGAATTTTTCAAGAATATTTAAAACCAAAATATGCTGAAAAATATTATGATATGATAAGTTATGATAATGTAGACGAACAATATTTATTAAATGAGGGAAAACAACTCAAAAACTTACATTTTAAAATAGGTAAAAAGGAATGTAAAGAAGTAAATTTAGAAATACAAGGAGGACAACAAAAAATAGCAAATGAAAGCAAATATGATAAACATGAAGAAGAAGATAAAAAAACGAAACAAGAAAAGATAAATAAATATGAAGATAAAAAAGATAGTCAAGAAGATTTAATTAAAATTATACCTTATAGTAATGAAGAAAATAAAAAAAGTGAAAAAAGTAGTTCAAAAAGCGAACCACAAGAAATTACGAATGAAATTCAAAACAGGCCACAAGAAAATGGTTTTATTAGAGTTGGTAGAGGTATTGGAAATTTCTTTAAAAAATTATTTTGTTGTGGATGTTGTGGCAAAGATTCAGTAAATACAATAGATTAAAAGATTTATGATTTTTGTAAAATAAAATATAGTAATGTTTAAAAGTTATTGTATAAATTTGATTAAAATATAACTATATTATTGGCTGTATATCATCTTTTGTTATTCCAGCAATTTCTTTTAAACTAATTCTTGCCGATTGTAATTGTGGAGCTTTGTAATGTTCTTCATATAATTGGTTTTTGTTTATAAAATAATGTATACATTCAAGATCTTGTGATTTGATAAATTTTAACCATTTAGAAGTTCCATGTGTATTGCTAATTGTTCTCATGGCATGCGGTGTTTGTTTTGAATTATGTTGTTCAAAAAAAACATTAAGGTTGTTTAACTTAACTTGTCGTTCTATAATATCTTGTAAATCTTGCTCATCTTTGTCATATATTTTTTTATTAAAATTTAATTTCATTTTAGTTGCTTGATAACACGAAGCGCTTGTTATTTGTATAGGTATATTTGTTAAATTATTTTCTTTTATTTTATCGAAAAAATACGTTATCATTCTTGGTTGCAAACCTCTTATAATATTAGTTTCATTTGCGCCATGTAGCTGATTTTGCCATTTTATTATTTTAATTTTATCTCTATTTTGATTGATTTTATTAAAAAAATTATCCATCAATGGTTTGTATTTTTCAAAAAATATTTTATCATTTGCATTGTTTAAAGCATTTATAATATTTTGCTCTATTTTGCTATATTCTTGAAAATCATTATTGTGTTTATCAGCAATTTCTTGCATTTTGTTTTTTATTGCTTCTTTTGCTTCATTATTATTTGCTTTTCCTTTTTTTTTATTCAATTCATTGTATTGTTTTTCATAATTTTCTATACGATTGTTAATTATTTTTTTTTCTTCTATCAATTTATTTATGTTTTCTTTTGTTTGTTCGTCGTATTCTTGCTCAATATAACAATCTGAAACATCATATCTTTTAGTTGCAAAATCTTTATGTTTGTTTATGTCAACATCATTAGGTATTATAGCAAAATTTGCTATTTCTGTATGTTTATATAAAAATTTATCATTGATTTGTAAGTTTGTTTTTTTTTTCAAGTTTTGTGATACAAGTGCAAATTCATCATCAAGAATATGATTTTTATTTTCTTGTTTGTCAATTTTGAGTTTATTTATATTTTTATGCTCTGGTTTAATTTTTGCTTGGACAATTTTTTTTGGTTTATTCATTATTTCTATTATTTTGTTTTTTTTTTCTTCCGCTTCTTTTCGTTTTTTAAGTTCTTCTTGTTTTTTCTTTTCATCTTCTTCCACTTCTTTCAGTTTTGCCATTTTAATTGCTTCTTTTATTTCTTGAATTTTCTTTTGTTCTTCCTCAAATTTCAATTTTTGCAATAATTCTTCTTGTTTTTTTTTCTCTTCCTCTTCTTCTTTTTGTTTTTTAAGTTCTTCTTGTTTTTTTATCCTTTCTTTTTCTTCTTTGTTTTTCATTTCGATATATTCTTTATAGCTTAGTTCGCCAAGTTCTTCATCTGTTAATTTTGAAAGTTGTTTTGTTTTATCTTTGTTGTCATTATTTTTTTCTTTATATTTATTTTGTTCAAATTGTCTGTTTATTTCTTCACCGTTTGGATAAAAATTCCTTATGTTTTCTTTATTTTCTTCATAACGTTCGTTTGTAATTTTTGGCCTATATTTTTGATTGTTTTTATAATCTTTTTGAATATTTTTTATCTCTAATTGTCGTTCTTTTTCTTTGATATGATTTTCTATTTCTTTTTTATATTGCTCTTTTTTTTTATTATGTTCGTTTGCCAATATCGCCGACACTGAAAATATCAATAATATAAGTACTGCAATTATTATAGCCGCAATATAACCTGCTCCCATATTTACATTATACAAAATATAATATGTTTTTCAAAAATATTTACTATATTTATAAAAATTCTTTTTAAAAATGAAAAATAAAAACCTGAAAAAATACTTGACAATTATTTATTCTTTCTAATTAAAGGATATATGTTTGGAATAATAGCATTTGGGGATAAACAATATAAAATAGTTCCGGGTGAGGCTTGTGAATTTGAAAAAATTAGCGGAGAAAACGGACAAGAAATAGATTTGAACAATTTAGTTATGCTTTCCGATGGAGACGATGTAATACTTGAAAGAGCAAACTTGGATAGATATGTTATTAAAGGGCAAATAGTTAAACAATATCGTGATGATAAAGTTATTTCTTTTAAAAAGAAAAGAAGAAAAGATTATACAAATAAAAGAGGACATAGACAATATAAAACCTTGGTTTTAATAAAATCTATTGAATTACAAGGTTAGTTTTGGTTTTAAGTTGATTTTATGGCACATCATAAAGCGGGTGGTTCTACTAAAAATGGTCGTGATTCTGCTGGTCGTAGGTTAGGACTAAAAGTTTGTGGAAGCGGATATATAACAAAAGGTGCAATTATAGTTCGTCAAAGAGGAACAAGATACTATCCAAAACACAATGTAGATATGGGTAAAGATCATACAATTTTTGCTCTTGAAGACGGAATAGTTGTATTTAAAAAGTCAAAGAATAATAGAGTTTTTGTTTCTGTTGATAAAGTCAATAGTTAAAAGTTCTATTTTGCGGGTGTAGCTCAATGGTAGAGTTCTAGCCTTCCAAGCTAGCCACGTGGGTTCGATTCCCATCACCCGCTCCATTAGTAATAATCTAAAATTGTTAGTAATGTATAGGGATATAGTTCAATGGTAGAATAGCGGTCTCCAAAACCGTAAATGTGGGTTCGATTCCTACTATCCCTGCCATCTTGACAATTATTAAAAATATTGTTAAATTATTTATGTCAATTCTTCCAAAAAATAGGTCTCTGTCGAATTTAAATTATAATAAAAACAAAAAAGATATATTTTTTGACAATAAATTGATGTTTGATATTGAAATTTTTTTTAAAGAAAAAGAAGAAGAAATGTTGCAAAAAATTGCAAGACAAAATATGCTAAACGAAAAAGATGATTTTGTAGATAAAGACATAATTGAAAAAACAAATTCTAAAAAAAGAGCTTAATTTTGTTGATACATTTTACGTAAATTTATTACATATATTTTAGGTTAAAGTTTTTGTATGTAGGTTTGTTATAAATTTCTTTATTATAAATTCTTCTAAGATTTTTGTCATATTTTTCAATGTTTGTTTCTCTTTCATTACCTATACCAAGATAATATCTTTTTTTCTTTTTTTTACTATTGTTTGTTTTTAAAAGACATTCTTGATCGATATTATTATTTGTATTACTCTTTAAGTATATTTTCTTTTGTTTTTTTACGTCATTTGTTTGTTGATTTGTTATTTGTGGTAATTGTTGTTCTGGTTTATTGTTATTTTCTTTTATTTCGTTTTTGTTTTTTACATTAACATCTTTATTAAAAGTAGCAAATAAATTATTATTTGTTATTTTTAATTCTTTATTTTCTTGTGTTAGTTTGTATATCATTTCTTTTAATTTATTTATTTCGTCATCTTTTTTGTTTAAATTATTTTCAAAATCATTTTTATTTCGTTGCAATTCTTTATTTTGTCTAATGATTGTTTTATTATCTGTTTCTATTTTTTGTATTTTTTCTTCTAATTCTTTCTTGCTTGCTTCATATGCAAATTTATAGTATTTTAGATCTTCCTCAGTTTTTTTATTTTTTATTTGTAATTCTCTTATTTTTACCGTTTTTTCTTGTATTTCGTCGCATTTAAAAGTTTGTCTTATTTGAAATAAATCATCACTGTGCTTTTTTTCTTGTTCAGATAATTGTTTTTGCATTGTTTTTATTTTTTCATTTAATTTGTTGTTTTCTTCAAAATAATGAAAATTTTCATTGTGCAATTTTAAATTTTCTTTAAACAAATTATCATACTTTGCTTCATTATTTATGTTTTTGTTTTTTTCTTCGTTTATTGTCATTTTCATTTTGTCTATCATTTCTTTTAATTTATTTATTTCGTCATCTTTTTTGTTTAAATTATTTTCAAAATCATTTTTATTTTGTTGTAATTCTTGCTGTAAATTTAATTTATCTTTTATTAAATCATCGTTAGCGCTTATTTGTTTATTTTTATCTTCTTCAATAGCTGTCAAATATTTTTTATTTTCTTTTAATTCTTGCTGTAAATTTAATTTATCTTTTATTAAATCATTGTTGGTATTTATTAAGCCATTTCTTTCTGCATTTGTGGTCATTAATAAATTGTTCAAATTCATATTAATGTCTTTTAGGTTTTTATTTTTAATAACTAATTCATTATATGAATAAGTCAGTGCATTATTTTTTTTATTATTTTCAATAGTTAAAATTATTTTTTCATCTTTTAATTGTTTTATTTTTTGTTCATTGGCAGTTAATTTTTCAAGATATTTGTTATTTTGCTCTTTTATATTGTTAAGTTCCGTATAATAACCATCTATTGTTGTTTGAAGTATGTTATTTTCATAATTTGCATCTTCTAATTTTTTATTTATTTTCTTATTTTCTATTTTTAATGTTCTTATTTGTTCAAGTTGTTCGCGAATTATTTTTCCTTGGTTCTTTATTAAATCTTTCCAAGATTTTATTTCGTTATTATTGTTTTTTATTTGTTTTGTTAGATTATTGTTTTTTGTTTTGATTTTATAATTACTATTTTCAAAATCATTTAATGTTTTCTGTAGATTTTGTATTTTGTTATATTGCTCGATGTTTTTCTTATCTTGATTTACTGTTATTTCTGTTAGTTTTTGTATTTCTTTTAATAATGTTTTTTTGTCTTTATTAACGGTATTATTTAATGTTGTCTGCAAATTTTGTATTTTGTGATATTGTTTAACTAACGTATTTTCTTTGTTATTTATCTCATTTTTCAAGTTTGTTATTTGTTCTGTTTGTTGATCTTTTTCTTCTTGCAGCTTATACTTCTCTTGCTCCGATTCATATAATTTTGTTTCTAAAAATTCGTATTTATCTAATCTATTGTTTATAACTTCGTTTGTTTCGCTTAAATTTTCTTTTAAATTAGATATTTGTTTTGTTAATATTTGATTTTTATCATCAATGAATTGTTTTTTCTTTATTTGTTCTTCGATATCTTTTTTAGTATTTTCTACAAAATTAGTATGTTTGTTTGCAAGGTTTTTTAGTTTTTCTTCTTGTTCTTTTAATTTTTTTTGTAAATCATTATTTTCTTTTATTTTTTCTTCTATTTTTTTTTGAAGTTTTTCATTTTTTATTTTTAGGTTATTATTTTCGTCATATAAGACAGAATAATATAATACTCCTTGTTGTTGAAATTTATTGTTTTCTTGATTTTGTGAACTCTTTTGGCTTTCTGTATAATTAAAATCAACACTGTGTTGATTGTTAGACATATAAAATTTTTGTTCGTTATTTGTTTGAGATGAATAATTATTTTTTATGTCATTAGCAACGTTGCTTTTGCTGAAATTTTTTGTATTTATATTTGTATTTATTGAACTAATAAAGTTATTATTTTTTATATTTTTATTATAACTTTTACTTTTATAACTGTTGTTATAGTTGACACTGTTATTATTACTAATACTATTTGTTAAATTTTCTTCGTTTTCTTCTATGATTACATTTTGATTATTTTGCTGATTGCGTGTGGCTTGCATATTATTTATTGAAATATTACTAATTTTTGATATATTACTTTGAAAAATAGAATTATTACCTTTTGTAATAGAATTATTGTTGTTAATGTTGTTTTCGTTATTATATAAATTAATTGATTTTTCTTGAACCATATTTGATTGTTTTATTTTTTGTTGCATAAAATTTTTGTATATTTGTTTTATGTCTTCATTATTGTTTATATTTTCTTTTATTTTTTCTATAACATTTTTTAGTTTTGAATTATGTCCTAATAAATTTATAGAATCAACAATTGAATTATTTACGCTATTTTTTTGCGACATTGCATTTTTTAATAAATTTATAGAATCAAAAATTGAATTATTTACGCTATTTTTTTGCGACATCGCATTTTTTAATAAATTTATAGAATCAATCATGTTGGCATCTGCAATATTGTTTTTATTTACTAATTTTTCATATTTTTCTTTGTGATTGTCGTATAAGAAATTTAGAAATTGAAATAATTCTTGACCTTTTAAATCTTTTTCTGACATAAAACTATCATTTTGTATTTGTTCTGAATATTGGCTGTATAGCATAAATTAAAACAATATTATTATAGCATTTTTTTTGTAAAAATAAAATTTTTTGATAGTTTTGCAATATTGACTTTTATTTTAAAAAATATCTTTTTATGCATTATAATTTGATGGATAATAAAGATAAAATTGTAGTTAATAATAGGGTTGTTTTTGAGAATGGAAAACTTAACGGCGGACTATTATCTTTTATATTATATGACACATATGGTTTTCCTTTTGATTTAACACAACAAATTTTAAGAGAACATAACATTGAAATTAAAGAAGAAGATTTTGATAAATATTTAAAAGAACAGCAAGAAAGATCCAAAAATGAAAGAAATAAAAACAATGAAGACATTGCTAAAACAGATGAAATATGGAAACAATTAGCGGAAAAATTTACAAACATAAATTTTGTAACAGAAAAATTATATTATCAAAACTTAACATCTTGTGATGCAAAAATTGTAGCAATTATTAAAAATAATGAAATTGTAAATCAATTAAATAAAGATGAAGAAAGCTATATTGTTCTTGATAAAACAACATTTTATCCTTGTGGAGGTGGCGAAATCGGCGATAAAGGTATGTTGTCAAATAGCATTGTTAAAGATACAAAAAAATTTAAAGGTGATATAATAGGGCATTTAGTTTTTGCAAGGGAAACTTTAAAAGTAAATGACAATGTAAAATGTTATTCATTTCGTAAAAATATATGCAAAAATCATACAGCAACACATCTATTGCAATCGGCTTTAAGGATTGTATTAGGCAATGAAATACAACAAAAAGGTTCACAAGTAGAAGAAGATGGTTTGAGATTTGATTTTTCAGCAACAAAAGCAATGACAGATAATGAAATTAAGCAAGTTGAAGATTTAGTAAATCAATGGATAGAGCAATATTTGCCGGTTGATATAAAAGAAATGGATAAAAATGAAGCAGAAAAATTAAATGCATTACATTTTTTTGAAGATAAATATGGAGATGTTGTTAGGGTTGTAAGAGTTATAGATTTAGATAATAATGCAATTTCTACTGAATTTTGTGGTGGGATACATTGTAAAAATACTGGTGAGATTGAAAGATTTAAAATTGTAAAAGAAACAAGCATAGGCAGTGGAGTTAGGAGAATTTTTGCAATTACAGGAAAAGATAAATGTCTTGCTTTTGAAACTTTACATGAAGTCCAAAAATCTTTTGCAAATATTAAAGAAGATTTTGCAAAACATACTTCCGTTGCTGAACTACAAAAAAGATGTGAAGCAATATTTAAAATTCGCGATTCTGCAAGAGAAGATAATGGTGTTATTTATTTATCTGGTGAAAATGTAAGTCAAGAAACTGCAAAAATATTAGCAAAATTTGTTATGATGAAACAAGATAAACCAACATTTATTGAAATAAAAACAATAAAAGATAACAAAATTGATGAAGTTTTTTATTTTAATTGTTGTAAAAAAGAGCACAATTATAATTGCAAAGAAACAATGCAAGAAATTATAGAAAAACAACAAGGAAAAGGCGGTGGGTGTCAAACTTTTGCACAATGTGTTTTATCAATTAAATAATTTATTTTAAAATAAATAATATATTATCTAATATGATTTGGAATAATTATAAAACTACTATAACTAAAAACTGATGTATCATTTATTTTTGTAAAATATGCAACTTTTTTATTGATGTCTTTTACAAATTTTGTTCCTTTATATTTTAATAAATCCCAAGCCCCATCGTTTTCTTCTGTTTTTCCTTTTACTAAAATATAATGTTTTCTTTTGTTGTATGAAATAAGCATTTCGTTATAATTTAATTTTACAGTTTTATCGCACTCTGTTTTTTTATTACATTCATAATCATATTGTTTTATACCACGATTTAAGAATATATAATTTTTATTTTTTTCAAGTTGCTCTATGTTTGAATAATCAATATCTTCATCGTATGTTTCACTGCTTAAATATAACAAGCCAACACTATTATATCTGTTTTTAAAATCTTCTTTTTCAATTTCATAAGTTATATTTTTCAAATTGATAGTTGTTATTTTGTTCAGTTTTTCTTTTGTTTCTGGCGTTAATTTTTCATTCATAAAGTTTTGCAGTGTTTCAAGATTTTGCAATTCACCATCAATATTTTTTGATATTTCATTTTCAGTATTTAAAATTGGATTTTGCTCTATAAATTCTTTTATGGCTTTATTCGTGTTTTTAAATATTTTGATTTCATTTTTAAAATCGTTTGAAATTTTTAAAAAATCTTCATCTGCGTTATTTTGAATATTTTTAAAAAAGTATTCATAAAAATAAGGTTTTTTGTCAAAGTTAATACTATTACCATCAAAGTCGTGCATATCTTTCAATAAATATCCATTTGGCAAAAAATAGTATTTTTTAAAAGCATCATTAAAATTATAAATTAAGTGCATTTTATTTGGTATTTTTTCAGATAAACAAGCATATTCGTTATATAAATCAAGCAATGATTGTTCGGTTGCAATATTTATGATATAAAAATTATTTAAGATTTCATAACTATATAATTGATTATTTACAACATTTTCGCATTTAAATAAATTTTGTGGTATTATTTTTTGATTGTGCTTCGTAACATTTTTTTAAAAACAAATCATTTACAATTTTATTATATTTATTAAAAATTTCTTTTTTGCTTTGTAGGGCATTTACATTGCAACTTATACTTATTGCAAAAATAAAAATAATAAAAAACTTTTTGAAAATCATAAAATAATAATTTAATTTTTTATTTTTTCCATTTTTTCAATTACATCATTTAAAATATTCATTCCTTTATCAAGTGTTTTTAAAAACAGCTCCTCTTCTCGTTTTATAACTTCCTGAATTTGTTTTTCATTCTCAATTATTTCTGGATAAGATTGTCCCATTATTTTACAAACTGAACTTGTTAAATTGTAAAGCCAACATCCTTTTTCTTTATTTAGCTGATGTGCATATCTAATTGCCCTTCTTATAATTCTCCTCATAACATAGCCTCTGCCAAGATTTGATGGCAAAACCCCGTCATTTATCAAAAATGTCATTGCCCTAATGTGGTCAGCTATAACCCTTAAAGGAACATCGTTATTATCATTTTTTCTTTTATCATATTGTTTTATATCATTTATTATTGATTGTATCAAACTTGTTTCATATGTATCTGTTTTTCCTTCAATAACTGTTATTAAACGTTCGAGGCCGGAGCCAGTATCAATATTTTTTGCTTTAAGTGGCTTTCTTGTGCCATCAGTCATTTGTTCAAATTGTGTAAAAACTAAATTCCATATTTCCATATATCTATCGTTTTCTCCTACAAAACCGGTCATATTGCCACCACGAATTTTTGCATTTTCACCAAAATCATAGAATATTTCACTACAAGGACCACAAGGACCAGTATCTCCCATTGTCCAAAAGTTATCATCCGTTGATATTTTTATAATTCTATTTTCATCAATATGTTTTTTCCATAGTTCAATGGCCTCATCGTCTGTATGATAAACAGTTACATATAATTTATCTTTTGGTAATTGTAGATTTTTTGTTATAAATTCCCAAGCCCAAGTTATTGCTTCTTCTTTAAAATAATCACCAAATGAAAAATTTCCTAACATTTCAAAAAAAGTATGATGTCTATTTGTATACCCAACGTTATCAAGGTCGTTATGTTTTCCGCCAGCTCTAACACATTTTTGACAACTACAAGCACGACTAATATTATCAAAACCGCTATTTGGAAGCCCAGCAAATCTGTCTTTAAATTGGTTCATTCCAGCGTTTGTAAATAATAAACTATCATCGCCAGCTGGAACAAGTGAAGATGACTTTATAATTTCACAACCTTTATTTTTAAAAAAATTTAAAAATTCATCACGAATTTGTTGGTATGTATTTTGCATATTTAAAATAAATTATAAATGTTTTTATTTTCAAGAAAGATTAAAAATATTTTATGATTAAAAAATATAAGATTAAATTTTAGAGTGGGTCGAGAAGGATTCGAACCTTCGAACTCATTACGAGGACAGATTTACAGTCTGTAGCCTTTGACCGCTCGGCAATCGACCCTACAATTTTATTGTGATGTTTTAAATATAAAAGTCAAATTATAAAAATAAGATAATAATTACAATTTAACACTTTGAATTAGGCGACCTTTCTATAATCTAAATATATTTTATGTAAATTTTCTAATTTAATATTATAATTTTTTTTGATACATTTGTTTTCTTTTTTCATATAAGATATTTAAATTTTCTAATAATAAATCATTATTTACAAAGTGTATTTTTCTATGGCAATTAGCACGTAGACAATACATATTTGCAATATTATCAAGTTTTTTTATGAATTGTTTTTGAATTTCAAAATTACAATAAATTAAATGATGTACCTCAAAATACATTTTTCTGGAAAACTTTGTAATCTTGCCGTTTCTCTTGTTGTTAATTTTCTTTTTAATTTTCCTATAATTGGTATCTGAACCATAGCAACCAATGTTTGAAAGCAAGTTGGTTTTTTACATCTTATCCAAGATTGTCTTAATTGAATTATTGTATCAAAAACTGATTGATATTCTTTTCCTGCCTGCCATTCAAATCTCCTGTCTCTTAATTTGAAATTTAATACATCATATTTTTTAATCCAATTATCAATAAAATCTTTGTTCTCTAAATATATTTTTCTATTTTCTCTACAATATGTTTGTTTCCAACTTGGGAAATGTGAATAATCATAATCTTTTCCAAACTCATCAACCCATATGGTTCCAAAGCAATTATTGATATGTTTGTGAAATTCATCCCAAGCAGTAAGTGTTTTTAATTCATAATCACTTATATTATACTTTTTATCAACTTTTTATCTAAAATACTATAAATATCAGTTTGCGGTATATCTATTTCAATATATTTCTTATTGTAATAATCTTTATGTATTGCAGGAATAAAAACTCTTTGTCTATCTTGTGGTATTCCAAATTGTGTTTGAGATAAAATTAAAGGTTCTTTTGGAACGATATAACCAAGTTCTTTTAACGATTGAATGATTATTTTATAAGTTTCTTCATTATTGTGTTTTACAAGTTGTTTTACATTTTCAAGTAAAAGATATTTTGGTTTTTTTTGTTTTAATATTCTACAAATCTCAAAAAATAATGTTCCTCTTGTTTTATCTTCAAAACCTTTTCTAAAACCAGCAACTGAAAAACTTTGACAAGGAAACCAAGTACATAGAATATCATAATCTTGTATATCTTTTTCTTCAAGTTTTCTTACATCTTTATAACTATCTATTCCAAAATTAGTTTTATAGGTTTCACAAGAATATTTATCAATATCACTTGCTAATACACATTTATAATCAAATGAACGTAATGCTAAATGAAA
>Ga0247611_10004767_pt1 | contig 18509 bp, 19 predicted proteins | sample 177DNAGHGhighgp2_FD_192422 | JGI IMG/M metagenome (GOLD analysis project Ga0247611, IMG submission 192422) | Sheep rumen microbial communities from Palmerston North, Manawatu-Wanganui, New Zealand - 1770 DNA GHGhigh gp2 | ecosystem: Host-associated > Mammals > Digestive system > Stomach > Rumen... | reverse complement strand
GCTGCCAGGTAGTCGTCGAGAGCCTCAAGGGTCCATGATGTCCTGGCAGCCACCTGGTTCTCGTTGTCGATGGTCAGCACAGCGCGTTCGATGGCGATGCGGGATCCTGGTCCCACGAGGTAGCCCACCTGGACGGCTCCCGAGGGTCTGACGACTTGGGCGTCCAATACCTGCTTCAACTCTTCCTTGCCGATCGAGACCCTCACGTTGCCTTCATCGACGTCAACACACAGGGTGTTCAGCTCGTCCTCCAGCGAGACGCCCCTGGTGACGGTGGCATGGGCCAGCTCCCTCATGTCACTCGCTTGAACCTGAATCAGCGAGACGGTCATGGTGCGCTGGTAAGTGATGTCATCAAAGGGGGCTTGATTGTCACAGCTCAGCACGACGGCACAGTAATTGCCCTCCTCGTCACCATTGAAGACCAGTCCCCAACGGGGGCTGTCGATGGTCGTGTGTTGGCCGGTCATGGGATTCTTGACCTTCTTGGTCTTGCCTTGCTTGTTGTTGAGGTTGGCAAAGCGTAGCTGGTAGCGGTAACGGGTGCTGGCGACGTCCATCACATCGGTTGTCACGGCATCGGCCATCATGGTGTTTTCCTCGACAAGGCGGTCTTCCACAATCGCCTTGTAGCGGCCAGCCATCCTCATCGACGGATTGGGGAACAGGCCGCCGAACTGGTTGCCCGCAGTGTTATAATAGGACTTTGCCAGTCCATCTGTGGCAGTTGCCGCCGTCAGCAAAGCGACAAGGAGAGATAATATCCAACTTCTTTTCATGATCTATAGTCTTTATAATCGATTGATGCTGTTGGCACTTCTCATTATTCATGATGATAGGGCTCATGACGCAAGATGGTGAATGCCCTGTAGAGTTGCTCGACAAACACAAGCCTGACGAGCTCGTGGGGGAAGGTCATCTTGCTGAGCGAGATCTTCTCGTTGGCACGGTCATACACCTCTGGGGAGAAGCCGTAAGGACCGCCCACGACAAACACGAGCCGCTTGCTGCCGCTTGCCATGCGTCGTTGCAGCCATTGGCTGTAGTCCACCGACGTGCGCTCGGTCCCGTGCTCATCGAGCAGCACGACATGGTCGCTGGCCTCCAGTGCTGCTATCAGGGACTTGCCCTCTGCGACCCGCTGTTGCGCCTCGCTCATGTTGCGGGTGTTGCGTGCGTCCCCGATGTACTGGATGTTAAACGTCACATAGTGCTGTAATCGCTTCACATATTCCTCAATGCCTTGACGGACGAAGCCGACCTCGGTCTTGCCGATCACTGCAAGTGTAATTCTCATAATTCAACCATTTTGACTAAAAACATCTACAAAATTAGCAAATCCCCCGAAATATCCCTAACTTTGTGGTCGAGAAAATGAATTAACACAAGATAAAATGAAAACAAGAGAAGAACTGATTGATGAATTGATCGACTTGGCCTTTGCCGAGGACATCGGTGACGGTGACGCCACCACACTGTGTTGCATCCCTGCCGACGAGATGGGACGACAGCGCCTGATCGTCAAGGAGGAAGGCATCCTTGCCGGAGTAGAAATCGCCCGACGGGTGTTCCAGAAGTTTGACCCCGAGTTGCAGATGGAGGTCATGATCCATGACGGTGCCCACGTGAAGCCCGGCGACATTGCCTTTGTCGTGACAGGCAAGGTCCGTTCGCTGTTACAGACCGAGCGACTGATGCTCAACATCATGCAGCGCATGAGTGGTGTAGCCACGACGACAGCCCGCTATGCCAAGTGCCTTGAGGGACTCAAGACCCGCGTGCTCGATACGCGCAAGACCACTCCAGGAATGCGTATGCTTGAAAAAGAGGCTGTGAAGATTGGCGGCGGCTGTAATCACCGCATCGGCCTGTTTGATATGATCCTGCTCAAGGACAACCATGTGGACTTTGCCGGCGGCATCGTGCCAGCGATTGAGAAAGCCCGCCAGTGGTGCAAGGACAATGGCAAGGACCTGAAGATTGAAATCGAGGTGAGAAACTTTGATGAGTTGCAGCAGGTGCTTGACCACGGTGGTGTGGACAGGGTGATGCTCGACAACTTCAGTGTAGAAAACACCCGCAAGGCAGTGGAAATCATCAATGGTAGGGTAGAAACCGAGTCCAGTGGAGGTATCACCATCGACACGCTGCGAGCTTATGGTGAATGCGGTGTGGACTACATTTCGGTAGGTGCCCTCACTCATTCGATCAAATCCCTCGACATGAGCTTCAAGGCCTGCTGATGAGCTCTATCGCAATACAAGACATACAGCCATTGACTTTTCATGGCATTGAGCGTGGCAAGCCCATTCTCATTGCTGGTCCCTGCAGTGCCGAGACCGAGGAGCAGACACTTGATGCCGCCAGGGCATTGAGCGACATCGGCGTGAAGATTTTCAGGGCAGGAATCTGGAAACCGCGCACCATGCCCGGTGGTTTTGAGGGAGTGGGGGACCGGGGGCTGCCCTGGCTTCAAATGGTCAGGCGTGAGACGGGAATGATGGTGGCGACCGAGGTGGCGACCACCGACCACGTGCGTGCAGCCCTGGATTCTGGCATCGACATCCTGTGGATCGGGGCAAGAACGAGCACCAACCCCTTTGCCATGCAAGAGATTGCCGATTCCCTCCACGGCCATGACGAGGTGACGGTGCTGGTAAAGAATCCTCTCAATCCCGACCTTGACTTGTGGCTGGGAGCCCTGCAACGCATTCTGGGAGCCGGCATCACGCGACTGGGTGCAGTGCATCGTGGCTTCAGCTCGGCAGGAGAACACATCTATCGCAATAACCCGCAGTGGCACATCCCGTTTGAATTGAGGCGTTTAGCACCAGGAATGACCATCCTGTGTGACCCGTCCCACATCGGTGGCAAGCGACAGTATGTAGAACCCTTGTCACAGATAGCCCTTGACACGGGCTTTGACGGCCTCATGATCGAGAGCCACTGCCATCCTGACGAGGCATTGAGCGACAGTGCACAACAAGTCACACCCGCTGAGCTGGGCGAGATATTGGGCCGTCTGGTGGTTCGCTCGGGACTCCCGGTTGACGATGAGTTGGCTCTGTTGCGCCAACAGATTGACGACTGTGACCATGAACTATTGGCCGTGTTGGCTCGTCGTATGACCGTATCACGCGAGATTGGCCGATTCAAGAAAGCCCACAACTTGCGAGTGGTGCAGCCCCTGCGCTATCAGGAAATGATCAAAGCCCGCCTCGACGAGGGCCGCACGCTGGGGTTAGACACCGATTTTACCCAACGCGTCATGCAATCTATCCACGAGGAAAGCGTCCGCCAGCAACTTGACACGAACCAATAAGAAAAAACGGAAAAAACGGAAAATAAAGAATAACAAGACATGAAACGTGTGATCATTATCGGGGCTTCTTCGGGAATGGGAATGGAGGTGGCCAAGTTGTATCTCGATCGTGGTTACCGAGTGGGCGTTGCAGCCAGGCGTGAGGACCGTCTGATGGCCTTAAAGCAGTTAGCGCCTGATCGAGTGGTGACGGCAAGAATTGATGTCACAGACGATGACGCCACAACGCAGCTAAGGGAGCTCATTGAACGATTAGGCGGAATGGACTTGTTCTTCTACAGCTCTGGCGTTGGCAAGCAGAACCGATCACTCGCTGCTGATATCGAACTCGGTACCGTCAACACCAATGCGATGGGCTTCACCCGAATGATTGGGGAGGCTTATCGTTATTTTGCCGACCGAGGCGAGGGGCACATTGCCGCCATTACCAGTATCGCCGGCACTAAGGGATTGGGCCCGGCACCGTCCTATTCAGCAACCAAGGCCATGCAGAACGTCTATCTCCAGGCTCTGGAGCAGCAGGCTCATTCCCGAGGACTTAAAATCCATTTCACAGATATCCGTCCAGGCTTTGTCGATACCGACCTGCTCAATGACAACTTCCATTACCCCATGATGTTGAGACCCGAAAGAGTTGCCCGCCACATCGTCAATGCCATTGACCATCAACGCCATGTGGCTGTCGTGGACTGGCGTTACCGCATCCTCACTGCCCTGTGGCGTCGCCTCCCGCGTCCCTTGTGGCGACGATTGAAGTTATAGCTAACGTGATACTGATTCTACAAGTAGAGACGCAAAATCTTGCGTCTCCGGTGCGGTATTTGATAATGCCTATCGATGGGAGACGCAAGATTTTGCGTCTCTACAGGGTAAAAAAATGAGCATCAATGATTTATATTCATTGAGCTCATGTTATCCTTTAATCATTATTTTTTGATCACGCGGGCTGCGCTATGGAAGTGGGTGGCATAGTAATTCTGTCGCAGGTCATCGACACAGACGCCACGAGATGAGGATGCGTGTACAAATTTGTTGTCTTTCAGGTAAATCCCCACATGTGAGACACGATCATCACCGTTGGTGCAGAAGAATACCAGGTCACCCTCCTTGAGGTCGTCAAGGTCGATGACACGGCAGTTCACCTCCAGCATCTTGGCAGAGTTGCGATGAAGCTTGATGTCATAGATTTCTTGATAAACCTCCATGACCATCCCTGAACAGTCAGTTCCCTCACCGCATGTGTGAGCCGCATAGACATAGGGGGTACCCAGCCATTTCTTGAGTTCCTTGTATAGTTTCTTGTTGTCGTGTCTCCCCAGCTTGATATCAAGACGAGCCCACTCGTCGCTGACCATTCCATGCCCTTCCTGAGCGATGGGTTTCTTCTTGTCAGTGATAGTGGATGAAGAACCGTCATCGGCTGTGGAGCCGCCGCGATTGCGGCGTTCATGATAGGGGCGGTAAGTGTGTGTGTTGTGGCTGGTACTGTGGCAAGATACTACTGGCAGCGACAGGAAAATCGCCGCTGCCAGGTAGAGTATCTTTTTGCCTTTAATAGTCATTCAGACTTTAAAAATCAAAGTTTTTTACTTCACTCTTCACTCTTCACTCTTGGCTTCCTCTTCAGTTGCCGTTTCCTCCTGTTCTTGGGGAGCAAAGTCGGTGATGCCTGCATTCACGAGGACGTTATACCAGGAGATGATCTTCTTGATATCGCCATTGTGAACACGATCCTCGTCCCAGTTCTCCAGCACACCAGCCATGAACTCATGCAGTTGGGCCGGGGCAGAATAAGCCTTGGCATCGATAGGCTTGTTGTCATATTTCTTGCCGATGTTCTCCAGCACTGTTGACAATGGCATGTCCTCACTGGTAGTGTAGATCGAGATGTCACCCAGCGACATCACGCGCTCGCGTGAGTGAACAGGAAAACGATGTTTATCGGTGAGACCTTCCACCAGCAACATGTTTTTGCCGTAGGAAACCAGCTCATAAAGTCCGGGACGTCCCGAGATTGATAAAATTTTCTTCAGCATAATGTGAAATTGGTAATGTTGATAATTAGTTATTTTTTATAAATGATTAATCAGATGGATAACACGCGGCAACAAGGCGTCATGATTGTCATTGACTATCTCATGCTCCCCAGGTGCCACTGTGTCTTCGACTGCTTGTGCAGCCATGCGGTCCTCGACCTGTCTGGCCGTGAGACCACTGCGAGCCATCACGCGGTCGATGCGCACGCTTGGTGGGGCAGTCACGTGCCACACTTGATCCACCAGGCGGTCGAGAGACGCTGTACGCAGCAGTGCAGTCTCCACAAAGGCGGCTTTGGCACCTCGTGTGGCTTGTTCTGCCGCCCAGTCCAGCATATCACTGGCCGTTGCAGGATGAACTATTGCATTGAGGCGTGACAATGCTTGCTCGTTGCCAAATGCTCTTGCGCTCAGCTGCTGACGGTTTAACGAGCCATCAGCAAGATAGATTTCACTTCCGAAAGCCTGAACCAGTTGTGCTCTCACTTGTCCACTCTCAACCATGAGGGCACGCGCCCTGCTGTCACAGTCATACACGCCAAATCCCATGACATTGACGATGCGCGAAACAACGCTCTTGCCACTGCCGATACCTCCAGTGATAGCAATCAACTTCATGCCTTAATGCTTCTCAATAATGTACTCGACGCTGTCATGTGAGAATTTCACGTTCTCATAAGCAGCTGGTACCTCGCCGATCATCACTTTCACCTTGTTGCTCCTGGAATTGACTCCCACTGAATTGTAGTCCACGACAGCGGTGATACCGGCATCTTCGGTAATGCGGCTGACGGGGGCAAGGTACTTGACCTCGACATCACTGGGGAACAGCAACATCTTCACTCCGGGGGGCGCATTGCGAACAGCGATTTTGACAGACCTGGACTGTTGTTTCAATTTCTCGATTGGAACGATGACATCAATGGAACGAGGTTCGACTACGGCTCCATTGATAGGCGCAATAGTCACCTTGCGGCGCAACGTGTCAGTCAAGTCAAGTTCCTCGACATGATAGGTGAACACCTCATTGATCTCACTGAGTGTCTTGGCGTCGCTGAAGACGAGTACCGAGTCTTGACTCTGAATCAAGGCACCGTACTGGGTGTAGTCCTCACGAGGTTCAACAACAATATCGGTCTTGACGGGAACTTTTTTACCTGGCAAGTCGGTGAACCTGATGTTGATAGCTTCGGGCAGCACACTCACGATTGTGGCGTGCTTATTCAAGATGGATGCTATCGTCTTTTTCAAGTGACTCTGGTCGATCTTGAAGGTGCTGTTACCGTCGCTGTAGTCCGTCAGGCGCAGTGTGAGCTTTGGAGTCTTGTGGAACAGATAGGAGAAGAAACGATAGCCACGGTCACGCACGGTGACAGTGAGTGTATCGGGCACCTTGGTCAACAAGTGAACATTGTTCGGCTTGCTGATTTCAACGGGCACCTCAAGCTCCAGCTGCACGTCTCCATTAAAAGTCAAGAAGCTCCAGAACACTGCCGAGATGACCACAAAAAACAGGTATAACAGAATCGACCTCGTGCGAGGAGATTCCTGTAACCGTTCTCGAATGGTTTCCAACAACTTCATCTGTTCAGGACACTTCTATTATAGATAGGAATGGTTTTTACTTGACGTTTGCACCAGTCTCGGCAACATCCTGCATGGACTGGTAGATAGAATTCTTGTCAATCTTGATGCGAACACCATCGGCAATCTCCAGGATCACCACGTTGTCCTTGACTTCGCGGATGCGGCCATAGATTCCACCAGCGGTCATCACCTTGTCACCGTTCTTGAGTGAGTCACGGAAGGCGTTGATCTTTTTCTGCTTCTTCTGTTGCGGTGCAATCATGAAAAAGTAAAAAATCGCGATGATCATCACAATCATGATGATGCTTGACATCCCGAAACCTCCAGCAGGGGCGGCTCCGCTTGCTGCCTGCAATAAAATAAAGTTATGCATAGTTGTATTCTTTTATATATTAATAATGTTAGTTATCTATTGATTAGTGCTTGAAGATGGTGCCGTCCTTGTGCAACTGCTTCACAGCATTGTTGAGGATACCATTGACAAACTTGCCGCTTGCTGCCGTGCTGAAGTTCTTGGCCAGCTCAATATACTCATTGAGGGTCACAGCAACAGGTATTTTGTCAAAGGTACGGATCTCGGCAAGGGCAGCACACATGATGATGCGATCCATCATGACGATGCGGTTCTTATCCCAACGGCTACTGATCACCATCTCGTCAATGAGGGCATTATTCTCGGGCATCATCGTCACAGTGGCTGTGAACAATTCCCGTCCGAATAGGCTATCTTCTTCGTCCTTATACATGGGCATGATGGCATCCTTGTCGCCCTCGGCGATGCGGCGGAAGGTCTTGCTGACAAACTGTACTGTCAAGTCCATGTCATCCTCGGTCCAGAACAATGAACGCTGCTCGATAGCATCAGCCATGTTCTCGTCGGGCAGGATGACTTGCTTCATGAGTTGTTGCCACAATAGGCAATCACCCGCCATGCTATCCTCATCATTGGACATATAGTCATTATACAAGTCGCTCTTGAGAATCTTGTCAAGCATCAGTCGCTGGAAGATAGGGTCATCGTTCCAAGTGACAGTGTGCTCGTCGGCATATTCGTTCAACTGCTCGTTGGAGGCGAGTGCTGCCACAAGGCGATTGTTGACAAATTTCATGTTAGGGTTCAGGTCCTCCTCGGTGGGCAGGTACTTGTTGCGGGCCTCATCGAGGCGCATCTCCTGGATGTGGGTGAGTTCCACAGGCAGACGCAACAGGTAATGGTACAACTCGTAGGTCTTGGCAAGGCTGGTTTCCAGATCCTTCAACGCATTGGCAAGCGTGCGGTCAGGTTTGGTCAGCATATAGGAGTACAGGTTTTGTACTACTTTTGTTCTGATTAAAATTCGATTTATCATAATGTCAATTTTTGAACTTGCAAAATTAACGAAAATTGTCGAGATGGGCAAGAAATAGGCTTAATTCACCTCTTGATTGTCGGCAAGCCGCTGGCGCACAACCTCATAAATCATGATGCCACCAGCCACCGAAACATTCAGCGAATTGATGTGTCCAAATTCTGGAATCATCACTTGGGTGTCGCACAATTTCATGATTTCGGGAGATACTCCTTTGTCCTCAGCTCCAAGCACAATTGCTACAGGACCAGTGTAATTTCCACTGGTATATGGCATCTGGCTCTTGTCGCTGGTGCCCACAATCCTGAAGCCACTGTCACGCAACAGTTTCACTGCATTCACCAGATTGTGCTCACGGCACACGGGCAAGTAGTTGAGTGCCCCAGCCGAGGTCTTGACTGCATCGGCATTGGCACTGACGCTCTCGCGGTCAGGAATGACGATGGCACTCACGCCAGCACACTCACACGTGCGAGCCACGGCGCCAAAATTGCGCACATCAGTCACGCCATCGAGCACTACGATAAAAGGATTTTCCCCATTATCAAACAGTTGGGGAACGATATCCTCAACGCGATAATAGGTAACAGCCGACATCATTGCAAGCACACCCTGATGGTTGCGACGGGTGATGCGGTCAATCTTCTGCACGGGGACACGCTGCACAGGGACACGCAATGAACGGGCCCGATCTGAAATCTCCTTTGCGGTATCGGCATTGAGTGTTTTGCTCAGCAGGATTTTATCAATGTCCTTGCCGGCATCGATGGCTTCAAGAACGGCATGAATACCGTAGATGTATTGGTTCTTGTCTATCATTTTATTATTCTATTATTGTGCTTGATCAGTGATTTTGCATTCTCAATGGCTGCTTGGTCGAGTCCCTTACCACTAAGCATACGGGCAATTTCCATGATGTGCTCTTGTTCATCAAGGGTCTTGACCTGAGTGAGTGTCTCAATATCGGTGTCAGTCTTAAAGACTCGTAGGTGGTGCTCGCCGTTGGCAGCGACTTGTGGCAAATGGGTGATGGCAATGACCTGGATTGTATTAGCAATATCTGCCATCATCTCGCCGATCATATTGGCAACATCTCCACTCACACCTGTATCCACCTCGTCAAAGATGATGCTGGGCAGGCGCATGTGACGAGCAGTAATCGTCTTGATACACAACATCACACGCGAAATTTCGCCACCCGAAGCAGTGTCCTTGACAGGCATGGGACGCTGATTCTTATTGAAGGACATCATGAATTCCACACTATCTGTGCCGCTGGCGGTCAAATCAGTTGTCGTGAAGTCAACGTCAAAGGCGATATTCTTCATGCCCAGTGGTGTAGCGAGAGCCAAGAGTTCTTTACCAAAACGCTTGGCAGCATCATGTCGCTTACTGGAAAGTTGTGAAGCGATTCTTGATGCGGTAGCCTGATGTTCGTTCACAAGGCTCTTCAATTCATCGATAATATCATCGTTATGCTCAATTTCACCCAGTTGACGTTCATAATCCTGTTGAATGGCAATGAGATGGTTGACATCTTGAGCATTGTGTTTACGCTCCAGGCTGTAGATGTTATTCAGGCGTTCATCAACTCGGGCCAGTTCGGCAGGATCATCATGCAGTGTGTCAACAACAGAACCTGCCCCCTGAGCTATATCCTTGAGGTCGATGATGGCAGAACGCACACGAGCAGCCATGCCTTCTACATCAGCAAGATTCTTCTCGGCGTTCTCAAGTCGTTGGGCAACAGCCGTCAGCCTTTCCAGGACGCTGTTCTCCTCACTATTCAATTCGTTCTCTACACACCACAGGTCTTCCTTTAATTCGGTGACATTGATCAGTTTGCTCTGCTGGGCTTCAAGCAGCTTGTCTTCGTCGGGCTGTAATTGAAGAGCATGGAACTGTTCGAGCTGAAAACGGATGTAATCCTCGTTGCGGCGCAACTGTTCCATGGCAAGCTGTGTCTCATCGAGCTGTTTCAGGGCTTTGCGATACTCCTGATAAGCATTGCGGTAGTTATCCAGCAATTCAGCATTGTCGGCAATGCTATCAAGGATTGACAGTTGAAATGCCGGTTGTGACAACAACATGTTGCTGTGCTGGGAATGGATGTCGAGCAAGCGGGTCGCCAATTCACGCAACACTGTCAAGGCAACTGGCGTGTCGTTGATAAACGAGCGAGAACGACCAGTAGGGGAGAGTTCACGCCTCACGAGGCACTCGTGCTCATCCCAATCAATGTCGTGCTCGGTAAAAAATCGCTCCAGACCATATCCGTCAATACCAAATGTGGCCTCAACGACCGTTTTAGATGACGTGTCTCTTATTGATTTGGTGTCGGCACGCTCACCCAGGATGAGTGAAAGGGCACCCAGGATGATTGACTTGCCGGCACCCGTCTCACCTGTGATAATAGTCAATCCGTCGTCAAAGGCGATATCCAGACGATCAATCAGGGCATAATTAGAGATGTGAAGCTGTTTTATCATGATGTCAAGTCCCAGCGATTAATGCTCACTTTTCTTGATTTCGTCAAGGCGATTTGTCTCACTGGGGAAAACTTGATACAGCATTTCATAGACCGACTCTTTCTCGGTCATATTGGCTTTGCTGTAAATATTAATGAGTTCGTCAAGTTTTGCATTCTTGAACATCGTCAAGCAGACCGACATGGGGGCTACATCATATATTTTAGCAAGATTTTCCAGCGTGTGGGTAATCGTTGAGCGACCTTTGTCCACAGTGACAACCATCTGGTCCAACCCCATGCGATGGTAGTCATAGAGCATCTGTCGGATAGGTGCTGTCTGCTTGTCGGTGAAAGCACTGAGAACAGCACTGCGATTGGTATTGTCCTCAAAGGCTTTCCAACCACTCTCACCGGCACTCTGAGCAAGTCTCACGACTTGGGCTGCACGTTCATAGTAAGGATCTCCGCCATTGAGTTCAAAAGAGTCAAAATCCATCGCGATGATCATGTATGCCCAAAAGTTGAGAATAGCCGTCAGATTATCTTCCATATCCAACTCCGAGAATACCAGTTGCTGCCCTGTGTTAAAGATGAAGTCCACCTTAGTGTCCTTGAAGTTGATCAGGGACGTGGTGTAAGTGCTGTTGAAAACAGGGCGTTGAGACTGAATCTGCAAGTCTCCCTTCATCTGCCCGGTGGCATCGTCCCATGAACTGACCGTGAGCAAGAGTTTGCAATAGATCTTTTCATTGGTTCCAAAAGTGGCATTCGTCCACTTTGTCGTGTTCATGTAATCGGTGATCGACTGTTTCAGCTCATTAAAAATATCCTTACTGCCACTGGTGATTTTCTCGCTATTGACCTCAACCTCACAGTTCAGCTCGGTGGCTTCGTCATCGGCAATAGCGGGAAAGACACTCAGCAGAGCCAACAGCATCAGCAAGAAAAAAGACTTCTTCATCGTTTTGACAGATACTTGTGTAAAACATCAATTATGTCGCAAGCGACAGCACGCTTGGACTTGCATTCTCCCTCTATTACCTCGCCCTTGTCGGTAAAGATGGTAACTTTGTTAGTGTCAACCTGGAAACCGGCATTCTTGTCACGCAATGAGTTCATTACGATGAAATTCAGTTTTTTACGTTCAAGCTTTCCTTGTGCGTTGACAAGTTCATGATCGGTTTCAAGAGCAAATCCCACACTCACCTGATCCTCCCGTTTAGCTTCTCCCACAGCACGGGCAATGTCGGGATTGGGCGTCAGTCGCAGCACGGGGGTAGCATCCTTCTCGCGCTTGATCTTCCTGTCGGCAACATTCTCGACGCGATAGTCGGCAACTGCGGCACACAGGATGATGGCGTCATTATCGGGCAAGGACTGCATCACTGCATCGTGCATCTCGACCGCTGTGGTGACATCGATGCGGCGAATGGTACTATGCTCGGTCTTGAGAGAGACCGGACCGGCTACAAGCGTCACATTTGCACCGCGAGCAGCACATTCCTCGGCAAGGGCAAATCCCATCTTGCCCGACGAGAAATTACTGATGTACCGTACTGGGTCAATCTTCTCAACAGTCGGTCCGGCGGTAATCAGCACGCTTTTCCCCTTCAAGTCTTGGGTTGACGTGAAGAATTCTTGCAGTGCCTTCACGATATTCTCGGGCTCCTCCATGCGGCCTTTGCCGATGAGGTGACTGGCAAGTTCGCCCTCGGCGGGCTCGATGATGTGATTGCCATAGCTGCGCAGCAAGTCCAGATTGCGTACAGTGCTGGGATGCCTCATCATGTCAAGGTCCATTGCCGGAGCGACAAAGACAGGAGCCTTAGCCGACAGATAGGTAGTTACCAACATGTTGTCGGCTACGCCGTTTGCCATCTTGCCGATGGTGGATGCCGTGGCAGGGGCAATGATCAGAGCATCGGCCCACAAGCCCAAATCAACGTGACTGTTCCATTGACCAGTGTTAGCGGTGAAGAACTCGCTGATGACGGGCTTTCCACTAAGTGTTGACAGCGTCAAGGGTTGTATAAACTGCTTGGCGTTGGGGGTCATGATGACCTGCACCTCGGCACCCGCCTTGACAAGAAGGCGCGTCAGCGTCGCACACTTGTAGGCTGCTATGCCACCAGTGATGCCCAGAATGATATGCTTGCCTTTCAACATGATGTGTATTGTCGGGTTATTATCTTATCGTTTCTTGAATTGGATGTAGAGCCTGGTGATGACTTGCTTGGTATTCTCGGCAAAGTCGCTCTTCATCATCCAGTCATAATATCCCAGGTCAAGCTTGGTAAACACTTCTTCAACGGTTTTGCCCTTGTGCTTGCCGAAGTTGAATACCGGGACTTTCTGCTCGTTGTAAATGATGCGGCCAGCCAAGTCCACATTGCGGTTGTGGGACGAGTACTGTGACAAGTAGTCCACATCATTGACAAGAGGCTCGTCGGCATCGGCATAATGGTCCAACTGTGCTTTCAGGACTTCGAGCGTGGTCTTGGCATCATCGGCTGCCGAGTGGTGATTGTCCATCGGATGACCGCAATAGAAGATGCACGCTGCCTCAAGGTCGCGTTTCTCCCTCTTGTGATAGATCGTCTGCACATCAATAAACTTGTGCTGTGAAGGATCAAAGGAGATACCGGCTTTGCTCAGTTCCTGTGCCAGCAGGGGGATGTCAAAGTGGTTGCTGTTGAAGCCCGCTATGTCACAGCCTTCAAACACACGTGCAATGTCGTGGGCCCTTTCCTTGAACGTGGGCTCATCCTTCAGGTCCTCATTGGTGATGTGGTGCACATCAATAGCCTGTTGGGGAATCACTTTCTCGGGATTGAAACGATAAGTGTTCGTCTCCTCGCGACCGTCGGGATAGACCTTGACATAGGACAACTCGATGATACGGTCTTCGGTGATATTCAGGCCGGTGGATTCAATATCAAAGACCACCAGAGGACGTTTCAGGTTCAGTTTCATTCAGCTCGGCGTTTGGGATTAAATCATCATGGGCATCTGCAGCACGATGAGGTCTTCACCGGCCTTCTGCTCGCTGGGAACAAACACACCTGCACGGGCAGGATCGAGCAACTTGAGATAAACGCCATCACAATCGATGTTGTTGACCACATCGATGACGTCGGCACTCTTGAAACCGATATTCATGGGTTCACCGTTGTATTCACATGCGATAGTCTCTTCGGCTGCCGTCGAGTGATCGACATCCTGGGAGGTAACGACAACCTCGGTGGGACGCAAGTCAAAGCGTACAAGACCTCCGACGTTGGCAAACACGGCGACACGGCGAACGGCGTTGAGCAACGTCTGGCGGTCAACAGCCATTGTATAAGGGTTGTCTTCGGGAATCACCGAGTTGTAGTTGGGGTAGCGACAGTTGATAAAACGGCAAGACAGCTGATAATCAGCGTTCTCAAATGTCGCACTGCTCTCGTCAACCGTGATATTGATGCCCTCCTCACTGTTGCTGTCGATGATCGAGGCAAGGATGGATGCGGGTTTAGCGGGCAGGATGAAAGCACGTTCAAAGTCGGGTTTTACATCAGTCTGGCGGAAACGCACCAGCTTGTGGGAATCGCTGGCTACATACACGATCATGTCGGGCTTGATGTCCCAATAGATACCAGTGAACTGGGGGTGCATGTCATCGTTGCCGACGGCAAACAGGGTGTGACCGATACCGGATGCAATGCTCTTGGCTGGCAGGGTGAACTGCTGCACTTCATTAGCGGTGGCGGCCTTCTCGGGATACTCGTCTCCATTGAGTGCGACGGCATCATAATAACCGTTCACATAGCTCACTTTCACAGCAAGCGTTTCATCGTTGATCTCAAAGGTGAGCCCCGTGTCGGGCAATTCCTTCAATGAATTGATGGTACGCTTCACATTGAGGGCAAATTTTCCGCTTCCTTCCACATTCTGCACTTCGATGTTGGTGGTCAGTCGTGTTTCCATATCGCTGCCTGTCACAACAAGGCGGTCACTCTGCAACTCAAACAGGAAATTCTCAAGAATGGCATAAGCGTTCTTGCTGCTAACCACTTTGCTCACTGCGTTCAAGCGAGTGAGTAACAATTTACTTTGAACGTTGAATTTCATACAGTTATGTCTCTTTATATAGTTATAATTTTTTTGTTTATTCTTTTAACCTACAAATTTAGTGATTTTTTTTTAATTAATGTGGTCTTGTCAATAAAAAAACGAAAAAAAGCGTTATCAATTGCCTTGATAACGCTTTTTAAAGATTCTAATCGATTAGTCCAGCTTGTGGATGATGAGGCCCGAACGAAGCTTGGGCTCGAACCACGTAGCCTTGGGAGGCATGATCTTGCCGCTGTCGGCAATGTCAATAATCTGCTTCATGGTGACGGGATAGAGAGCCAACGCCATCTTCATCTCACCACTGTCAACGCGTCGCTTCAACTCACCCAGGCCACGGATGCCGCCCACGAAGTCGATGCGCTTGTCGGAACGCAGGTCAGTGATTCCCAGGATGTCGCGCAGGATGTAGTCACTTGAGATCGTCACGTCGAGCACGCCGATAGGATCGTTGTCGTCGTATGTGCCTTCCTTGGCAGTCAGTGAATACCACTTGCCACCGAGGTAAAGCGAGAAGTTGTGGAGCTTGGCAGGCTTGTAGATCTCGGTGCCTTTCTCCTCAACAATGAACTTGTCGCCCAGCTTCTCAAGGAACTGCTCCTCGGTGTTACCGTTCAGGTCAACAACCACGCGGTTGTAGTCCATCACCTTGAGGTGTGACTGCGGGAAGCAGACTGCCAGCAAGAAGTTGTACTCCTCGGTGCCGTTGTGGTTGGGATCAGCCTTAGCCTTCTCCTCGCCGACGTGGGCAGCAGCAGCTGTGCGGTGATGACCGTCAGCAATATACAGATAAGGAATTGCGGCAAATTCCTTGGTGATGGTGGCGATGGTATTCTCGTCCTTGATTACCCACAGGGTGTGACCGATGCCGTCCTCGCTCACGAAGTCATACTCGGGAGTGGTCTGAGCCGTGCGGTCAATGATATCTTCGAGGGCGTTATTGTCGGGGAATGCCAGGAATACCGGCTCAATGTTGGCATTGTTGATCTCGATGTGGTGCATGCGGTCGGCTTCTTTCTCACGGCGAGTGAGCTCGTGCTTCTTGATGCGACCGGTGAGGTAATCCTCAACGCTGGCTCCAACAACAAATCCGTATTGAGTGCGGCCATCCATCGTCTGGGCATAGATGTAGTAGCATTCCTGCTGATCCTGAACCAGCCAACCCTTCTCTTGGAACTTCTTGAAGTTCTCAACAGCCTTGTCATAGACCTTGGGCTCATGCTCGCCAGTGCCGGGTTCGAAATCGATTTCAGGCTTAATGATGTGGTACAAGCTCATCTCATTGTCACCTGCTTCGGCGCGAGCCTCTTCGCTGGAAAGGACATCGTAGGGCTTGGAAGCTACTTTTTCTACATACTCTTTCGGCGGTCTCACGCCACGGAACGGTTTTACTTTAGCCATGATAAATAAACGGTTTAAGTTTTAATAAAGTGTTAATAGATTTTGTAAAAGTATTTGAGATTAAAATTTGTTATACTTGTCAGGTCTGCCGTGAACGCTTTTTCTTGCGGGCACACGTGCTGCATGTGCCATAGACATACAGGCTGTAGTGATCGGCATTGAAAGCGTTGAAACGGCGGGCATTCATGAATGCAGCAAAATTGGTGTCCTTCACTTCCTTGACCTTACCGCAGGTGGTGCAGATCAAGTGGGTGTGGGGCAGGGTGATGCGCTCATACTGGGCTTGCATCCCTTCAAACACGTGCCGACGCAATATCTTGGCATCCATTAACAATTCAACAGTGTTGTAAACGGTTGAACGACTCACCATGAAGCCGTCACCATCAAGCATCTGTTGAAGTGCCTCGATGGTGAAGTGTCCATTGATCTCCAAGATACGGTTCAGGATGGCGTAGCGCTCGGTCGTCTTGCGCATACCATGAGCATCCAGATAGTCGCTGAACTTGCACACCACCGGGTTGTTGATGCCATTATTTCCCTCAATATTTGGGTCGGTTTTCATCTGTGTGACAAAATTACAACGTTTTTTGCATTCCGACAAAGATTTTGAGAGAAGAATGATTATTTTTGATTCATGCCGATGACTTGACCGACTGTTAATTCGCTGACGGCATTTACGGTTAGGTCACACAACGGGAATACGGTCTCACGTGGCAATGTGCTGGCTATGCCGATGACACTGGCTCCGGAGTCACGTCCTGCAATCAACCCGTTGCGGGAGTCTTCCACGACGATACAGTCCTTGATGTCCACCCCAATGAGTTTGGCACCCATCACGTAGCATTCGGGATCAGGCTTGGCACGTGTGACCATATCCCCTGTCACAATCTGGTTAAACAGGCTGGTGAACTCGGGGTGCTGGCTGTAGAGTGCTTCCATCTTCTTGCGGTCGCTTGACGTGACGATTGCGGTGGGCACTCCTGCTTGGCGCAGCTGCTTGACAAATTCAAGGGCACCGGGGAAGAAGGCGAACTTCATCGTTCGCTCGTATACCAATAACCTATCCACCACCTCGGCCCTGACATTGTCGTCGGCAAAGTAGCCGAGGATTCGCTTCAAGTGGAATCCCTTGATATAGGCAGCAAAGTCGGGCACCCCCGTGGAATAGAGTCTGTCCATCTCTGACCAGAAGATGCTATACAGCCCCTCGCTGTCGAGAAGCACTCCGTCAAGGTCGAACAGCACACCGCGTTGTCTTGTCTTTTCGCTCATGATTGTCATTCTCTATTGATGATTTAGGTTGCAAAAGTACTCGTTATTTGGTAATTTTCTGTAATTTTGCGCCACAAAAAAACATAATATATCCACAAGCATTATGATCCAGGAATTGCAATTACGCGTCAGTCCTCGCACGGCAGCAAGCATGAGTGACATCGCTGGGCACCTTGAGGCTCACAATGACATACCCGCCCAGCGCATCCGGGGCATCAGGATACTGAAGCGATCCATCGACGCCCGCCAGCGTCAGGTGGTGGTCAACCTCAAGGTGCGTGTCTATATTGACGAACCGATGACCGACGATTACCTGGTGCCGCCCATCGACTACAAGCCTGTTGACGGCAAGCGTCAAGCCATCGTCGTCGGCATGGGACCTGGTGGTCTGTTCGCTGCATTGAGGCTTATTGAGCTGGGTATCAAGCCCATCGTCATCGAGCGCGGCAAGGAGGTGATGGAACGGCGCATCGACGCGTCACGCATCCAGCGCGAGGGCATCGTTGACCCCGACAGCAACTACTGCTTCGGCGAGGGTGGGGCAGGCGCCTACAGCGACGGCAAGCTCTATACCCGCAGCAAGAAGCGCGGATCGGTGGAACGTGTGCTGGGTATCTTTGTCCAGCATGGGGCTCGTGAGGACATCCTTGTTGATGCCCACCCCCACATCGGTAGCGACAAGTTGCCCGCCGTCATCAGGGCAATGCGCGAGACGATCCTGCGCTGCGGCGGCGAGGTGCATTTCAAGACCCGTGTGACTCGCCTCATCGTTGAGGACGGCAAGGTGACTGGCGTGGAAACGGCATCGGGAGAGGCTTTTGAGGGTCCCGTCATCCTGGCAACGGGCCACTCGGCAAGGGACGTTTACAAGATGCTGCATGACAGCGGCATCGCAGTCGAGGCCAAAGGCATCGCCGTCGGCGTGCGCCTGGAGCATCCCCAACGCATCATTGACCAGATCC
>Ga0247611_10004766_pt1 | contig 18512 bp, 18 predicted proteins | sample 177DNAGHGhighgp2_FD_192422 | JGI IMG/M metagenome (GOLD analysis project Ga0247611, IMG submission 192422) | Sheep rumen microbial communities from Palmerston North, Manawatu-Wanganui, New Zealand - 1770 DNA GHGhigh gp2 | ecosystem: Host-associated > Mammals > Digestive system > Stomach > Rumen... | reverse complement strand
GAAAAAACCAGGGAAAAATTCATGGAAGGTCATACCAATAGCTGTACTTATCTTTTAGGCGAGCCCGTTTTGCCTGCTCAATCCATCGTTTATCAGCAGTTTGTTATCCTCAATCGCTTGAATACCATGAGGATCAACGGCGCTTTGATTGAACAAGCCGTAAAAGAAAAGCTCCTTGCGTTTATTCTTGCAAGAAAGAAAACGACCATACATCAGTTAAAAGTCTTCCTTAAGAAACAGTACGACGACTACAAGAAAGATGATGTTTCGATTTCTGGAATTAATGAGGAAGATCCTTTTGTGAGCGACTCCTATTCGTTCTTCTTGGATTTCTTTAATGAAAAAGAAGCTCTTAATGATAAGGAAGTAGAAGAAGCTGAGAAAATTATTTACGCTCTCGCCATATACACCGACAATCCTTCTGATGCTGTTGAGTATCTCGAAAAAGTTGAGTTATTTAAGTTTAATGAGCAGCAAAGAAAAGCTTTGGCTTCAAAGAGGATAACAGGGTGGGGTAGACTCTCTAAAAAACTTTTGGTTGGCCTTCGTCCGGCCGATGACAATGGCGTTGCATCTAGCATCATGGAGACGCTTAGGGAAAATATTGTTTCCTTCGAAGCCTTGGTTGCTTCTGATGAATTTAAGTTCGGTAAAGCAATAAAGGAACACAACCGTATGTTCGCGGGTGAAAAAACTCAAGACGAGGTGGTGGATACTATCCTAGAAACCGTTCCTCCAAAAATGCGAAGAAGCACGATTCAAGCCATTCGCATTGTCGACGAAATTGTTAAGCTTTCAGGACAAAAGCCAAAGTATATCTCGGTTGAAGTAACGCGTGGTGAAGACGAAAAGAAAAAAGGAAAAACAACAACCTCAAGAGAAAAAGAAGTCGCCGATTTTATTAATAGCCTATTGAAAGACTCTGATAATTACTTGAAGAGCCAAGCCAGTCATATTAAGGAAGAATACGAAAAGCTTCAACGCGATGACAATCTTTTAAAGCTAAATAGTAGACATCTTTACCTATATTTCAAACAGGATGGAATCGATCTTTATACAGGAAAACCGATTGACATCAATGATGTTTTAAATAGCGACAAATACGATTTGGATCACATTGTGCCGCAGCATCTCATGAAAGACGATTCTTTAGATAACATGGTGTTGGTCGAGAGAACTTATAACCAAAATATAAAAAAAGGCTATTATCCGATACCGGAGCAAATTCGCTGTAATAAAGATATCCGAGCATTATGGGATTTGTTACACAGAAAGAAGGCGATATCCGATAAGAAATACAACAATTTGATCCGCGCAAAAGAAATAACGGAAGAAGAACTTAATGGATTCGTTAATGCTCAAATCAACGTTGTTAACCACTCTAACATCGTTATAAGAGACATTTTGAAGGTCAAGTATCCTAACACACGACTTATCTTCTCCAAAGCAAGGTTCCCTTCTTTCTTGCGCAAGGAATATGGTATTCCAAAGATGAGAGAGCTCAATGACACTCATCACGCCGTTGATGCATACCTTAATGCAGTTACCGGAGTTACCCTCACAAAGGAATATGCTTTGGATTACGCTAAGCATAGGAGCCTTGATAAAACCTATAACATGGAAAAGAGGCTTCTCGATGTTCTTGGCGAAAACAAAAAGGATGAGCGAATCCAAAAGATTTGTGGAAGAACGGACTTCTTGCTGACTTACAGGCAACAGTTCATTGATTCGTCTTTCCATGGAGAGACTATTTATAAACATGGGGATGGAGATTTAGTTTCGATTCACTCTAATGGGGCGATGTTAAATACATCAAAGTATGGCGGGTATTCAAACCTAACTGTTTCGTATTGGGTCGTTGCAACGGTGAGCGGCAAAAAAGTACGGAAAGTTCTTGTTGATGTTCCGGTTCTATGGGATAAATTGTATTCTCAAAAAGAAGACCTTTATCATGCTCTTTGTTCCTCTATTGAAATAAAAGATAATGAAAAAGTGACCATTGATCTTTCCAGAAAAATACTTCCAAACCAGAAGGTATTTATTAACGGCGCAACTTATTTGTTGTGCAATTTTAACAAGAACGTAGTTACTCTCAAGCCGGAAACGCCGATCTATTTAGAATCTGATGACATAATGTACCTGAATGGTGCAATCAAGAGGCGATCTGAATTTAAGGAATGCATTGGTGATGTCTTCGAACGTGTTTCAAATCGCAAAGGCGACGAGTTCTTTTCAGTTAGCAAAGAAAAGAATAAAAAAATTCTTGATAAGCTCGTAGCCATCTCGGCTAAGAATAGATACGACTATTGCCCGATGATTAGGGACGTGCGTAATTTTTCTAACGGATTAGAGGGAAAGAGTCTCTACGAACAGATTGGCTTCCTCAAATCAACAATCCTACTGTTTACGCGGAAGTCCACATTGTCTGAACAGAAGAGGTATTTTTCCAAGAGCAAACAATCGTTTTTAAACGATAAAGTCGAGGTAATATACGACTCAATAACTGGATTGAAGAGCTACAAAAAGGAACTCTAATGGCGTTCAGAACGGTTATCGTAGACACCCACAGCAAACTTGAATACTCGCTGAATTATTTAGTTTTTAGAACTGCTGAAGAAGTTAAACGCGTTCTACTCGATGAGATTCAGACGATAATCGTTCAGTCTACGGCCGTTTCTTTGACTAGTTCCTTGCTGTCAGAACTGACAAAAAGGAAGATTAAAGTTATTTTTTGTGATGAGAAAAACAATCCAATTTCTGAATTAAGTCCTCTCTACGGATCTCATAACACGTCCGGACGTCTTTTTGAGCAGCTCGCATGGGATCAAAATAAGAAGGATTTGGTGTGGCAGCGAATCGTAGAAGAAAAGATTAAAAACCAGGCGAAAAGCTTGAGACGTATTGGGAAAAACGAAGAAGCAAATCTCCTGATTGAATACTCAAAAGCAGTAGGGCCGGGGGATCCAACCAACAGAGAGGGCCATGCGGCAAAGGTCTATTTCAATAACAGATTCAATCCAGGTTTTACGCGAGACCAGGATTGCGATTTAAATAAATACCTCAATTATGGATATACAATCGTGCTATCCCAATTCAACAGAAGCATTGTCGCAAGCGGTTACCTTACTCAAGTCGGCATTCATCACAAAAACGAATTCAACCAATATAACCTCTCATGTGACTTTATTGAGCCATTCCGTTTTGTTGTGGACGATTTTGTAGAAAAGATTGAAAATCCTGAGAATTGGAAGGAGGAAATGGTCAAATTGCTTTCCGCTGATGTTGAGATAGATGGCAAGAAACAGAGTTTGGTTAATGCCATAAGCATTTATTGTTCAAGCTTGTTTGTTGCGATAAATGAAGGAAACCCTAAGGCAATTAAATTTATAAATAATGAGTTATAGGTTTATGCGAACTATCCTGTTTTTTGACCTTCCTGCCATTTCAAAAATGGATCATAGGCAGTACGCAAAATTTGTTAAATTCATTAAACAAAAAGGCTTTGTTATGCTTCAAGAAAGCGTATATACAAAGATGTCCTTAAACGAGTCTGTAGTTGAATCGACGCTCAGAGAAGTTAAAGCTAATCTCCCTAAAGATGGAGTTGTTTCTGTCTTGACCGTGACAGAAAAACAATTTGCCTCTATTGAGCATCTTTTGGGCGAAGTGAAAATGGATGTCGTCGTCAACGATGAAAGATTGATCAAACTATGACAAAACTTACCTTCTTCAGTGGAGAAAAGTCTTTCCTGCTCGATGAACTTCCTATTCTGTCTTTTGTTTGCGAGAGTAAAAGCCTTTTGCTGGATTATTGCGACTACCTCTTTAATGAATTTATTGGGAAAGAAAGGTATTGGAAATTGGAAATAGATGGTGAAGTAGAGGAACTCTTTGAAAAAGGCGACTTCATCCCAAATTATTTTCAATTGGACCTCAATAGTAAGAGGAACATAAATGCTTTATACAAGATCCTGAAGAAACTTTATTACGAGAAACTATCTGATAGTATGGAAGAATTAAAAGAAAAAGCACTTTCCATCGTTAAAGAAATAGCTCTTGATTTTGATATCGAACTTTCGGTGAATAACGACATTAAGGAAGATGATCTTTTTAAAATAATGAACCTTCAGTTTTCAGACGATGGACTTTCATATAAAGAAAAGCTAATTAAATACATTTTCATCACGAATGAATTGAGAGGCGTAAATATCTTTTTTGTCGTCAACTTTCATAGGTATTTCTCGGATGATGAGGCGAATGAGATTCTTAAAGAGCTTTCTTATAGAAAAATTAGGTTAGTTAATCTGGAGCATGACCAAAACTTTGCCAAATATGATTGCGAATCTCTGTTATTAGTTGACCAAGACTTGTGTGTCTTTTAGCTCTAAATATATAATATTTAGGAAGAAAACACCCCCAAATCTTTTGAGGTTTGAGAGTAGTGTTATCTTCAATCGCTCTTAAACCAAGAGATGGGAAGACCACCTTATTCTATGGTTTGAGAGTAGTGTTATCTTCAATCGCTCTTAAACATCTAGTATTCAAGACGAGTGCACCTAGTAGTTTGAGAGTAGTGTTATCTTCAATCGCTCTTAAACGACTGCCTTGACATATCTTCCGCGCAGATCGTTTGAGAGTAGTGTTATCTTCAATCGCTCTTAAACTGTACCTTGCCTGTGTAGTATTCCTGTATAGTTTGAGAGTAGTGTTATCTTCAATCGCTCTTAAACCATTCTCCCAAAGAGTATGTAACTATAGTTGTTTGAGAGTAGTGTTATCTTCAATCGCTCTTAAACCTACGCCGACGGGCATGGCGACAAGCACTAGTTTGAGAGTAGTGTTATCTTCAATCGCTCTTAAACTCAGATTCTCATCGGTCCTCGATCTCGATGGTTTGAGAGTAGTGTTATCTTCAATCGCTCTTAAACAAGATGGAGGCAACCGAGCAACATGACCATGTTTGAGAGTAGTGTTATCTTCAATCGCTCTTAAACTCTTTGGTGGTTCTTAGATCGGTCTTCATAGTTTGAGAGTAGTGTTATCTTCAATCGCTCTTAAACTAGGCACTTCGCAAACCATTAGCTCAACTTGTTTGAGAGTAGTGTTATCTTCAATCATTAAATTTCAAGATTATTGACTAACATGGCTTTTGCGCCCATAATATCCCGATTTAGTGAAATATCGCTGAATGGGAGGCCTGGGACAGAAGAATCGAAAGGAGATTTTTATGTACCATTGGGTAAAAGACAAAGATTTCTTAAAAAGAATGCGCACTGAGTGTGCTGATACGGTCAACAGGCTTGTGTCTGAACTAAACCGCAACTCCGATTTACAGGTTTCATTCCATATCGTCGGAAGCGGTGGAAGAAACATGATTACTCAAAATGACAACGAGCCGATTGATCTTGATTTCAATCTCGTAATTGAATCCGCTCCCAAAATAAATGATTGTCGTTCAATCAAGGAAACGGTTCGGAAAGCCTTCAACCTCATTCTCAAAGATAAAGGATGGGAAGATTGTTCCGATTCAACTTCCGCTCTCACTACACAGAGAAGGTATTTCACAAAAGGGAACAAGACATCTTGGAGTATCGACTTGGCAATCGTCTGCGAAGATAAAGATGGCTCTTGGTGGAGACTAATTCATAAAAAAACTGGTTTTGTCTCCTTGGACTCGTGGGTATGGGAACAAGGAAAGGACTCGCATAATCTTTTCGCCAAGGAAGAAGAACTGAAAAAGACAAAGCATTGGGGAGAAGTTCGCGATACCTATCTCGACAAAAAGAATTTGCACCTTAGGAAGAACGAAACAGATACGCATCCTTCCTTTGTGTCATACATTGAGGCAATTAACCAAGTCTACTACAAATACTTCGGATAGTAAGCAGACAAAGAATCAAACAACGGTCCACGTTCTACTTAACAATGGCTTACTCTCTTAACCGAGAGTAAACTATATCTGTTATGAGAGAACTTAAGATTTTCAATTCCTTGGGCATGAAGAAAGAGACCTTCACGCCACTAGTACCAGGTAAAGTCTCTATCTATTGCTGTGGCCCAACTGTCTATAACGATCCTCACGTTGGTAACTTCAGACCAGTCGTCACTTTTGATGTTCTTCGTCGTCTTCTCATCCACCTTGGATATGAAGTTAAGTTTGTCAGCAATTACACTGACGTCGATGACAAGATCATCAATAGAGCAAAAGAACTCGGTATCACTGAAAAAGAATTAACTGAAAGTGTTATCGCCGAATACCGTAGGCTCGTTGATGAAGTAGGGGCTCTCCAACCAGATGAGACTCCAAAACCAACTGTGTACATGCCAGAGATCATCAAGTACATCGAAGAACTTGAAGAGAAAGGTGAAGCGTACGCAGTCGATGGAGATGTCTATCTTCGCGTTAAGAACATCCCTGAATATGGTGAATTAAGTGGCAACGCTGTCGAAGACCTTGAATCAGGCGCAAGAATCGCTGTCGAATCAAAGAAAGAAGATCCTCTTGATTTCGCTCTTTGGAAAAAGACCGAAGAAGGAATCAAATGGAAAACCAAATGGGGAGAAGGAAGACCTGGTTGGCATAGCGAATGCTGTGTCATGATTGATTCCATCTTCAGAAACCAAAATGGTTATATCGATATCCATGGCGGTGGATTCGACCTCAAGTTCCCTCATCACGAGAATGAGATGGCTCAGTCCAAAGCCCATAACCATAACAAGCTTGCCCGTTACTGGATGCATAACGGCTTCATCAACATCGACAATGAGAAGATGTCCAAATCCCTTGGCAACGTCATCCTTATGAAGGATGTCGTCAAAGAGTATGGCGGCGCTGCATTTAGGCTCATGCTTCTTGCATGCCATTACCGTGCCCCAGCTTCTTTCAGCGTTGATACCATCAAAGAAGCCCAAACCAAGATCAACCAACTTACTATGTCTCTCCGTAAGAGTGCGGTCACCCTCCAACTCAACGGAGTTGATATCGATACCCTTAAGCCATCGAACGAGGACGCCTTCCTTGATGCGATGTGCGATGACCTCAATACTCCAAACGCTCTTGCAGTGTTATACGAAGAGAACAAAACCCTCAACCAGTGCCTTAGAACAAGGCCTCTTGATATGAACGCTCTTGGCGATAGCTTTGCCAAAGTCCGTTCATATTGCGAAGTCCTTGGACTTACTATCGCTATCCCTCACCTCACTGAGGAAGACAAAAAACTCTACGCGGAGTATGATGAAGCAAAGGCTAACAAAGACTTCGCTAAGAGCGACGCCCTTAGAGCGAAGATGATTGAAAAAGGCATTTTCTAGTGCCTGATATAGGAGGAAAGAAGCATGACGACGATTGATCAAATCATCACCAGCTGGTTCAACAGCGGTTTTAATGGTGCTGCCCCAGCCTGGGTTGGTAACCTTTGCCTTATCCTTCTTTCCATCGTTCTTGCCATCATCTTCAGCGGCATCATCGGCTTTGAGCGTGAATATAATGGCCACGCAGCAGGTCTTAGGACCCATATCCTTGTCGCCACAGGCTCAGCCATCGTCATGATGATTTCCATCTATGGCTTTGCCGCTTGGGATGCCGCCCATCCTGATGCCGTCCGCGACCCAGCCCGTTTAGCGGCTCAGATCGTCACTGGCATTGGCTTCTTGGGCGCTGGCACAATCCTTCAGACCGGAACCGGCATCAAAGGTCTTACCACAGCGACCACCATCTGGATTGTCATGGCCCTTGGCATTGCGTGTGGCAGTGGCAACTTCGTCATCGGTGCTTTAGGCACAATCCTTGCTTTCGTTGCCCTTGTCATGATGAGAAAAATCGAAGAAACCATGGCAAAACGTAACCCAATCATCGTTTTGCTCTTCCCTTCTGATAAAGCTGTTTTAGCCGATTTGCTCTCTTTAGCGAGCCAACATAACGTCAAAATCATGTACACTGAATCCCTCTTAATCGACCGTGAAGGCGAGAAAGCGATTCAGATAACTCTCAGAATGAAACACACTCGAGGGAACTCCAATTCCCTTTTCGTAGACGATATCAGGGTTTTCCTAAAGCCACTTGATCTCAAATACACAATCAACAACTAAAAACCCATTCTTTATGCATATTCACAACAAGAAAAAACCTTCCAACAATAAGTCCACTTCAATTTATGGCATCAACAGCGTCCGCGAGTCTTTGCTTAGCGGCAACGTTGAAACTCTCTACACCTTAGAGAGATTAAGCGGCCATGAACTTGTTGGTTTGGCAAATAAGAAAGGCGTGGAACTTAAGTATGTCGACGCTGCCTATTTGAATAATATGGCAGGCAATGACCATCACCAAGGATTCGTCGCCAAAGTCAAAACCTACGAGACTTATTCGTTAGAGGATCTCCTTAATGGAGTCAAGGGCAAGAAAGAGCCTCTCTTTCTCATCCTTGATGGAATCGAAGATCCCCACAACCTTGGAGCCATCCTTCGCTCATGCGATGCTTTTGGCGTCGATGGTGTCATCATGAAGAAGCAGGGCCAAGTCCCTCTTAACGCCACAGTCGCAAGAGTCTCTACTGGCGCCATCAACTACGTTAAGGTTGCGGTGGTAGCCAATCTCACCCAAGCTGCAGAGACCCTTAAGAAAAACGGTTTCTGGATCGTAAGCAGCGATGGAGAAGCAACTCAGGAATACGATGAAGTCGATTATAAGTGTCCGATAGCTTTAGTTGTCGGCAGCGAAGGTTTTGGCATCTCTAGGTTACTCCTAGAACACAGCGACTTCGTCATCAAGATCCCGATGGTGGGGCACGTCAATAGCCTTAACGCTTCGGTATCCGCAGCCATTCTTATTTCCGAAATATCTCGCGCTAGGAAGTAGCGGAAAGGAATAGACTCATGGAAAGTCAGGATTGGCCTCGAAGGGGCCCTCTTTTAAACAACCCATCAGATGGTTATTTGCTTCTTCTTTCTCGAAGCGGCAACGTCAATGCGAAAAGCGAATTCTTCAAAAGGTATTACAACAAACGCCACCTTGTAGGGAAGTCGGTATCTCCGGCCATCATCAAGCTTCTCGATCATTGGGAATTCAATCACGCTTTCTATGACGCTTTCACATCTGTCTATAAGAATTACACCTTTGGTGCGAAAGCTTCTGTTAAGACCTATTTCTCAATCCTTATGAAGAACTCTCTTGTCTCAGAGGCCAATAGCAATTACGTCTTCGAAAGAGCGAACACCCTTTCCTTAGATGAGGAATACCATTCAGAAGAAGGCGAGCCATATATCTTAGGTGAGACCATCGCTGATAAGAGTGAATATAACAACGTCCCTTATTACATGGACTATGTCGAATCGATTGATAGGCTTTCCTCAGCGGGAGCGAATCTATCGAGGACCGAGAAGGAAATCGTCGGTCTAAGAATGGATGGACTTACTTATCGAGAGATCGCAAAGTCCCTAAAGATATCGATCACCCAAGCCCATCAGATATTCACTTCTTTCTGCTCGAAAATAAAAGAGACCCTTACTGGAATAAAGGTCCCTTCATATCTCTTAAATAAGCAAAAACAATTGGGATTTGCAGGGGTTAATTAAATAATTTCCCCGGAGAATCTCGTGTATAACGCCTTAAGTGACTTTTCGAAATCGCTGTTAGAGATACCGACGATGATGTTGATTTCCTCTCGTCCCTGGTCGATGAGCTTGATGTTGATCTTCTCTTCGCCGAAGACGCTAAGGAGTCTACCAGAGACGCCGCTCTTCTTAGCCATGTTTGAACCAACGATAGCGATCAAAGCGACATCAGAGTCTTCGCTGATGGAGACGATCTCAGGAAGCTTCTTAAGCTCGGCAACAAGGTCGAAATAACGGTCTTCTAATTTGCTCTTCTCAGCGATGATGGAGAAGCTATCGATTGAGGTTGGGATATGCTCAACTGAGACTTTGTATCTTGCGAAGACATCAAGGACAGCACGGATGCTTTCAAGCTTGTCATATTCGCGGCTCTTAACAAAAGTAAGGGCAATGAATCCTTTCTTGCCAGTGAGGCCGGTGATGAGGTGGTTGTTGCCAGGAGCCTTATCCTTGATGAAGGTTCCGCCTTCTTCTGGATGGTTGGAATTAAGAACCTCAAGAGGAATGCGCTTCTCCATAAGAGGGATGATTGTCTCAGCGTGTAACACCTGGGCTCCAGCATAAGAGAGCTCTCTTAATTCGTCATAAGAGATCTCATTGATTCTAAGTGGATTTGGAATAATGCGAGGATCGGCCATATAGAAGCCACTCACATCGGTGAAGTTCTCATAGAGATAAGCGTCCAAAGCTTCAGCGAAGTAAGAAGCGCTGACATCGCTTCCTCCACGGCTGAATAAGCAGACCTCTCCATTTGGATAAGCGCCATAGAAGCCAGGGATGACGGCTTTCTCGACTTTCTCAAAGGCTTTAGCGATATCTTCGCTGGTCTTTTTCTCATCGACCTTTCCATCGAATTTGAAGGTGATGAGGTCTTTGGCATCGAGGAAAGAATAGCCAAGGTATGCGGCTAAGAGTTTAGCACAGAGATATTCGCCTCTAGAGACGAGCTTGGCCTCAGTGAGTTTCTTCTCTTTGAGGGCCTCTCTGATCTCTTTGAGATCGTTCTCAATCGGATAATCGATGTTGAGTTCTTTTTTGATGGTGAGGTATCTTTGCTCGATTCTTTCAAATAACCCATCGAATTCGACGTGGTATTTGCGGTGCTGGAAGCAAAGGTAAAGAAGGTCAGTGATCTTGTCATGCTCACCTTCGCCTTTACCTGGAGCGGAGACGATGACGCACTTACGGTCAGGATCCGCTTCGATAATGGCTTTCACTTGCTTGAAGTGTTTGGCGTCACTAAGGGATGAGCCACCGAATTTGCAAACTTTAAGCATCATTCCTCTCCTTACTTGTTCTTGTTATAGGCAATAAGCTCTTCGTGTTCTTCGATAAGCTTCTTAACGATCTGGACAGCGTTGCTCGCTGCGCCTTTTCTGACGTTATCGGCAACGCAGTAGATGAGCAAACCATTATCGACAGAGGTGTCTTTCCTGATTCTTCCGACATAGACATAGTCGTTTCCGACAGCGACAGTGGAGACAGGATAGATATGGTTCTTTGGGTCATCTAAGACTTTGATGCCTGGGTAAGCGGCTAAAACCTTTCTCGCTTCTTCTGGAGTGACAGGTTTCTCGAATTCGACTTCCATCATGACGCCATGGGCGACAGGAACTGGGACTCTGATGCAGGTCGCGGAGATTCTTAAATCTGGGCGGTGGAGAATCTTTCTAGTCTCCTCGATCATCTTCTTCTCTTCTTTGGAATATCCATCATCGAAGAAGACATCAATCTCAGGGATGCAGGTACGGGAGATGTCATATGGGTAGAAACCGGTTGGCTGTCCTTTTTCAGCGCCTTCCCAATCGTTAAGGCCTTTCTTGCCAGAACCGGAAACGGCCTGGTATGTGGAGTAGTTGATACGGGTGATTTTGAAAGCGTCCTCAAGAGGCTTTAAGGCAAGAACACTCTGAATGGTGGAGCAGTTTGGATTAGCGACAAGCCTACGTTTGGACTTGATGTCATCGATGTTGATTTCAGGAACAACAAGGGCGCAGGACTCATCCATTCTCCAGGTTGAGCTGTTGTCGACGACTAAAGCGCCTTCTTGCTCAGCGATTGGACCCCATTCTTTGGAGACGGATCCGCCAGCGGAGAATAAGGCGTAGTCGGTTTCAAGGAAGCAACCCTTCTTGAGGACCTCAAGAGGATACTCCTTTCCTTTAAATAACATGGTTTTGCCAGCGCTTTTTTCGGAAGCGAAGAGCCTAAGCTCTCCAATTGGAAGGTCATATTCCTCCATGACTTTGAGGAATGTTCTGCCTACTAAACCAGAGGCACCGACAACGGCGAAATTGTACTTCTGCATATTATTTAATCTCCTTTATGACAGCCTTATACCCTTTGAGGTCATTGGCGATTGGGTTAGTTAAAACGACTTTGGCTTCACTTTCTTTTTCGTAACAGACGAAAGTGCCATCAAGTCTATCGAGTATCTTGGCTTTCTTATCTAAGCCTTCTAACTGCATCTTATATCCATGGACGATTCTCTCGATGTCCTGGATGATCGCGGAAGCGGTTGGATATCTTCCTGCTCCAGGCCCTTTGAAGGAAAGAACACCATTGTTCTTGAATGATGCTGTCGCAGCATTAAGCTCCATAAGGGTTCCCCCAAAGACGCTGTCTTTCTTCACAAAAGCAGGGGAGACATATAAAGAATATCCATCCTTCTCTTTAGAGATATGCCCTAAGAGTCTAATGGTCTTGTCTTCTTTCTTAGCCTCTTCGATGATTTTCTTAGTGATTCCATTGATTCCATAGCAAGGAATCTCTTCTGGATCGAATGTTTCTTTGAAACAAGTAGAAGCGATGATCGCGATTTTTCTCTTTGTATCGATGCCAAGGACATCGGCAGAAGGATCTCTTTCCGCGAATCCTTTGTCTTGGGCTTCCTTAAGGATCTTCTCGTAATCCTCACCAAGCATATCCATGTTTGAGAGGATGAAGTTGCAGGTTCCGTTAAGGATGCCATCAAAAGAGATAAGCTCATCAAAGGATGATGTGGTGGTAAGAGGAGCGATTAAAGGAACTCCTCCCATGACAGCGGCTTCGTATTGGAAGGTGACTTTGTTCTTTTTGGCGGCTTCAAGATATTCGTCTAAATGCTTGGAGACGGTTTCTTTGTTGCTTGTGACGACGTGCTTCCCGTTTTGGAGAGAAGAAAGAATGGCAAGATGAGGGATAAGGTCTCCACCCATGCACTCAACAACGATGTCGATGTCTTTGTCGGCGACGATTTCCTCGACGCTAGAGAATCTCTCTTTGAGGATATCCTTCTTCGTAGGAAGGTCAAAAACACGCGTAACTTTCAAATCGGAGCGGGATTTGCAGATGATTTCATCCACGCCCTGTCCGACTGTGCCGTATCCAAGAATAGCAATATTCATCTTATTCGCCTTTCTTTTTGTAGAGAGCCAAACACTTGTTGAAAGAGGCTTCAACGAATCTATATGGGTGCTTGGTTTTCTTGAGTTGGACACTTGTGATTAAAGCGTCAGCCTGCTCGTTATCTTTGTAGAAGATGATGAGGGTTGATCCGCTTCCGGAGATGGTCATTGGAAGACCAATCTTGGCACAAGCTTTTTCGATTAACCAATAATCATCGATGAGCCTAGCTCTATATGGGACATGGATATAATCTTCCAAGGCTTCGTTAATCTTCTTAAGGTCTCCTTCTTTGAAAGCGTTCATTAAAAGAGGAATTCTCTCTTTCTGGAACTTATTGATATCGACCTCATAGTCCTTAGGAAGGATGGCACGGGCCTCTTCGGTGCTCACTCTTTGTTCAGGGATGAAGAGAAGGGCTTTGAGTGATGGATGAATATCATGTTTCGTGACAGTTACTTTCCCATCTTTGATATGTGATTCGCATAAGCCTCCTAAGAGACATGGAGCGACATTGTCTGGATGTCCTTCCATCTTGTTAGCGATCTCGAGAAGTTCTTCTTTCGTATGGAGTTCATTGCAGATTGAATTCGCGCCTAATAAGCCAGCGACGATTGCAGAAGCGCTGCTACCAAGTCCTCTTGAAAGAGGAATGGATTGCCTGATCTGAGTGATCTCAGCAGGGATATATGAGACATTGAAATGCTTGAAGTATTCTTTGTAGGCTTTAGAGACAAGATTCTCCCCTTTAAGAGAGAAGCCCTTTAAGGAATCTTTGCTGCTCTTCTTGAAAAGGAATTCGTTATTGATCGAAAGGGCGACGCCTAAGACATCGAATCCTGGACCAAGGTTTGCGCTTGTAGCAGGAGCCTTGATTCTGTAAGCAGGTTCCTTAAGCATCCTCTTATGGAATCTCTCACTGCTAATCAAGAAGCGAGGGGTCTTGTTTTCGAGAACGCTTCTAAGCTGAGGTGGAAGAGGAACGTTATATTCATTCTCAAGAATGGATAATGCTTCTCTTTGGTCTTTGAAATCCTTCTCAAAGCATTTGCAGATCGTATCAGGGAACTTAAGAGGTGAGGCGGTGGACACAATGAGAGTGAGGTTCTTGGTCTTTCTCTTGTGAGAAACCTCGTAGGCAACAGAAGTATGTGGATCAATCAAATATTTCTCTTCGTTATAAAGGGAGACGATTGAGCCAAGGCTTTCGTTCTCTTCTGCGCAATAGGCTTCGAAGTTCTCTCTGATGGCCTCCATCGTCTTCTTATCGGCTTTGAAGATCTTGTCTTTCTTGAGTTCTTCCATCCATTTCTTAACGGTGGAACTAGACTTGCAAGAGAGATAAAGAAGTCTTTCAAGGTTGCTTGAGATAAGGATGTCCATCGATGGGGAAGAGGTCTTTAGAAGGTCTCTATTACGAAGGTCATATTTGCCCGTCTCTAAGAAGTCAGGAAGGATTCTATTTGGGTTTGAAGCAATAACTAATTTATCGATTGGGCAACCCATTAATTTTGCTAAATACCCAGCAAAAACGTCACCAAAGTTACCGGTTGGGACAATCGCATCGATCTTTTCGCCTAACTTGATCTTCTCTTCTTTGACAAGACCAATATAGGCAGCAAAGTAATAAACGATCTGTGGAAGGAGACGGAATGGGTTGATGGAATTGGCGCTAGAGAAAGCGTCTTCTTTCGTTCCTTCAAGCATTATCTTCTTAACCAATGTTTGGCAATCATCGAAGTTGCCATCCGCTAAAGCAAAGGCTCTCGTGGTAGAGGAAGAGAAAGAAAGCATCTGTCTCTCCTGAACATAAGAGATTCCTCCATTAGGGTAGAGGACGCTTACTTCAACGGAAGGGAGGGCTCTGAAAGCACTGAGAACAGCGCTTCCCGTATCTCCGCTTGTGGCAGTCAAGATATGAAGCTTCTTCTGGCCATGCTTTTTGAGCGCGACTTCCATAAGGTGAGGGAGAAGGGAAAGGGCCATGTCTTTGAAGGTAAGGGTCGGTCCATGGAAAAGCTCTAGGAAGGATTTGCCTTCAATATGTTTGAGGCCAATGATCTGCTCAGGGAAGTTCTTTTTTCCATAGGCTTTTTCGATCGCGTTCTTCACTTCTTCATCGGTGAAGTCATCGAGATATGGCCTAAGGACTTTATAGGCAAGTTCGGTGTATGAAAGATCAAGACATTCATTGATGTCGAGAGAGTGAATCTCCTTCGGGAGATAGAGTCCGCCATCGCTGGCAATGCCTAACAACATTGCTTCCGAAGCGCTGATGAATTTCTTGTCGTTGCGTGTTGAGTAAAACATGATAAGTAATTATGGGGTCATTGAGAAACATTCTCAATAATTGAACGAAGGAAAGCGCTTTTATGAAAAATGCAAAGAAAAAGGAGTTTGTACATATAGTCGATTAGGACTTTATTATTCTTTGCTGTTTTTCTATAATCAGTTCGCCCTTTAGGAGGTTTCACTTATGGAAGAAGAAAACAAAATCGAAACAGTTAATCAGGAACAAAAAAGCACTGCACTTGAAACGGCTGCTTTCATCGCCGCTCTTGTCAGCGCGGCCTTGAACTTGTTCCTTAACTTCATCACCCTTTGCGTTGGAACAAACAATACCCCTGGCGGTCTTCTCGCTATCTCGATCATTGAGATGCTCGTTTACGCTGCTGCGTTTGTCCTCTACGTCATCGCAGCGGTCCAAAACAAGAAAGTCAAATTCGACTTAACTCTTGTTCTTCTTGCTATTGCCACAGTGATGCTTTTCTAAATAACTCTGTTAACAACCAAAACGCCGGCTCATGTCGGCGTTTTTTCTTTCTCTAGCCAACCTAATATATCGTTCCAGAGAGTTAGATTGTCAGGCAACTTGTGCGGAAAGCGCACATGTTCAAATTGAAGGGAGTAGGACGGTTCGTCGTCCTCAGCCTACTTATGATCTAGAGGCGATTATTTCTGTCGGTTATCTTATACCATTTGAGAACGATTTACGCGAATGGGGAGCTGTCCTTAGACGCAACTTGTACAAAAACTATACAGGTTCAGATCGAAGGAAAAAGAAACCGTTTGGCTGACTCGCTCCGAGGTGGTTGAACTGTTTGATGTTGATCGCTCGCGAATCGCCAGACACGTCAATTCAACTCTTAGAGACGATGAAGTTGATTTCGAAAGCAATGTGCGGAAAACGCACTTTGCAAACGTAGACCGCCCTGACAATTCTTATTGCTGAGTCTAACCCAGAGGAAAAAGAACTTATGGTGGCTATAACCATGAACATGAATGGCAAGTAGAATCGAAGCCATTTAGCGATAGAAGTAGCGTATTATCGCCGCCTCCCAGATACACACGTCTCAAGTGTATAAAGGTGTAGAAATACACTCTCATATTTTAGAAAGGTGTAGAAATACACTTTTGATTCACTATAATTAGGAGTATGGAATTGAAAAGCATCAGAATTGGCAAAGGCCTAACGCAATCTCAAGCCGCCGCTGTTGCCGGTGTGTCTTTAGAATCTTACAAAAACCACGAATTGGGTCGAAGCAAAATCGATTCTCCTTTAGGGAAGATGATTCTCGAGAAGGTTTCTTCGTATGAACGCTATTCGTTCGATCGCGGTGTTTTAGCTTTCGATGAAATAAGAGACATCGTTAGCTCTGTACTCGAAAACAAGGCGGTTTCTTTCGCGTATTTGTTCGGTTCATATGCAAGAGGGGAAGCGAGTGAGCGTAGCGATGTTGATCTTTTGGTGTCAGGCTCAATAACCGGTCTTGATTTTTTTAGCCTTGGCGGTGAGCTTGAACGTGCTTTGCATAAGAGAGTTGACGTTATCAGGCTTGAGGACGTTTCTTCAAATGCTGAGTTGATCAAAGAAATAATGGAAAGCGGGGTAAGAATATATGAGAAGAGATAAGGACGACCGTTATTATTCCCAAATAATCCTTCGTGAAGTCGACAAACTTCTCGATTTCGCCTCTCGAGTGGACTTTTCCGAACCAGAAAAGAATGAGGAAGCGATCTACGCGATGAACTTCTGCATCGTTCAGATCAGGGAAAACATCAGTTATCTTTCTGCTGATTTTCAGGCGAACAAGCTAGGCTTAAAGATTGGGCAGTTCTCCGATTTTAGGAACCTTTTGGTCCATGAATATGGGAAAACAGATTATTCAGCCTATCGTGACTTGGTAGATAAGGACATGCGAAAACTGAAGAAAAACCTTGAGGCGTACCTAGGTATTATCTAAAAAGGGAAAAGCTATTTTTTCAAAAGCCGTTTAGCGATAGAAGCAGCGGCTTTTTTCCCTGCTCCCATAGCAAGGATGACGGTGGCAGCGCCTGTAACGGCATCGCCTCCAGCGAAAACATTCTGACGGGTTGTCTCTTCTTCTTCGTTGACAATGAGGCATCCATGTCTTTCGGTTTCAATGCCAGCGGTAGTGTTCTTGATAAGTGGGTTTGGAGAAGTGCCTAGCGCCATGATAACGCAGTCAAAAACCTCAACAAATTCGCTGTCTTTTACTGGAACTGGCCTTCTTCTTCCTGAAGCATCAGGCTCTCCAAGCTCCATTCTTATGCACTTCAAAGAGGATACTGATCCTTCTTCGTTTCCTAGCATCTCGATTGGGTTGGTGAGAAGCTCAAATTTGATGCCTTCTTCTTTGGCGTGCTCGACTTCTTCTTTTCTAGCAGGAAGTTCTTTCTCAGTGCGGCGATAGACGATAGAGACATCCGCACCTAAACGCTTGGCGCTTCTAGCAGCGTCCATCGCGACGTTTCCTCCTCCGACGACCGCGACTTTCTTTGCATGGAGGATAGGGGTATCGGAATCCGGCATATAAGCGCCCATAAGGTTGATTCTCGTTAAGAACTCATTCGCGCTGAAAACGTTCTTAAGTGATTCTCCAGGAATTCCCATGAAGTTAGGAAGACCTGCTCCTGAACCAACGAAGACGGCTTCATATCCTTCTTCGAATAATTCATCTATTGTGATGGTCTTTCCAATGACGACATTGGTCTTTATATCGACTCCTAAGGCTTTAAGGCCTTCGATCTCCTTGGCAACGATCTTCTTAGGAAGACGGAATTCAGGGATGCCATAGATTAAGACACCGCCCGCTTTATGGAGGGCTTCGAAGATCGTGACTTCAAATCCTTGCTTGGCTAAGTCGCTAGCGCACGCTAAACCGCTTGGGCCGCTTCCGACAATAGCCACTCTGTGGCCATTGCTCATAGGTTTCTCGAATTTGGTTTTGCTATTCTCGTTATGGTAATCGGCGACGAATCTTTCAAGTCTTCCAATCGCGACCGGTTCAAACTTGATGCCTAGCGTACACGCGGATTCGCATTGCGTTTCCTGTGGGCAGACGCGTCCACAGACGGCAGGAAGGGATGAAGACTTCGAAATGACTTCATATGCTCCATCAAGATCATCCTCTTTCATCTTGCTGATGAAGGAAGGGATATCGATATGGACAGGGCATTTATTGACGCAAGGTTTGGTAGGGCAATTGAGGCATCTT
>Ga0247611_10004765_pt1 | contig 18513 bp, 18 predicted proteins | sample 177DNAGHGhighgp2_FD_192422 | JGI IMG/M metagenome (GOLD analysis project Ga0247611, IMG submission 192422) | Sheep rumen microbial communities from Palmerston North, Manawatu-Wanganui, New Zealand - 1770 DNA GHGhigh gp2 | ecosystem: Host-associated > Mammals > Digestive system > Stomach > Rumen... | reverse complement strand
AAATAAATAATGATGGATCTTTTAATAAAAATGCCAAATTATTAAGTGATGATAATATTAATTATTTATATAAATTAGTTCACGATAAAATAGATGAATGTTCTAATAATATATTTGACTCTAAGTTTAATATTAATCCTAAAGTAATAGGTAATAAGAATTATGGTTGTGAATATTGTAAATTTAAAGATATTTGTTATATGAAAGAAGAGAATAAGATTTATTTACCTCATAAAACTGATATATTTGGAGGTGAAGAATAATGGCTTGGACAAAAGAACAAGAAAGTGCAATATATGAAGATGGACAAAACATAATAGTAAGTGCAGGAGCAGGATCAGGAAAAACAGCCGTATTAACAACAAGAGTAATTGAAAAAATAAATAAAGGTATTCATATAAATGACTATTAATTTTAACATTTACAAAAGCTGCAGCATTTGAAATGAAAGAAAGAATAAGAGCCTCTTTATTAAAAGATGAAAAATATAAAGATGAATTAAAACTAATAAATTCATCATATATTACAACATTTGATTCATATGCTCTATCAATAGTAAAAAAATATCATTATTTATTAAATATACCTAAAAATATAGCTATAAGTGATGAGTCTATTATTAAAATAGAACAATCTAAAATAATAGATAGAATATTTGAAAATGAATATAAAAATAATAATGAAGATTTCTTATATTTAATAGATACATATTCAGTTAAAAATGATAGTGATATTAGAAAAAATATTCTTAAGATATGTTCTATTATAAGTGATAAGATTAACTATAAAGAATATATAGACAATATTAAAAATAATTTCTTTAGTGAAGAAAATATTCTTAATATATATAATACTTATTTAGAATTATTAAATAGAAAAAGAAATGAATTAAAGATTCATTTAGATAATTTCTCTTATTTAGTGGATAATAACATATATACAAAATTCTATGATAGTTTAAGTAATATATTAAATTGTGATATTAAAGATATACATTTATATTCATCTACTAGTTTACCTAGAGTAAATAAATATCCATCAGATGAATCTAAAATAGCTAAAAAAGATTTAAGTAATTGTTTAGATGAATTAAAAAATTTAAGTATATATGGTGATTATAATAATGTAGTTAATATTATTCTATCTAGTAAAAGAAATATGTTAACTATTCTTGATATTGTTAATAAATATATTATTGAATTAAATAATTATAAGAGTAAAAATAATATATATACTTTTAGTGATATAGCATACTTATCAATTAAAGTGTTAAAAGATAATGAAGATGTTAGAAATGAAGTTAAATCATCATTTAAAGAAATAATGATTGATGAATATCAAGATACTAATGATGTACAAGATACATTTATTAAATTAATTGAAAATAATAATGTATATATGGTTGGTGATATTAAACAATCTATTTATAAGTTTAGAGGATCTAATCCAAATATATTTAAAGAAAAATATGATAATTATTCTATTAATAATGGTGGAATGAAGATTGATTTAATTAAGAATTTTAGAAGTAGAAGTGAAGTATTAAAAAGTATAAATAATATATTTGAATTACTTATGGATAATTCTATTGGAGATGCTAAGTATAGGGAAAGTCATGAAATGGTTTATGGTCTTACATTATATGATGATGAAAAGATGAGAGATTTTGACTATAACACTAGAATATTAGAATATAATGAAATGGATGATTTTGATAATAACGAAATAGAAATGTTTACAATTGCAACAGATATTATAAATAAATTATCTAATCATGTTGAAGTATATGATAAAAATGAAAAGAGATTAAGAGAAGCTAATTATAGTGATTTTGTTATTATATTAGATAGAGGAAAATACTTTGATAGTTATAAAAAAGTATTTGAATATATGGGAATTCCATTAACAATATTAAAAGATGATAATTTAACTAATAATAATGATTTATTTATTATTAAGAATCTAATTGATTTAGTTATTAAAATTAATAATAAAGAATATGATATTAATTTTAGATATGATTTTGTAAGCATAGCAAGAAGTTTTTTATATGAATATTCTGATAATGAAATATATGATATTATTAAAAATAATAAGTATTATGATACTCAAATATATAAAGATTTAAGTAGTATTAATAATATTAATTCTAAGAGTGTTAGTGATTTATTTTATGAAGTATTAAAAGTAGTAGATTATTATAATAAACTATATAAAATTGGTGATATTAATAATACTAATATTAGACTTAGAACCATATATAATATATCTAATAATTTAAATGATGGTGGTTATGATATTTATGATTTTATTAATTATTTAAATGATATTAATAATAGTGATATTGATATTAAATATAAAACATTTTCACAAAATACTAACAGTGTAAAAATTATGACTATTCATGGGTCTAAAGGTCTTGAATATCCTTTTTGTTATTTTGCTGATTTAGCTCATAAATTTAATGATAGAGATATTAAAGATAAATTTATTGTAAGTGATAAATATGCAGTTGTTATTAATGATGAAAATAATAATTTAATTAAAGATTTATATAAATATGAATATAAGAGGGATGAAATTAGTGAGAGATTAAGATTATTCTATGTTGCTTTAACACGAGCAAGAGAACAAGCTATTATTGTATTACCATATACTGATAGTCTTAAATATTCATTAAATGAAGATGGTATTATAGATGAAGTTTATAGATTAAGATTTAATAAATTATCTGATTTTATTTCATCAATAAAAGAATATTTAAATGATTATTTTAGTATGGTTGATAATAATAAAATTAATATTACTAAGAATTATATGTTTACTAAAAATAATAAATTAAAAGATTTAGATGATAATAAATACTTAGATGTTAAAGAAATAATAGTTGAAAATAATATTATTAAAAATGAACATTATTCTAAAGAAAAAATAGATGTTATTGATAATAATGAATATGAATTATTAAAAGTTGGTACTAAAGTACATAGTATATTAGAATATATTGATTTTAAAAATTATGATGAATCTTTAATAGAAGATAAATATATCAGAAATAAAATTAATAAATTTATGAGTAGTGATATTTTAAAAGATATTAATAATTCTATTATATATAAAGAATATGAATTTAAATATAAAAAAGATAATAAGAGTTATACAGGTATAATAGATTTAATGATTGAACATGATTCTTATATTGATATAGTAGATTATAAATTAAAAAATATTGATGATGATAAATATATTGAACAGTTAAATGGATATAAAGAATATATTAAAAGTATAAGTAATAAAAAAATTAATATGTATTTATATTCAATAATAGATGAAAAAATAAAAGTATTGTAATATAATTATATAATAGGTGATAAGATGAAATTGTTTTTTACGTGGTTTTTATATTTCATAATCTATTCATTTATTGGATGGGTTGTAGAAGTAACATTTTGTTTTTTTACAGAAAAAAAATTAATTAATAGAGGATTTTTAATTGGACCTGTTTGTCCAATATATGGATGTGGTGTTTTATTAATTGTTTTATTAATTGGTAATAATACTTCTGATATATTAAGTGTATTTTTAAAATCAATTCTTATTTGTTCTATACTTGAATATTCCACTTCATATTTAATGGAAAAGATATTTGATGCTAGATGGTGGGATTATAGTAAAAAGAGATTTAATATTAATGGAAGAATTTGTTTAGAAACTATGATTCCATTTGGAATACTTGGTAGTGGTGTTATTCTTTATTTACACCCATTTATTTCAAAACTTGTAGGAAGTTTAAGTAATTCATTGTTAATAATAATTGGGGCTATAACAATGGTATTATTTTTAACAGATTATATAATTTCATTTAATGTATTAAGTAAAATAAAGAATGAAATTAAAAATCATAAAACTGATAGTACAGAAATAATTAGAAAAAAAGTAATAAAGTGGTTATATAATAATTCATTTTTATTTAAACATATCGCAGATGCATTTCCAAAGTTTACAATTAGAAAAAAGAAAGAAAAGGTGTTAGAGAAGTGAATATATTTGATTATATAGATAAGTATGGTAATACTACTTTTGAAGAAAAAGAATTTAATGAAGTAGATAATTTGATATTTTGTTCATTATCATATTTAAATTTTACTTATACATCAGTTAATGTAAATAATCATACTATAGAATATTTAGGTAGAGAATATTTAAAGATACATAATTTTAAAGATATAAAAAAATTAGGTATACCCCAAAAGAATGGTTATAAAGTATTAAGAAAAGTTGTTAATAAAAAAAGATATAGAGATGTATTATTACATAATTATGTATATTCTGCTGATATTACTAAACAATTTAGTGCGATGATGTTTAAAATAAGTGATGATTTAGAATATATTTGTTTTGAAGGAACAGATGAACTTGTAAGTGGATGGAAAGAAGACTTTGAACTATCATATCATTTTCCAATACCATCTCAAAAAGATGCGATTAAATATGCTAATAAATATATAAAAATAACTGGTCCGGATGTTATAATCGGAGGACATTCTAAAGGTGGTAATCTTGCTTTAGTGGCTGCTATGTATACTAAGCAATTAAAACAATTTAGAATTAAAAAAGTGTATTCTAATGATGGACCAGGTCTTAGAACTAATGAATTTAAATCTGGTGAATACAGAAGAATAAAAAGAAAATTTGTTCATTTTGTACCAGATTATAGTCCAGTTGGAATAATACTTAGAAATGATATCATGGATTTTGTAAAAACAGATAAAAAAAGTGTTTTATCTCATGCGATTGTATATTGGCAAATTGAGGATGATCATGTAGTTAGAACAACTCAATCAAAGAAAACTGAGAAATTACAAGCATATTTACTTAATTGGTTAAAAACACATACAGATAAAGAAAAAGAGCATATAGTTAAAACAGTATTTGGTGTATTTGAACAAAATGGTATTAGGGCATTTACTGAATTAATAAATGTAATTAATATTAAAAATGTTTTAAGTAATATAATGAATATTGATGATGAAACAAAAGATATGTTAATAGATTTATTTAAATATGCAATTATAGATAAGAAAGAATAATACTCTTTCTTATTTTGTTGCTAGACAATTATATTGCTGATATAATGAAAATAGGTAGGTTAAAGTATGCTAAATAATATGAACAAGAACAAAACAATTATTATAAATGTTATTTTATGGGTATTATTGTTTTCGTATGTTACTATTTGTTTAGTTGATTTAAATAAAGCAAGGAATAAACAACTACCTATATTTACATTTAAACATATTAGTAAAAAATATAATGATGGTAATGTAGATAGTTATATTGGACTTGGTTATAAAGTATATAACTATAAAAGAAAATGTTTTACAGGAATTGAATATGTACCAATTTGGTCTAAAGATAAAAGTATTGATAATGAAAATTGTAGTAATTAGTTACTACTTTTTTTATTATATGATAGAATAAATGTATGAGAAAAATAATAATAATATGTATGTCATTAATACTAGTTGGATGTTCTAAAAATGAATTAAAACTATTAAATGAATATCCACATAATAAAGAGTCTTTTACTCAAGGATTATTCGTTTATGACGGTGAACTTTATGAAACAACTGGATTATATGGTAAATCTAAATTATATAAAAATATTAATTTAAATAATTTATCATATGAAAAAGAATATACATTTGATAGTAAATACTTTGTTGAAGGATCAACAATTTATAAAGATAAAATATATGTTTTAACTTGGAAAGAAAAGAAAGTATTTGTATTTGATAAAGATAATTTAAATTTAATTAAAGAATTAGACTATTTTACGCAAGGTTGGGGGCTGTGTACAGATAATGATTATCTAATAGCTAGTGATGGTTCTGATAAATTATATTATATGGATGAAGATTTAAACATTATAAAGACATTAAATGTAACTTATAACGATTTTAAAATTGATAAATTAAATGAACTTGAATTTATCAATGGATATATATGGGCTAATAGATTTACTTATAATGATATATATATAATTAATCCAAGTGATGGTAAAGTTATAAAAGTATTAAATTTTAATGAATTTAGTAAAGAATATAAAGATAAAGATGATGTATTAAATGGAATAGCTTATAAAGATAATAAAGTGTATATTACAGGAAAAAGATGGAACAAAATATATGAGTTTGATTTGCAATAATAAAGAGTGATATAATAAATGTAATAATAAGGAGTATATATGAAAAAGATATTTATAATATTGTGTTTTCTTTTTATACCTACGTTTGTATTTGCTGATGAATCTATTGATAGTGTTGAAAAACTCAAGGAGTCACTCTTAAATAGTTCAGTTGAAGTAGTTAAACTATCAAATGATATAACTATTAATTCACTAGATAATAATCATTATGATATTAATGTTGATGGTGTATCTAGAGTACTAGATTTAAATGGTTATACTTTAACTATTGGAGAAAATGTTTCTGCAAAAATTGTTTTTAATTCAAATAATAGTACATTTACTATAACTGATTCTAAAGGGACAGGATTGATTAAAACAAATAGAGAGTTTGCTACTGTATATTCTGATTATGAAAATAATAAAATAGATTTAATAGATTTTGATTATGAAAATTTACGTGGTAATTATATGTTTTCATCAAGTACTACTAAAACAGTTAAAATGAATGTTGATAAAGTAGATTTTATTTATGCTAATAATTCACCATTATCAGGTGGTTTTGATTTAACAATTAAAAGTTTAACAGTTAAACCAAAAGAACAAAATAATCCAATAGGTTTTTATAATGATAGTAGTAAAGTATATTTATCAGATATAGTATCTAATTATTCTGATATATTTGTTAACAATGAAGAATTTACTAATGATAGAACAACTACATATGCAAGAGACGTATATTTCTATGATGTAGAAAATGCTGGAATAATTATTAAACCAGCACTAGTAACTTTAAAATTTCATACTAATGGCGGTAGTACAATTAATGATATAGAAGTATTAAAAGGATCAAAGTTTAGAGAAGTTAAACCATCTGATCCAGTTAAAACTGATGTAGAATTTTATGGTTGGTATTATGATAATGAATTTAAAAAATATATTGATATTAATACACCAATATTAGAAGATATGGATATATATGCTAGATGGTCAAAAAAGTTTTCATTAGTTTGTTATGATTTAAGTAGGGAACTAGAAAATAGTGGAGGAGGAATAAAATATAATACTGAATTAGAAACTTATCCAAGTGAGATAAGTGGATATATTTTAGAGAATAACGAAGATAATAATTATACAGCAATTCCAAGTGATGGATATGTATTTAAAGGATGGGCTAAGAATAGTAAAAATGGAGAAATAATTTCTACTAATCCTACATTAGATTTTTCATTTGATAGTGGAAATAGTGGAAAAATATATTTGTTATTTATTAAATCAGTTAAAGTTAATTTTAATACTAATGGTGGTAATAAAATAGACAGTAAAATAATAGGATATTCAGATAAATTAGATGAATTACCAACACCAATAAGGGAAGGATTTATATTTGATGGTTGGTATATTGATAGTTCATTTAGTGAAGAATTTGGTATTAATACTATGATTTATGAGGATATAACTTTATATGCAAAATGGAAAGAAATTATTTCATCAGCAGATGTTAGTTTTAGAATACCATATGCATTATTAACACCTGATACAAATTTAAAACCAAAAGATTCAAAAAAATATACAGCTACTGTAAAATATATATATAAAAACAGTGATTTATCATATTTAAATAATGAAAGTATATTTGAAAAAGATAATTATTATACATATAGAATAGATTTTGAACCTAAAGATGGATATGTATTTACAAATGATACAGTATTTAAATTTAATGGTAAAGTAAGTGAATGTTATGGAGCAATATATCAAAGACAATTAGAATATATGGCAGATGATATTCCACAAATAGTAAAACCTGTAATAAAAATTAAAGCAAATAATAATAAATTTACTGTTACTTGGGATTCTCAATTAGCAGCAGTAAAATATGTTTTATATAAAAGCACAAATAATAAAAAATGGAGTAAAGGAATTAATATAACTACTAATAGTTATGTAGATAAAAGTTTAACTTATGGAAAAACATATTATTATAAAGTAAAAGTATGTGATAAAGAGAAATGTAGTAGTTTATCTAAAGTTGTAAGTAAAAAGGTTAAACCAAATAAAGTTAATTTAAGTATTAAAAGTGCAGGAACTAACAATATAAAGTTATCATGGGACAAAGTAAGTACTACTGGATATGTAATATATAGAAGTACTAATAATAAAACATGGACAAGAATTAATACAATAACTAAAAATACAACATTAACATATAATAATAAATATTTATCATCAAATAAAACATATTATTACAAAGTAAGAGCTTATAAAGTAGTAGGATGGAGTAGAATATATGGTTCATATAGTGAAGTGGTTAGTACAAAAACAGCTCCAGTAAAACCAAAATTAAGTATTTCATTAAAAGATTTTAATAAATTTAGCTTAACAATTTCTTCATCTAAAGGAGCAAAAAGTTATTTAATAGATAGAAGTTTAGATAATAAGACATATAAAAGAATTATAAGTTTAAGTGAATCTGGAAGTATAATAGATTCTCCATTAGAATTAGGGAAAACATACTATTATAGAGTTAGAGCATGTAATTCAAAAAATAGATGTAGTGCATGGGTATATGCTAGTAAAAAAGCTACACCAATGCCACCAAGTATTAAACTTAGTACATCTTCTAAAAAGGTAATAATTGAGCTTGGAAAAGTTAAAAATGTAGATGGATATGAATTATATAGATCAACTTCTAAAAATGGTAAATATAGTAAAATAGCAACTTTAGATAATGAAACTGATTTAGTAATTACAAATAAAACAACTAGATGGAAAACATATTACTATAAAGCAAGAAGTTATATGTTAAAAGATGGTAAAAAAATATATAGTTCATATACAAAAATAAAATCTATTATGAGTAAGTAATGAAAAGGAGAGATTAAAATGGAAATAATAGTTGAGGGTAAAGCAAAAGATTTTGTAAAACCAGATAAAGTAAATTTAGATTTTACTTTTCGTATAATGAGTCAAAGTTATATGGAAGCTATTTTTAAAGGTGGTAAGGTAGTAGAAAAATTTATTGATGAAGTATTAGTAAAAAATGGATTTAAATCTAGTGATATGAAAACAAGGAGTTTTGTAGTAAGAGAAGAACAACAATATAATGAAATATTAAAAAAATATGAGTTTAAAGGTTACTCATTTAATCAATCAACTCACATAGAATTTGATTATGATAAAGATAAAATTGATAGGTTAATACAAGATATTTCAAGATTAGAAGATGCACCAGTATATCATATTAGTTTTGGCATAAAAGATTTAAATGGATGCAAAAGAAAAATTATATCTAAAGCTTATAAGGATGCTAAGGCACAAGCACAAGCTATTGCAAGTGCAGCTGGATTAACATTAAAGAATTGTGCTAAAGTAGATTTTAAACCATTTTCTAATTCTTATGTTTCTGATAGTATTTATGAAACAAGAGGTGTAGGTAGTCTTCTTAAAAGTGAATCTTTTGAAAAGAATAATAGCATTGCATTTACACCTGAAGATATTGAAGTAAATGAAGTATTGTATTGTTTATGGATAGCAGAATAAAAAGCACATTATTTGTGCTTTTTTTGATATAATAGCTTATTATTGGAGGTAAGTATGGCAATAGATTCTCATATGCATATAAATAGTAAAATATTATCTGATATGCAAAAATATATATATGAAATAAATAACAATTCTTCTATTGAAAGTGTAATTAATGTTGGATTAGATATTAATACATCAAAAGAGATTATTTCATTAAATGATAATGATAAATTCTATTCATCTATTGGAATACATCCATTATATATAGATTCTCAAAATATTAATGAATTATATACATTAGTAAATAATGATAAAGTAGTAGCTATAGGGGAAATAGGATTAGATACTTTAAATAATAATTTAGATGAACAAAAGAAATACTTAATTGAACAAATATATATAGCTAATGAATTACATTTACCAGTTATTATTCATTCAAACAATACTAATAAAATAATAATAGAAATATTTAAAAAAATAATAAAGCCAAAATATGGATGTGTATTTCATTGTTTTCAACCTAATATAGAAGATTTATATTACCTAATTGATAATGGATATTATATTTCTTTTGCTGGAAGAATTACATATAAAACTGCAAAAAAATCAATTGAAATAGCAAGAATTGTTCCAAATGATTTGTTCTTAGTAGAAACTGATAGTCCATATATATCACCAGAACCATTTAGAAATGAAATAAATAAGTCATCAAATATTAAATATATAATTAGTAAAATATCTGAAATAAAGGATTTAAGTGTTGAAGAAGTAGATAATATTGCTACAAATAATACTAAAAGATTATTTAGATTAATTAAGTAAAATACTTTAATAAAAGTATTTTTTTTATATAAAAATATAACTTATGGTAAAAAATACTATAAATATATTGACAGCGACATACATATGGTGTAATATACTATATGTAAGGAGAGCGATGAAAAAGTGGAAGATAAGTATTTATTGGTATGGCCAAAATCTAAAGAGGTAAAACATATAAATTACCATTTTTCTCAATTTGGTGAATATATTACATATTTAGAAAAAATATTCCCAAATAAAATTATTTATAGAGATGGAGATATTAAAGGAGAATATAGTTATGTTGATGAAAATGAAATTATAGATTTAATTAAAAGAGAAAATATAACTAAAGTAGTAATGCATATTTGTTATGAAAATGCAGGTAATTCTAAAGATTTAATTGATAAGATAAAAGAGTATGATGATAATATTTCTATAATGGGATATGGTAATGTTTCTAGATTGCATTTAGAATTATTTAGAAATATTCCAATTGATGCTTTAGCAAGTGCAGGTCATGATCAAAAATGTATAGAATCATTTCTTAAAGATTATAGTAGTGATGTTGATATTAAAAAACTTAAAGGTTTAAAAGTAAGGGATAAAAATACAAATGAATTTGTAGAAACATCAGAGGGTGAATTTATTGAAGATTATGAATGGACTTTAACACCAGATAGTCTAGCTCATGCTTATTATGAAGAAAATAATCATGTAAGATATGTTATGAATGTTAGTACAGGTTGTCCGTTTAATTGTGAACATTGTTTATTACAACTTACTGAAGGAAAAAAAGAAAGAAGAAGAACAATTAAAAACATAGATGAATCACTTAGTATTATTGAAAAATATTATTCATATGTAGAATTCTTTGCAGCTAATTTAACATTAGATCAAAAGTATGTATTAGAACTATGTAATATGATTAAAACTAAGCATCCAAATATTACTTGGGGATGTGCTACTAGGATAGATGAAGCTACAAGAAAAAAATGTGGTAACTTACTTATGGATGATGCTGATTTATTAAGAATAATGGGTAAATCTGGTTGTACTTTAGTTGGCTTGGGTGTTGAAGGAATTACAGGAAATTTAAATTCAATTCATACAAAAGATTTTGCTTTAGAAAAAACAAATCAAGCTATTATAAATATTCAAGAATCAGGTATTACAGCAAAAGCTATGATAATGTTAAGAGTACCAAATCAAACTAGACAAGATATTATTAATACATTTTATTATTTAACTAATATGAAAACTTTTATAAGGCCAACAATATATACACCTTATCATAAGATTGAAGAAGATAAAGTTAATATTTATGATTTATATAGATATAATAGAAAAAAGAAACCAGATGATTTTGAAAGTCCAGTAGAAGGAATAAGTAATGAGCAATTTGATGAGTTGTTAAAAAATCCTTATAATTACTTAGATATATTAAATTGTTCTTTAGAGGAAATTAATATTGCTAGTAAAATTACTGGAATACCTTATTTACTTCAAAATGAACATCAAAAATGTCTATCATTAAAAATGCAACCATAATGGATGCTTTTTAAATAGTTTGAAATTTAATCGCATTATTAATTGTTTTTCATACAATACATTAGGTGATAATATGGCATTAAAAGGTATTGTTATTGATCCAGGACAGGTGAGTTCTAACTTCCCCAAACAGTTAAATAAGACTTGTATTTAAGAAAAAAATAATTTACTTTATAGAAAATATTTAGCATATATGATTTAATTAAAAATATAGTGTATAATATACACTTGAGGTGATAAAATGCCAAGAAGAGCTAAATATATTTTTGGTTCATCATTTTTGAATAAATATAAAGAAATCGATAAAATTGGCGAAGGTGGTAATTCGGTAGTTTATAAAGTTATTGATGAAGAAGGAAAATATTATGCTTTAAAATTATTAAATAAAAAATATGATAAGGAAAGCATAAAAAGATTTAAAAACGAAATAGAGTATTGTAAAAGAAATAACCATAGAAATTTAATTCATATTTTAGATAATGGTATTTTTAACGTCAATGGTGAAGAATCAATGTTTTATGTAATGCCTTTATATTATGAAAATTTAAGAGATATAATGGATAGAAAAATAAGTGGCGATGATAAATTATTGTATTTTAATCAAATTCTTGAAGGAGTTAAATATCTTCATAGTGGTGGTAATTATCATAGAGATATTAAACCCGAAAATATATTATTTGATTCTACTACTAATAATATGATTGTATCTGATTTAGGTATTTCACATTTTAATAAAGAAGATATGTATACCATTGTTGAAACAAGGCATACTTCAAGATTAGCTAATTTTCAATATGCTGCACCAGAGCAAAGAGAAAAAGGCGCTATAGTTGACCATAGAGCAGACATTTATGCTCTTGGTTTAATTCTAAATGAATTGTTTACTGGTCATGTTCCTCATGGTTCTAGTTACATAAAAATTGGGGATGTTGACCCTAATTTCTCTTTTTTAGATGATGTAGTTGAATTGATGATTAAGCAAAATAAAAATGATAGACCAAAAGATATTGAAACTGTCCAGTATGAAATCAATTCTAGAATACAGCTAGAAAATAAACAAAAAGAAATTAAAAAGTTGAAAGAAATAACTATTGAAGCATCTGATGAAAAAGATATTTTAATTTTAGACCCACCAAAGTTAATAGATGTAATTTATGATGAAGATGAAGAAAGATTAAGATTTAAACTAAGCCATCCTATTAATGATGATTGGGTAAGATGCATTAAAACTAATTCATGGGGATCATTAATTGGATATGATGTAGATACATTTAATTTTGAATATGAGTATGCAAGTGTTCATTTGTCTGTAAATAATATTGATTATATTCAAAAAATTATTGATTATTTTAAACAATGGATTGAAAATGCTAATTTAGAATATCCTAAAATGATAGATAGAATGAGAACTATGAATAGATTAAGAGAAGAAGCATATATTAAATCTGAGCTACAAAAAAAAGAAAGAATAGCAAAAGCTATTAATAATATTAAATTTTAATAAAAGAATGAAAATGCTCCTACAAGATTAAAAAAATCATTTAAAAATGGGAGTATTTTTTAATTTTAAATAAATGGTTAGAAAAGAAATGATGTTATTTTAGGATTATTTTGCAAGTGCAAAATTAGAGTGGTGTCATATAAAGCAAGGATTTACCTATAAATTTTTGCTTTTTGATACCAGGTCACTTATCCTGATAAAAAATAATTAAATAATACTTCTATTTTAGGAGCAAATAAATTTTTAACATTTGTAAAATATGATATAATGCTACTATAAATACTTATTTGGAGATATTATGAGTAATTTTACATTTAGAAAATATTTTATTGAGAGATATGTGCTTGTTATATTACTATTATTAATTAGTTTAATAATGATTTTCGTTTATAATAATATTTTATTTTTTCTTGTTTTGATTTTTCTTCCATTTGATATTTTTATTTTAATTAGACGAAATGTAAGAGTAAATAGATTTTTAGAAAACAAACAGAAATATAAAATTGAAAAAGATTTAAGAAATGCGGAATATAAATATTGTAATTATTATTTTTTAAAAAACTATATATTTTCTATGGATAAAGAAGTTTATTTAATAAAATATTCTGACATTAAAGTTATTGATAGCGAAACATCTTTTCCTTTGAAAGAAAAATTACTAATAGATTCTAAAAAATTTAGATTTAGATTAATATTAAAATTATATGATAATAATGATAAATGTTTTGTTATTGAAACACCATATTTTAAAGATATATCAAATAATATAAAAGAATTTATACTAAATAAAAATGATCAAATAGTAATTGGTAGTATTAAGTATTTTAAGAAAAATGAGGTGAAATAGATGGATACTTTTTGGATTTTGTTTTTGGCTTTGGTTGGTGGAATATTTGGATTCTTTATAGGTAAAGATAGTGGACGAAAAGAAAGAATAAATGAAGAGACAAAAGAGCATTTTGAGAAAGAAAACAATTTTTATAAAAATAATAATATAAATGAAGAAGACTTTAATAATGATATTGAAGCATATTATTCTGAGTATGGAGATTTATATAAATATATTGACTTAGGATTACCATATGAAGAAGATGATGATTCTGATGAACATTCTAATATAGAAGAAGAATTTGAATTTTGGACTAGTTTATGGGTTTTTCAATATAATAAAAAAACGCATTATTGGAGAGTATTACCAATATTTAATCTGATTCATACTGATAGAAAAAAACTAACAGAAAATGTTGATTTTGATTATAAAACTATTTTAGTTGGCTTTGATGTCGATAAGTTAAAAAAGAGAGGTTTTGACTTTTTAAAAAAGTATAAATTAGAATTTGACAAAAAGAATTATATCGATAAGCAAAAAAAGATTGCTAAAAAATAAAAAATTACATATAATATATATGTAATGTAAAAGTTTGACATATAGCAAAAATTGTGCTAATATACATACATCTCATTTACCAAAGGTAAAAGGAGATTCTGAAAACGTCATTAGAAACTTAATCTAATGGCGTTTTCTGTTGTGTATATAAATCATATTTTCTCTTTTCTTTTTGAAGCTTATGGTTATATTGAATATAATATCCGGTAATTAAAAGATAGTAATTATTTCTTTTTTCTAATATTACTTTAAAATTAAAATCGTAAAACAACAAATTAATTCTAACAGTATTCTTATAGTATTCTTCATAGTACATTATTTTTTTGCAACCATTGCAGTTATTATTACATTTATAATTTTCTATTATTTCTTTATTCCATTCGATTCTTTCACATCTTCTCAAATCCGGTATTCTATCATTTGGATCATTGTGTTCTTCAGTGCTTATACATGTAAGATGTATAAAACCATGTTCATAATTATCTTGCTTTGGATTAATTCTTATTTGTATTTTTTTTCTATTGAAATAAACAGTATTATCTATAAAATCTCTAACAAATAATTTATAGAGATGATTATTATATAATTGCCAATCATTATTAAATTGATCTAGAGTAATAATTGGAGTTAACCATTTACAGTTAAGATTATTATTCATTTTTTTAATTCCATAAAAAATAAATTAAATTTTTCTTCAGATAATACTGTCGTTTTTTTAAGACTATATCCAGTCTGATTTGATATTTGTTCTATTAAATCCATTTTTGATTTGCTGTAATGTTTTTTTTCATTTTCATTTCTGTTAATAAAACTGATTGCTCCTATTAGAATATCAGCTAATTGAAGTAACTCACTTTCTTTGGAATTTATATTTTGTACTCTTTTAATACAATTCATATTAAAATCAAATATACCATTTGCTAAAACTTCTCCTAATTTTTTAACTTTTTTAGCACCTTTTGTATCTTTGATATCTAAATAAATATAGTTTTCTTGATTTGGAACAATTATTCTACATAGTAGTTGATAATAAACTTTGTAATAAAAGTCATTATGAGTTTGGTTAAATCTTTCATGATTAATTTGTGTCTTATCAATAACAATCGCTCTAAATGAAAGATGTTGATTATCGAAAAAATAAGATATTAATTCTTTATATAGATTAATTTTAGAAGGAGAGACTTTTGTCCATTTTAATTCACAAAATTCATTCATATTATATTTTTGCTTAATACTTCTTATTTCTTTTACAATTTGTTTTTTGTAAAGTTTGTTACATCTAATAGCTCCAAGAACCATTACATTTTTATGATCATGTTCTAAGTGGCAACTTTCATCACAATAAATATTATATTTCATTTAAACCTCCTTACAAGACTTATATAGAATTATAGCATAACAATAATTATAATTAAAAGAACATTTTTTAATTATTAATTCTTTTTTACGTAAAAATATTGTACGTATTTTTTTCCTTCAATAAAATTACTTATTTCATCTATTTCATTTTCATTAAAAAGATAACAATATTTATTGTCTAATGTATCATATAAGCAAAAATTAATATAAAATGGGATATTTTTACACTTATCTTTTGACTTAATGCATTTACGGATTCTATTAGGATATTGTGTTTTTATATATTTGGCAAATTTTTCATCAATATTAAATGTGATTTCATCACTATATTTAAGATTTGTTGGAAACAAAGAAGTATTCAACAATTCAGAAATGTTAGTTTTAGCAGGTAAAGAAGTGCTGCTGTTCTTTTTTTTGAAATTTTTATCCGTGGAAATTGATATGCTAAATCCTCCAGTTAAGTTTATTGGTTTGTCGGTAGAAGCATTTGTTAATGATATTATATAATGTTTATAATATGAATCTTTATTTTTGTCATATGAGTATATAAAACCATTATTTATCAAATATTTTTGTTCATCATTATTAGCAATTTCAAGAGCAACATGTGCTGAATAAAAAGTTGAACATGCAAGAATAATTGTTGCTATTGTAGCTATTTGATTTTTCCCTAAAAAATTGTATAAAGCATTTATACACTTACCAATTTTTTTAATAAAATTAATTAAATCTTCTTTAATCATTTTTAATAATAATTTCATAATTGTCTTTCCTTTTTTAATAAATAAAGTATTATAATTTTCATTGTCACAGCCAATTTCAAATTGATTATATCATATTTTCTGTTTTTATTAAATGAAACGAAAACGAAATGAAAACGACACGAAATTGAGCATGGAAATGTCATAAATATATGATAAAATATAGTAAAATAGAAATAATTATAAGTAATAGAGACAATGTGACACAAAAATCACATTAAATTCCTATTAAATAAACCTTGATATCCACATTTTTTGTGGTAGAATTGGTATAATTAATAATAATATTGGTGAGTACAGAAGTACTTCTTTTTTTTGATTGGAGGGGAATAATAATGACCTGAATTTTTAAATTTTTATTTTTTGTGGAATATGAATATTCATATTTCTTTTTTTATGTATGAATGGGGGTGAAGGCATGGCATTTATAAATCATTTTATAGCTGTTCCTAACATAGTATTAAATGATGAAGTTTGTTCATCCACCGACAAATTAATATTAGGTATTATTAACTCATTATCAAAAGAGAATGATTATTGTTTTGCAAGTAATCAGTATTTTAGTAAAACTCTAAATTTAAGCATTAGAACCATTAAAAGGTCAATAAGTAATCTAAAGAAATGTAAATATATTGAAGTTAGAAAGATTAATAATAAAAGAGTTATTTTTATTAGACCAATTATGGAACTTACTAGTGATAATTTTGGTACTTATGATGGTGACAAAAATTACATTAATAATATATATAATAATAAAAAAGTAAGAATAAGGCCTATTATAAGTAAAGATAAGGATGGTGTGGATTTGTGGAATGGTGTGAGATGCGAATCTACACCAGTAGAGAATGATTCTTTTATTGATTTTATAAAAGAGTTTAGAAAGTGAGGTTTTGGATATGAATATTAATTATAATTTCATAGATATTGGCTTTGATGAGTGTGAAAAAAATATAAATAGAAAGATGCTAAGAGTGATTAATAATACTGAAGAGAGTAAAATGATTTTGAAAAATGAATAATATGATGTATAATGCATTTATCTTAAATACAGGCCTTATTGGAAAGTGAGGCATTATGGAAAAGGTAGGTGTTTATTGTAGGCTATCTGATGAAGATAGATTTAAAAAAAACAAAGATGATGATAGTGAGTCAATTGCTAATCAAAAAAGCATGCTTTTAAAATATGCGCTTGAAAAAGGATGGGATGTAGTAGATATATATTCTGATGATGATTATTCTGGAGCTGGAGTATTTAGACCTGATTTTGATAGATTAATTAAAGATTGTGAAAGTGGTAGAATTAATTTGGTTTTATGTAAAACTCAAAGTAGATTTTCAAGGGATATGGAGCAAATTGAAAAATATCTTCATAATAAGTTTATTGAGTGGGGAGTTAGATTTGTTAGCATAGTTGATAATGCAGATACATTAAATGAGT
>Ga0247611_10004763_pt1 | contig 18515 bp, 19 predicted proteins | sample 177DNAGHGhighgp2_FD_192422 | JGI IMG/M metagenome (GOLD analysis project Ga0247611, IMG submission 192422) | Sheep rumen microbial communities from Palmerston North, Manawatu-Wanganui, New Zealand - 1770 DNA GHGhigh gp2 | ecosystem: Host-associated > Mammals > Digestive system > Stomach > Rumen... | reverse complement strand
CATTCTTCTGTAATTCTGTTTTTTGTAAGGAAATCCTGAAGATTATCAGCATTTATATCTACATTATTAGTGACAGTTGAATAAAAAACAACTCTATCACTATAAGATAATTTATGATATGCATTTACGAATTCTTTTAAGTTCATAAGGACCTCCTTTATTCAGTGCTATGGATTGATTATAACATAAAAAAATAGAAAAATCAATTATTAAATTCAAAAAAGCCTTCCATAGTTACTTTTTTTGGTCTTAATTTTCCGCGATTATGTTCTTATCTGCTCTTAGTTTTCCACAGTACGTTCTTATCTGCTCTTAATTTTCCACAGTACGTTCTTATCTACTCTTAGTTTTCCACAGTACGTTCTTATCTGTTCTTAGTTTCCCACAGTACGTTCTTTATCTGCTCTTATTTTCTAGAATTGCATTCTCTTTCTAAAACGCTCTGTTTATATTGTAATACAATATAAACTATCATATTACATTCTATTAGAATATAATATTAAATCACTTTTTTCGTAATTGTCAAGGATATATTTCAGTTTTTATTTTGTGTAATGTTTTTATCAGGCAAGGCTTTTGTTAGGCGAGGCCTTTGTTAGGTGAGGCCTTTGTTAGGTGAGGCCTTTGTTAGGCAAGGCTTTTGTTAGGTGAGGTGTAAATGATACTATATAAATGTACAAAAAGCGGAAAATAAAAATGTACAATTTCACGTGTGATTGATAAAATTTTCATGGGAGGATTTTACCATGAACAATTCAATAATCACGTAGATTCAAATATTAAAGTTGAGCAATATTAAACCTAACTTTTCTGAACTTGCTCGTCAGTACGACTTAGATCGAAGGACTATTAAAAAGTATTATGACGGATACAAAGGCAAGCCCAAACATCATACTAAGTCAAGTAAACTGGATGAGTATTACGATATCATCAAGACTAAACTCGCGCTCAGAGGTGTTAATGTAAGAGCAGTCTATGAATTTATAGTTGAAGAAATAAACCCTGATATTGGTACTTACTCTAACTTCAACAAATATATTAAATCTAAAGGCTTGAAACCCAAAAAGACCGAAAAAGGTCATCCTCGATATGAAACAGATATGGGTGTACAGGCACAAGTCGATTGGAAGGAGAATATTACCCTTCACAATCGTTATGGAGAACCATTCACCTTTCATGTGTTTGATTATAAACTGGGTTATTCTAGATACCCCGTCTTTACTTACAAACTATATAAAACAAGACAGGATGTATTTGACTGCCTAATAGCATCGTTCAAAGCTACCGGTGGTGTACCCAAAGAAATCCTTTTTGACAACATGTCATCTGTTGTTGATCGTGATGGCAATAAGGCTAACATAAGTAATGAAATGAGATCTTTTGCCAAAGATATGGGCTTTAAAATTAAGCTCTGCAAACAAGCCATGCATTCACCAAGGGTAAAGTTGAGGCTTTAAATAAATTTCTCGACTTGTTAATCCCATATGAAGGTGAATTCTAAACCGAGGATGAATTAATAGCCGTTCTTGATAAGCTAAACAAAAAAGTTTGCGAGCGTGTATGTGATGAAACCGGTGTTTCGCCAATTCTTTTGTTTCAAAAAGAGAAGGAATACTTGCAATCATTGCCAAGTGATAGAGTCCTTGAATCTTATCTTACCCACGATCGCCAAACCACGGTTAGAAAGGATTCTATGGTCACTTACATGAAAAACAAATATTCCGTCCCTGTTGATTACATAGGAAAACCAGTAAGATTAAAGGTATCCCATGAATCACTTCAAATTTATTATAGCACGGAACTTATTGTAACACATCCATTAAGTGACAAAAGACTTAATTATAAAAAAGAGCATTATACTCAATTGCTCTCTATGTACATGAAAAGCGATGATGAAATCACAGCTCTTGCTGAGATGAACCTAAAGCAGATGGATGCATTCCTGTAGAAGGAGCAAAAATGTCATCATCACAAAAATTACTCAATGGTCTGGCAGACCTGAGAATTTTGAAGTTCTTTGCTAAATATAGAGTCTTAATAATAGACGAAATCGGATATATACCTATTGATCTTGATTCAGCTAACTAACGCTGTTTTAGACAGATTATTACATCACTCCACAGTTATATCCATTAAAGGACCGTCATATCGTTTAAAAGATAAACGAGCCTTTTGGGAAGCTCAGAAAGCTGAAGCATAACGTGATAAATTGTACAAAAAATAGTGGAAACCCTTGATTTTACTGAGTTTCCACTACCATTAAGAAGAGTGGGGGATGGGAATCGAACTGTACCAAGGACCCACAAACACCAATAGAAAGGAGCTTTGCAGCATCGGTTTCTATTAGGTCAACCCTTGGTCAACCCTCAATCCTATCCACCATCGATTAAAATGTCTAATCATTTAAGCAAAATAATGTCCCCCGTGAATAATATTAATCTCATCCGTTTGTTTGCTAGAAAAGATGAAAATCGATTATTCCACCACACACATATCCAAATAATCATCTACGTTTACTTCAATAACCCTATCAGGGATTATTTCCTCAAAGCACACCCATTGGGACCCTAAAGCTGGTATGAACTTACTTTTATCCAGATAATATACATATCCCTTTCCACCATAATTTGGATGACAATGTCTAAAAATCATTTTGTCTCCGTATTCCGGCATCATAAGACGTTCTGGTTGCTCGCCGTCAGGAACGCATCCAAGTGCAAAGCAAATAGCCATATTCGGATTACTAGTTGCGTATACCGCCAATTGACACCCTTCTATAAAGCCTACATCATGGGCTTGATTAGGAATCAGCTTATTCAATTTATAAGGTGAACCGTGATACAAATACTCTTTCAATCTGTGTTTTCTCCTCAATTAATAAATAATGTGACATTCAAGAAAAGATTACTGATGCACTTTTTATTATATCCTCTGGTTTAAGATGAGTTTTCTCATTGATTCTATTATAAATATTCTCTTCCTCTTCTGTTAACTCCCGAAGAATTATTACAATCTGATCTCTCTGAACCTCTTTTATCTCTTTCAATCTTTCGATTAAAGAATAAATGGAAAATCCTAATGTATTTAGTTCTATTTCTATAAGCAAAAAATAACAGGGCATCCCATCATATATGGAAGTACAACAATCCATATCGTAAGACATTTTTTTATCCGCAAGAAACGTTTCTGAAATTGAGCCCCCGCTTTTAAGATAACAATTATATTTATCCCCAAATGTCTTTTTAATCTCCTCAGCAGATAAATAGCCTAATGAATACAACAATTTAAGAGAAATATATTCCGTTAAGGCTTCCTTATAAGGATCTGAATCATCCGAAAAGTTTATTTCATTTCCTATCCAAATATGTAGTAGTTCATGAAATAATACTTCCTTTTTATCTTCAGAAATCAAACTATAATTTCCACTAAACCCACCATGTATAATACTATCTCTTATAATGTTTATTCGTATTTGTTTGCCATACGGCACCATTCCCATCATTCTTTCGATAGTGTTGAACAATTCTATCACATCGAGAGACTTCATGTTCAATGATGGTTTATTTATCATAGATACCCAAACATTCTCTTTTCTTTCTTCTTCTGCGTTTTTGCCCCCAGCCAGACATATACCTTTTATCTCTTCGCTACTTGCAAATTGAAACACTTTCTCATATTTTTCTCCATGTATTATCAATACACATGGCATTACAATATCTTTTAAGAAAAAAAGATGTGTCTCTGAGAACAAATAAAAATAATCCTTTGAAAACCTTGAAATGCACTTTCCCCTTTGTCCTATATATGATTCCTTGGGGAGTGAGTACTTTATCTCAATATTCCTTTTATTGTAAGAAGGAATAACAATGTCAATATCGTGCTCCGTTGACATCTTATAATGGTTTATCTCTTTTCCATCAGATAGCACAACTTCGTCAGCAATAAAATTATCGCTTTCGTCCTGTATTCTTTCCTTATACAACTCAATTACTCTATGCTTTTCATTTTGAATTCTTATTACTATTTCAACATCATTCTCATGCACATAAATTTTATAAATTATTTTATTCATTATTATACTATAGCATCAAATGATTCCTGTTTGCAATACCATTGTTTTGTTGTCTAACAGATATTCTATTTGAGGTTTTAATGATTCGTGTCCCTTGTGAGATATTAGAATGACAGATTTTGTCTGACTCAGTTCTTCAATAATATTGCATATAACAGCAGTATTTTCCGCATCCAACGCAGAAAAGGGCTCATCAAAGATAAACACTTGCGCATCTTTTACCAAAGCTCTCGCTATGGAAATTCTCTGTTTTTCTCCACCAGATAGATTTGTCTTTTCGCTTAAAACTTCATCCAGCCCATTAGTGATACGTTTTCTAATGTTCACTTTATCACATATAGTCAGTAAATCATCATCACTTATGTTTTTCTGTGTATAATTTAAATTATTCCTAATAGTATCATTCATTATGTCCGTTTCCTGAGAAATGTAAGCAATGCTATTTCTTACAGTAGCTATCGAGATTCTCTCTATATCAGAATTGCCATACACAATTTTGCCTTTTTGGGGTTTGTACAACCCTAATAACAGTTTACACAAAGTACTCTTACCAGCGCCAGATTCTCCAGAAAAAAGAACCAACCCCCTTTCTGGAATGGTGAAATTACTATTCTGAAAAATAACTCTGTCTTCATACGAAAAGCCAACTTTTATACCTTTTATTGGAAGAATTTGCGTATGTGTTATTTCTCCATGTTCTTCCCTTTTTAGTGATGAAGCAACTCTTACCCTGTCCTCCATGGGCTTTATTATTCCACGTCTTATTTTAATATTTATCAATTCATAAAAAGGACGACTAATTAATTGGAAAAATTGTATTAGCGCCATTACATTTCCCAAAGTCGAAGTATTACTAAATACACTTTTAATCCCATAGTAATAGATTATTGCCTGACATATAGCGATTGAAGCAACAGAAATATTATCTACTATATTGACAATTGAATTTACGTTAGTATACTTTATCCTAATCTGATCCAAAATCGTCATTATTCTTTTACTGTACTGCTTTTCTTGCGCATAGCTTTTAATTGAAACAATGGCTCGTATAGATTGTGATGAAAAACTCATACAGTTATCATTCATATTTTGAATTTCCAAAGATTTTTCTTTTATACGCTCACTCAAATAACTATTCAGGGCATATGTTAAGGAAAATAACAATAATACCGCTATTGATATTCCCGGCGAAATATAAATCATACAAACTATTATTCCGATTATTACAAAAGAATCCCATATTACTGTCGGCAAATAACTTGCTTTAAATCGGCCAACCTCTTTGGCGTCATCTGACATTACAGATAATGTATCTCCCTCTCTTCGTTTCTCTATTTCCAATAATTCCGCATACAGATAACTATCAAATATACTTTTTTTATTTCTTAATGCCTTTTTTTCTCCTAATGATACATAATAATTCCCTTTAATTATTCCTATCACCGGATCCATAAGAAACACACCTAAAAACAGTATTATCCCCTTGTTTAGCATTCGTAAATCGTTTGAGCCAACTACTCTGTCAATTAAAAATTTTGTTACAAACGGACATCCTAAGACAAATAGAGAATGAACTGCAGTTAATACATATCCTATTATTTTTTCTAGATAGTTTTCAGCATTTGAATTTCTCTTTTTGAACCGACTATTATTGAACATTTACTATAATCCCTTCATTTATAAACACTTCTATCGATTCCTTTATTTCATCAATGGCACTTTCATCCATACAATATTCTTTTGAAAAATAATCGTAAACTTCCCTTTCTTCATTAAACCCATTTTTCTTAATCCATAGCAACATTTCTCCTGCGGTATTGTTTATTATTATTACTCTTTCTCCATTTGTGATGATATAATCGTCTTCCTTGTCTTCGGACACTCTTTCAATTCTATAATCTTCATTTATTGTTTTCATTCTATTCTTACATGATAATTAGGAAGTTAATTATCACACGTTCCCTTCTTTATAATATTGTGGTTCAGTACAATCCAAACCCTATGAACTTTTGATTGTTTCCTATAACACGACTACACAACTGGAGTATATCGCCGTTACCTTTGTCTGAATTGTTCATCCGTTTCCAAAACTCAAATAAAACCACCCAGAGGATGGTTTTATAAATGACCCACGGGCGAAAACCCATTACCTTTAGGTGATAGGTTGAAGCCCGCCTTGTCATAATGCCGTACAATGTACGGTTGTGCGTATCCTTATACTGCTACCATATAAGGAATTCGACATCACCTCGACAATGATATAAAGGCTTTTTACATATAACTCACTGGGCTGTACTTACTCCGATCCGACTTAAAGTTATACGACAGAACAATGGTCTGGTGCGTCAACCAAAGGTGTCATGACCTAAATATCGTAGACAGAATTTCTTCTGTCTCAGTCTGATGAACCATTTAACGGAAGCCCACTGCCTTTAGGCGGTGGGTAGTTCACTCCCTAAATTATCTAACTGACTGTAATGCAATGCAACCATTTTTCCAAGCTGCTGCAAACGCACTAGATTTAGATGCCTTATTGATGTTTCCGAGTTTTCTAGGCTTTAACTCAGCTACAATCTTAGGCGCTGACCATTTACGCATATTTTTACTCCTCTCTTTTGTTTTTATATTAATCTAGGATTACTCGCATGCTAATAATTCTAGGTTAATATCGCTATCAATAAGTTCAATTAAGTATGGTATTATTTCCTTATACCATTTACACATCATTCCGGGATGATCTATATCCTTCTTTCCGTAATAAATATAATTACAGGAGGCACAACCATTCGGGCAGTATTTTTCTATTTCACACTCTCTGCATTCGCGAATATTTTCTTTGTTTACCGCGAAGTCATCGTTTTTTCCCAACTCTAGAATTTCTGCCAAATTACCTTTTTTATAGTATCCCATCGTATTTAACGGATGATCCCCCATACAATCACACCTATCAATTCTTCCATCTGTATTCAAACAAATAATTCTTTTGCCAGCTTCACAAGGCGAATTACAAATAAAACTGTCATAATATGGATTTAAAATCTTATTAACAAGATTAGATATTTCATAGATGTAAATTTTCTTTTCGCCTTTACTGTTTAGTTCTATCAACTTATTGATTAGATTTTTTGTTACTTCTATATATTCATCAATTCCCGGTATCAGGTTTTTATCACTATTCTCTTCCTGAGACATCCTAAGGAAGTTCAAACTCACAGTATCGACACCAGATTCGTAACACCATACTATGTAGTTTTCTAACTCGCTTATATTATTACTTGTCACCACGCATGTAGTGGAAAGTCCTCTCATTTTTTTTAGAATCTCTGGAATAATACTATTAATAATTCCTTCAATGGAATTTCCACTATGTAGCCTCCTACATGCATTTCCTGTATCAGTATCAGCATCAATACTTAAACCTAAACTAACATTCTTTTCAGAAAAATATTCCAATATTTCCTTTGTCAAGAGTGTTCCGTTGGATTGTATTGTATATACTATCCTATTGAAATAAGCCTTTTGTTCTTGCCTTTCTATTACTGTCTTAATAACGTCAAGTGCAAGTAAAGGTTCCCCTCCGTGAAAGCAGCAAACTAACGGCCCATCATAATACACGGCTAGTTCATCAAAAAGTGATTCAACCATTTCAGGATCAATTACTGAATTATTCTTTTCTTTCTGATAACAATATGTACATTTCATATTGCACGCAGTTGTTGTTTTAATCTCACAAATAAAACTTTGAGATTTTCGATACTCTTTTATTTGTTTTTTTATTTCTTCTATCGATATACTCATATAAAAGGCTTCAACTCTTTCCTAAACATCTTATAATTCTCGCAATCCCCACATTGACAATAATTATGTAACTCGCACTCAAGAATAACACATATATTGTTTTGCCGCTCTATTTTCTCACCCAGCGTTTTATAATCCACATATATTTCCTCAATATTCTCTTCAATAAGTCTTTCTTTCCTAGTATTACTTAAAATGTATCCAATTTGAGAATTGGTAAGTAAACAAAGAGGAAAACCATATAGTATCACATCTCCCCTAAAATCCGAGCAAATTAATTCATCAATAAGCCCCCCAATTGCTGATGTAAGATCCTTCGATGATACAATTTCTTCATTTGAACAAGCCACGTTTGTCTGGAACAACGTACTGATTAGAATCGTGTCCGCCACTTGAAAGTTTATTATATCGTTGAGAGTTTCCTTAGCGATGCTAATATTACTATTACAAACAACCAATTTTAATTCTACTCTTGTTTGCTTTTTTTGCTCTTCTATTTTTTTTACATTTTCTATACCCAATATAGTCTCATCGTAACTACCATTACATCTCGTTATTTTGTCATGTATTACTCTATTTCCATGAAGTGGAATAGATACTTGGTATAGATTTTTCTCCAATAGATTCTTGGCAAACTCTTTATCTTTTAATTTCCTTCCATTTGTGAATAGCGTAATCAAGCATCCTCTTTCACTTAATGTAGCAATTATCTCTTCCAATTCCGGATGAATTGTAGGTTCCCCGCCGTTAATGATAACTTGATCACCTAAACTCAGTTTGATATTATCTAATATATCTCGTATTGTGCTATAATCAATCCTTCCAATCTGTCCTCTTTCTTCGTGATCTGCAGCACAAAAAGAGCAATTACTATTACACTCATATGTAATGTTTAAATATACTATTTTCATAAGTTCCCTTTTTTGTTTATAATATTTATGCAACTTTCATCTGTCATTATAACAAAAGCAATGGTATAAAGTCAAGTATTTTTTGTACAAAAATATATTGACATTTACAGTGAGGCCTTTGTTAGTGCATAAGATTCATATAAAAAAAGCTGCAGGAGTTTTTCGCTCCTACAGCTTTTTGCATTTACTAATTCCTTGCTTTGCGGTCAGATTCTATGCATATGACCCTGGGTTTCAAGGCCTGCAAAGATTCTATGCATATGTCCCTGTGTCTCTAGGCCTACAAATTTTATCTGTCTTAAGGCTTCATATAGAATTATTGCTGCTGAATTGCTGAGATTTAGAGATCTCTCTTCCTTCAGCATTGGTATTCTTATACAATGCTCTTTATCTGCTTCTAGAATTTCTTCCGGAATTCCTGCGCTTTCCTTGCCGAACATTATATAGTCTCCGTCTTTAAAGCTCGCTTCGCTATAGCACTTTTCACACTTGGTGGTTGCATAATAAAGATCTGCCTTTACTGCCTTTACCGCTTTTTCCTCTGCTGACGCAGATATTTCTATATGTCCTGCTGCTCCTGCTTTTTCCTGGAGATTTTCATGATAATTTACTCCATTTAAGAGCTTTCCATTTCTTATTTCTGGATTCTTACTAAGAAAATCTGAGAGGTCATCATATATATTAAGGTCTACTTTCTGCCAATAATCTAAACCTGACCTTTTTATGTGCTTGTCATCAAGCTCAAAACCTAAAGGTCTTATTAGATGCAACCTTGTTCCTGTTGCTACACAGGTTCTTCCGATATTTCCCGTATTAAATGGTATTTCTGGTTCGAGTAGAACTATATTAAACATATTCTTTCTATTTTCCTCAGTTTCTTTTAGTTTTTCTTATGTGCCTTTACAAATACTTCCATTCTTCCGAGTGCTTCCTTTAAGTTTTCAAGTGAATATGCATAAGATATTCTAAGGAAACCTTCTCCACAATCTCCGAATGCTGTTCCCGGTACTACTGCTACCTTCTGCTCCTTTAAGAGATTATTGGCAAATTCATCACTTGTCATTCCTGTACTCTTAATTGATGGGAATACATAGAATGCTCCAAGTGGCTCGAAGCAGTCAAGGCCCATTTCACGAAGTCTTGATACTACAAAGCGTCTACGTTTATCATAGGATTCACGCATTCTTGCTACATCCTCATCTCCAAGCTTTACTGCTTCTACTGCTGCATACTGGCTTGTTGTTGGTGCGCACATGATTGCGAACTGATGTATTTTTAACATCTGACTTATTATTTCCTTTGGTCCACAGGCATAGCCTAGTCTCCATCCTGTCATTGCATAGGATTTGGAGAAACCGTTTATTACTATGGTTCTTTCCTTCATTCCTGGAATCTCTGCTATGGATACATGGTTCTTTCCCCCATAAGTAAGCTCACAGTAGATTTCATCTGATATTACATAGATGTCCTTTTCTATGCATATTTTTGCTATTTTCTCAAGCTCTTCCCTTGTCATGATTGATCCTGTTGGATTGTTCGGGAATGGCATTATAAGAAGCTTTGTCTTGTCTGTTACTGCATCTAAAAGCTCCTCTGGTGTCAGTCTGAATTCATTTTCTGCCTTTAGGTTGATTATTACTGGTACTCCGTCTGCTAGTACCGTACATGGAAGATATGATACATAGCTTGGCTGAGGTATTATTACTTCATCCCCGGCATCTATCATTGCGCGAAGTGCTAAGTCGATTGCTTCACTTCCTCCTACTGTGATGAAGATTTCATCCTTTGGATGGTATTTTAATTTAAATCTTCTGTCGAGATATACACAGAGTTCTTCCTTTAATTCCTTTAGTCCTGAGTTACTTGTATAAAAGGTTTTTCCTTTTTCTAATGATTCGATGCCGACCTTTCTTATGTGCCATGGTGTTTCAAAATCCGGCTCACCTACACCAAGAGAGATTGCATCCTTCATCTCACTTACTATGTCAAAAAACTTTCTTATTCCAGAAGGCTGTATTTCCTTTACCTTCATATTTAACGGATCTTTCAATTTGATTTCCTCCAGATTTTTTATCAAGGTGATACTGCCATTCTATTGTCACCTGATTCATAAACAAGTGGCAGTCCATGCTCCTTGTATTTCTTTAATACGAAATGTGTTCCTGTTGAAAGTACTGCTTCCATTGGAGACAGCTTTAAGGCTACGAAGTTTGCTACTTCTCTCATGCTCTTTCCTTCTATTATTACTGTAAGGTCGAAGCCGCCGCTCATAAGATATACTGTGTCTACTTCATCAAACTTGTAAATGCTCTCTGCTATTTTATCAAAGCCGAGGCCAAGCTGTGGAGTTACCTTTACCTCTATAAGCGCTGTTACCTTCTCGTTGTCTGTCTTGTCCCAATTTATAAGTGTTGGATATCCACAGATGATTCCATCCGCTTCCATCTCCGCTATCGCCTTTACTACTTCCGCTTCTGTTGTTCCTGTCATTGACGCTAGATCCGCCGCTGTTACCTTAGAATTCTTGTCGATTTCCTTTAAGATTGCATCCTTAAGCATATGTCTTCCTCCTTTTAATATTCAGGTGAGAGGCTTCTGACCTCATCACCATTTATTATCATTTTTTCCGGGCCGCTGATTAAATGGCCTATTTCTGCTATCAGCAGATTTTCATATATTTCATTATTGCGGTTTGTTTCACCGCCTTTTTCTTCCATTTTTTCTTTTAAGTACTCTTTTACTGCTTCTAGAAGCTTTTCCGGCTTTGTTGTGACTGCTATTATGCTGCCGCTGTAATCTGCCAGATATGGATTTGTGTCTCCATCTTCACACAGCTCTATCACTAAGGAGCTGATTGGTATTTTGGGAAGCTGGCATTTAAGCCCTGTTCCATATTCTGTGCATACATCCCATAGGCTTGCGAATATTCCTCCTTCGCCTCCTATGCGCACGTCTTCCGCATTCTCTAGCGCGATTTCCTTCATTTTTCCAAAATTTTCACCGCTTATCAGCTTTATTTTTTCTGCTTCTATTTTTACGAACTGGCTATTTAAACCCTGAAGCGCTTCTCCATCTTCTTCTATCTTCTTTAGGGCATATCCTGCTGCTGCAGTTCCTAGGACAACTATATGTCTTTCCTCTGCTATGATTTTCTTTTCTTCCCTCTCAGGCTCTTTTTTTCCTGATATGGTATTTTCTTTCCCTTCCCCTTCTATTTCATGCTTTAATAAAAGAGCCGCTCTTTTTCTTTTTATTTCTTCTAACTTTTTTCCATACATAGTTATCTTACTGCATAGGCTACTACGCCTAATACCATTGATACTACTAATATTGCTATTATGACTGTTGATACTAATCTCTGCTTTTTACGGTCGAACATATTTTTCTCTCCATTCTTTGCAAAATTAACTTATATTTTAATCCTACAAGCCTTATTTTGCAACTACTATTTGATACTCAACTGACTTTTCTTTTCTATTTTCTTACCTGCATCTTCCACTGCACCGCTCCGTATTTTGTGCGGATTCTGTCTATTTCCCTTGAGGCTTCACTTTTTGTAAATTCCTCTATAGGCTTTTCTAGCGTTTCCCCATACATTATGGATAATGCTTCTAGATATGCCGCCTGCTTTGGTGTTAATGGCTGATTCTTCTTTGGTTTTGGCTTTCTATAATTTAGTCCTTTTGCAAAAAAGAATTCTGGAAGCTCATCTGTGCCTGCCTCTTCTTTATACATTTCCTTTAGCTTTTTATATACATTTGCTGAGGCTATGGCGTCATCTATGGCCCTATGGCTCATTCCCGGGTCTATTCCTAGCTGCTCACATAAATCTGGCAGCTTATGGCTATGTTCATTTGATATTATTGCCTTCGAGATTTTTAAGGTGTCTATTCCCAGGAAATTATCAAAGGCATGTGTTGTTTTTTCTAATCCATTTCTTTCTACTGCATATCTTAAGAAGGAGTAGTCAAAGGCCGCTATATTATGTCCCATTAATATTCTGCAGTCTCCTACAAAATCTATGAATTTTTTTATTGCTTCCTCCTCTGAGGGTGCATCCTTTAACATTTCATCTGTTATATGTGTCAGCTTTACTATAAATGGATTTAATGGCTCAGCCACACTGCAGAAGGTGTCGAATCGGTCTACTATTTTGTCATCTACATATCTTGCCGCACCTATTTCTATTATTCTGCTTTCTTCATAAGCTATTCCAGTTGTTTCTAGGTCAAATGCTACGTATTCCATTTTCTTTTCTACTTTCGTTTTCTTTACTATCTTGCTCTATCTTTTAAGCGTTATTCTTCTTTTTGCTCTGCTTCTCTTTCCCTTTATCTGCTGCTTTTTTATATCTGCAGATATCAGCTAAAAAGCACATTTCACATGCTGGATGCTGCGATTTGCAAATTTCTCTTCCTAGGGTTATAAACTGCAGATTTATGTCTGACCACTGCGCTTTTGGTACTCTCTTCATTAGATCCTGCTCTATCTTTTCAGGCTCTGTTTCATTGGTAAAGCCAAGTCTTCCTGATATCCTTTTTACATGAGTGTCTACTACTACGCTTGGTATGTGGAAGATATGCGTTCTTACTACATTTGCCGTTTTTCTTCCTACGCCGGATAGGCTTGTCAGTTCGTCTATGTCTGATGGGAGCTCTCCTTTATATTCCCTTATCAGCTGATTGGCACATTCTATTATGTGCACCGCTTTCATGTGATAAAAGCCGGCTGATTTTATGTCCTGCTCAAATTCTTCTACGCTTGCTGCTGCTACATCCTCTAGCTTTGGATATTTTTTATACAGCTTTTCGGTTATCATATTTACCCTTGCATCTGTGCACTGCGCACTGAGGATGGTGGCAAATAGAAGCTGCCATGGCTCGTTATAATCAAGAGAACATTCCGGGCTTCCATAATGGTTTTGCAGTCTTTGCATGATTTCTTTGCGTGTCCCGCTTCCTGCAATCTTCGCCCCGCTGTCTATGCCAGCCTTTTTTTCATCTTCACTTTTTTGTGATTTTACTGCGCTTTTTGTCAAATTCATTTATTCCCCTATCAATTTCATATGCCACTTTTTCCACCAGAAACCTTCTTTGGCTTTAGCGTTCTTTGGCTTTAGCCTTCCTTGGCTTTAGCATTCTTTGGCTTTAGCATTCTTTGGCTTTAACCTTCTTTGGCTTTAGCATTCTTTGGCTTTAGCATTCTTTGGCTTTAACCTTCTTTGGCTTTAGCATTCTTTGGCTTTAGCCTTTTTATCTACTCTTTTATTAGAATTTACGGGCATTTAAACAACCGGGACAGCTCCCCGTCTCAATCATAATATGCTTTTTCAAATACTTCGAAGTAATTTTCAAAGGTCTTTTTGCAGCACATCGGATTGTCTATTACTACACCTTTTATCTTTAAGCCAGTTAGTGCAAATGCCATTGCTACTCTATGATCATTATAGGTTTCGATGTGGATTTCTTTTGCTTCTTCCTTTTTCGTGCATGGCTCGATGATTATACCATCATTTTCCTTATCTTCTACGGCTTTTATTCCTAATCTTGTAAGATTTTCGATTACCGCATTTACTCTGTCACATTCCTGCTTCTTTATATGTCCGATATTTGTGATTTTTACTGTTCCTTTGGCAAATGGTGCTATTGCCGCTAGCGTCAGTACCTGGTCTGAGAAATCCTTCATATTTATGGTAATTCCATCTAGACCTTCTGCTCCTGCCTCCACTTTAATGCCATTTTCGGCTTCAGTTATTTTTGCTCCCATTTTACTTAGGACATCTAAGAATCTTATGTCTCCCTGGAGCGATGGCTTTTTCACGCCTTTTACTACGCCTGTAGTATCAAGTATTGCTGCTCCTGCATAAAAATATGCTGCCGCTGACATATCAGGCTCTATATAGTATTTTTCTGTGCTTGCTTCATGATTTTCCGGTATGTAAAGTTCTCTTAGGCCTTCCGTGCAGGATATTTCCTGCACCTCAAAACCGAACTGCTTCATCATTTCCAGTGTCATCTGGATATATGAGCCCTTTATTCTTTCGCCTGTAAGGGTGATGTAAAGCCCTCCCTTTACCATAGGCGCTGCCATTATGAGCGCTGATGCGAACTGCGAGCTTACTGCTGTGTCGATGCTATAATTATTTCTTTTTTCTATGCCGCTTTCCTTTTCTGCTTTCTCTTCATTTTCGCTTTCTAGGATAAACGGAAAATGTCCCTTTTCTTCTTTATATGTAAATCTTACTCCATGCGATGCGAGCTCATCAAGGAGCGGTTGCATAGGACGCTTTTTCATCTGCTCTGAGGAGTCAAGCTTGTAGCTTCCGCCTGCCATTGCCAGCATTACTGTAATGAACCTTGCTGCCGTTCCTGCACTTCTTACATTTATGGAGGCTCCCATATCCGGCACTTTTCCTGCACAGCCCTTTACACTTACTCTTCTTGCCTCTTCTTCTATTTTCAGATCAAATCCCAGCTTTTCAAGACATTCCAGGAAGGCTCTTGAATCATCTGAAAACAGTACATTTTCAAGCACGCATTTTCCTTTTGATATGGCTGCAAGCATTAAGGCTCTATTGGTGATGCTTTTTGAGCCTGGCACAGTTACCTCTATAGGCTTTGCGCTTTGCACTGTTTTTACTTTATATTCTGATATATTCTTATCCATCATTAGTTTTCCCTGATTACATTTTTCTTTTTATTACAATTATACCTTCATAATTTTATTACAAATCCGGCTTATAGTCAAATGTAAAGTACCGATAGTATGTTCCTTTAATCCTGTGTTGAGCAATAAGACGATAAACTGAATATTCCCCCATGCAGCGTCATATCTTTAATATCCTGGCCTCTTTATCATAAAATGCCATTCCGTATTGGAGCCGGGTCACGTATCCTTCATAGCGCAGGCGGCTTTCATATTTCTTTTGAATGATCTGACCGGCTGCTTCCTGAAGCGCGGCTTCCATCTCTGCTTCTATCTTCACATGCTTTAGTTCCAGAATCATGCAGCGGTTCCTTGCAGGATCCAGGATGATGAGATCACTTCTTCCGTATCCTGTCTCCTGTTCCGACAGCACCCTGTATCCCAGTCCTGTAAAGAAACCATCCAGAATCAGATGGTAGCTGTACTCATGATATTCATGATAAAAGGATAAGGTTGCTTCCAGAATCTGGTTCAGTGCTGAGCAGGCAGCCTCTGTTTCTTCTGACCAGAGCGCATTTACAAGGTCTCTTACATAGGCATTGTCTACCTTATCTTTAAAGTAGTTCCATACCTCCTGCCTGAAAACGAACTGAATTGATCTGTTCGGAATGCTTAGCGGCATAAGCGGCATTTTGTCCCTGACAGTCTTCGTCAGGTATCCTGTTTCTACGAGTGCAGACCAGAGATTATCTCCACTCTCATGTATCATATGATAGGGTATATATTCATTCACAGTGCAATCAATTGTCTCCCCTGCCAGCAGCTTTTCAAAGCCTTCATTTGCTCCCGCTGTTTTTCCAAGGAACCCATGGATCAGGTTAAGCGAAGTCGCAGATGTATTCAGCCAGTAACTTTCCGGACCCATTGCCTCACTGTATGATCCATCCAGAACGGATTTCACATACGACATTACATCCCATGGACAGTACATTTTATCCCTGCCGAACATATATCCGTCATACCACTCTGCAACGGTATCATAGTGGTCCATTAGCCCTGCATCAGAGAGGAGCTTCTTTACATTATCATCCGTAAATCCGATTGCAGAAGCGTAGATTGGTGAGAGGACCGTGTACGGTATGATGTTATTCACACCGGTATAGGTGCTGTTCTTTACTGTATAAAGGCAGCCTGATAACATGACTGCTTTCACGTTGTCATTAGTCTTGCATACGTAACTGAGCATATGCTCTATCATATCACGCACTTTATCATAATACGGCGTGCCCAGTGCCTTGGCCATCGGTACATCGTATTCGTCGATGATGACAAAAACCTGCTTTCCGTAATAAGCGCAAAGCATACGGCTCAGCAAGCTTAAGAACGCGACCGTATTATCCTCATCAGCATTCTGTTGTTTTAAATCCAAAAAAATTTTTTTATCATCTGGGTCTACTTTAGGACTATTTATAAGTTCAATGTACTGCTTACATAATTCAGAAACAGCAATTTTAAATTTGCCAAGTATCCTTTCAAAATTTTCTCCGAATACTTCCTTCAACGAAATGAACACAACTGGATACTGATTCATGTAATTATCAACCACATCCGGATGTTCCATGACTTTAAGCCCGGCAAAAATATCCTTACTATCCTGCCTTATATCCAGAAAATCCCTGAACATAGTCATAGTCAGGGTTTTACCGAAACGCCTCGGACGCGTAAACATAACCGCTTTATCAAAACGCCTGATAAGATATTCTTCTATCATTTCAGTTTTGTCCACATAGTATGCATTACTTTCTCTCAGTTCACGAAAACTGTCATAGGATGATCTTATATTTACCTGCATCTGTCTGTCCTCCTATATTTTTTTATTTTCATCAGATTTCCCGGGTGCTGAACGCCTGAAGATTGTTCTTTTTTTGCTATGCCGATATTATACCGCAAAACAGACCTTCTTTCAACAAAAATTCCCTCTGAATATGTGCCGTATAAATAAACAGCGTTGGGAAATCGAAGAAACTTTCAGAATAATGAGTTGCAATGAGAAATATTGTAAAAGAATCAAAAGAAATTAAAAAAGCCCCAAAATAGCACGTATCGTTGCGAAATAAAAAACGGCTACACCTCTTTAAAATACAAGCGGTGTAGCCATTTTATTCATACCTTACTGTCAAAGATGGGATTTTATTACAAATTCGGCCTATAGTCAAATGTAAAGTACCGACAGTATGTTCCTTTAATCCTGTATTGAGCAATAAGACGATAAACTGAATATTCCCCCATGCAGCGTCAGATCTTTAATATCCTGGCCTCTTTATCATAAAACGCCATTCCGTATTGGAGCCGGGTCACGTATCCTTCATAGCGCAGGCGGCTTTCATATTTCTTTTGAATGAGCTGGCCGGCTGCTTCCTGAAGCGCGGCTTCCATCTCTGCTTCTATCTTCACATGCTTTAGTTCCAGAATCATGCAGCGGTTCCTTGCAGGATCCAGGATGATGAGATCACTTCTTCCGTAGCCTGTTTCCTGTTCCGACAGCACCCTGTATCCCAGTCCTGTAAAGAAACCATCCAGAATCAGATGGTAGCTGTACTCATGATATTCATGATAAAAGGATAAGGTTGCTTCCAGAATCTGGTTCAGGGCTGAGCAGGCAGCCTCTGTTTCTTCTGACCAGAGCGCATTTGCAAGGTCTCTTACATAGGCATTGTCTACCTTATCTTTAAAGTAGTTCCATACCTCCTGCCTGAAAACGAACTGAATCGATCTGTTCGGAATGCTTAGAGGCATAAGAGGCGGCCTCCCCTTGACTTTCTTCGTCAGGTATCCCGTTTCTACGAGTGCAGACCAGAGATTAGCTCCACTCTCATGTATCATATGATAGGGTACATATTCATTCACAGTGCAATCAATTGTCTCCCCCGCCAGCAGACGTTCAAAGTCTTCATTTGCTCCTGCTGTTTTTCCAAGGAACCCATGGATCAGGTTAAGCGAAGTCGCAGATGTATTCAGCCAGTAACTTTCCGGACCCATTGCCTCACTGTATGATCCATCCAGAACGGATTTCACATACGACATTACAT
>Ga0247611_10004762_pt1 | contig 18522 bp, 17 predicted proteins | sample 177DNAGHGhighgp2_FD_192422 | JGI IMG/M metagenome (GOLD analysis project Ga0247611, IMG submission 192422) | Sheep rumen microbial communities from Palmerston North, Manawatu-Wanganui, New Zealand - 1770 DNA GHGhigh gp2 | ecosystem: Host-associated > Mammals > Digestive system > Stomach > Rumen... | reverse complement strand
TTTGTTGGTCTTGTGACAATTCTTCTTGATACATATCATCGGCATCTCATATATAGGCATATCACAAAATCTGAGCAAAAACATCGATATTTTCTTTTTTCAGAGTTATACATGCTTCCATTGCATAATCTCATCATGCAGAATATCACATAACTATCATTTTATTTGGGTCAATTTTGTATTTTTCAGCATTATTTTTGAAATATTTGATAGTATCCACGATTTCGTCTAAAGCATAGGAAATGGAATAATCCATATTGAGTAATTTATAGTTGATATTTACTACCATCACATTCCAATCTTTAGCAATTCTTTCACTTTGTGTATCTAATGTATCTGCACTTCAAGCAAAAAATGCTCATCAATGAATATTAAATACCACAGGAAGAGTTCATTCATAATTATCTGGATAGTATAAATTTACATTCACAGGTTCTTCCCCAGTTCTTGGTACTTCGTAGCGGTCTCATATCAATTCATCATCAGGCTTAATGATTGTATTTCTATGCATTCTATTAAAAAGATATACTCATACCACAAGTAGGACAATCAATATCAATATTAAAGTATCTAATGAGATTCTGGCTATTTTTTTAGCTTTTTTCATAATTGTTTGAATAATTAACCGTAAAATTAAGCGATTTGAAATATAAGGAAATGACATTTTTTTTCAATTTTAATAATTCTGAATCAAAAAAATGGAGTATAAAGCTCCATTTTTGGTATTTCTCAATTATTTTCTAATTACAGCATGAAGTTTTAACATCCATCTATGCTCAAAACTTTCCAAAGTTAATCACGAATTATCACATAATTTTTGTAAATCAGATTTAGTATATATTTTTACATCTCAATATCAAAGTCGGTTTAGAAAAGGTAGTTCAATATAATTAACAAAATATGATAATAATTTTCATAAATGCATATCTCTCAAAATTAGTTTACCTCCAGGTCTCAAAACTTTGGATACACCATCAAAAAATTTCTGAGGATTAGGATAGTGATGAAAACTTTGAGAACATATTACAATATCAAATGAATTTTCCTTAAATGGTAAATCTTCAGCATCTCAAACTATAAATTCAACATTCTTTAATTTCTTTTTTTGAGCTACTTCAATCATTTTTGGAGTTAGGTCTAATCCTACATAATGTTTGTCTGGAAATTCTTGAGTAAGTAGAGATAAGATTGGACCAGTTCAGCATCATACATCTAATAAATCATTGAAATCTTCTTTTTTAATTTCTGCTAAAATATCAGGATAATCAGCTCTACATATTTTGTAAACTCCTGCATTTTTTCATTCATATTTCTCAGCTGCTTTAGTAAATTCTTTTTTAGATAAATCTTTAAATTTTTTAGTAGAATATCTCATATTTGGAGTATTAATTATATAATCAATGGATTTAAAACTATAAACTTTCTAACCATTCTTGAACTTCTTCTTTAGTTGCACCTTGAGGAAATCTCTTACTTCAAATGATATTTAGTTCATGTGATTTTAATTCATTTTCACTTGTTTCGATTCCAGAAGATCATGAAGTACAGAAAAGAACAATTTCTTTACCAGAGAAATCATATTTTTCAATCAGAGTTAATATGATTTTTGGATTAGTTCACCACCAAATAGGGTATCCGATATAAATTCTATCATATCCATCCAAAGAAAATTCCGTAGCTATTTCAGGTCTAGCATCTGGATCATTTTGTTCGTTGTTTGCTCTAGTACCGTTTGTATTATAATCTAAATCTTCTGCTGTATAAGGAATCTCAGGAATAAGCTCATTTAAATCTGAACCTTCAATTTCAGAAATATATGTAGCAATTTGTTTAGTGTGTCCAGTAGGAGAAAAAACGATTACCAAAGAATTTTTTCATTCTTCATCAGTTACTGTAAATAATTCTTCCAATGTATTAATACTAACAGCATTGTAATAATGAGTTCCAGCTGCTCAATCTATACCATTAAGTTCTCATTTGAAAGAAACCTGATCTCAATAAATCATTTTATGTGGATCGATATAGTTTTGCCATAATTCTTGGTCTATAAAGATAACATCAGCATGGTCTTCATATTCTCATCTCAAAACTAATTGTCATGCTTCAAGCTGTTCATCAAATCAATTTTCTGGTCACATAATAGTATAAGTCTGAGCTTCTTCAGATTTATCCATATCTGCTTGATTAATCGGTTCTAATTCTAAATCAACATTTTCCTTGCTATAAACTTTACATGTAAAGCTATAATCAACTCCTTCATAACTTACACTTCATGTGTAGATATAAGCTCAATCTAATTTAGTTGCATTTGGCATACTAACATTTTCAAGATATTCTCATAATTCTTGTCTTAGTTTATCTCCACAGTAAACAGAATTTTGCTTAATTTTGTTTTCATTGCGAATAAATAATCATGCACATACAATTCATGCAATTAGGATAAGTGCCAAAATGCACCATAAAACTTTTTTTCGTGTCTTCATTTAGATGATAGGATAAAAAATAAAAGTTATTTCAGTAATGAAAATACCAAGGTTACATCTCAATCTCATAGAATCTCTTTCAATTCACCTTTAGATGTCATTTGAATTTTTCATAGTTTAGTATATAACCATGAATTACTTTCATAAAATAATGAAATCTGATTTCATTGATACAAAACTAAATCTCCAGGTTCAGTTGTAATTTGTTTATCTGCTCTAGGTAAATCAAATCCAAGATTTCCAACTTTTTCAAATCATCAATATTCACGAGCATTTACTACCACATCTCATTCATGCAATTTCTCAATCAGTTCTTTCGTGGTTGAATTTTCTTCTAATGTCACATCAAATGTTTTATCTCATATTTTTAAGTTTATAACATCGTCTGTATTCATATTTTTATCTTCAACAACTAAAATATTTTCTTCATCATTTTTAAAACAACGAACTGGGAATGTAGCTGCACGATAACTTTCTGCATATTCTACTATCATATAGCTATGAAAATTTAAAAATCTTCCTGGACTAGACATCCAATAAAATCATTCAGATTCTTGATCATGTGGTGTAGCTTTACCATCAAAACGAATTCATCATGCCATTGGTAGTAATAAATCATTACTAAATTCTCTTCAAATTTGATTTCATCCACCTCAAATAGACATCCATCTCACATGTTCTTTTTTTTCTATATCATCTGGATATTTAATATCTATCCAAAGTTTAAATAGTTTATGTATTTCTCCAAGACTTGGTACATGAAATCATTCTGGACATGGTCATTTTCTTTCTGTTCTAGGATTACCTGTATCTCACCTAAATTGGTCTATAACATACTCTCACATACGATTAACAATTTCACTATCTCAGCTTCATCATCGTAAATTATCATTGAATGAAGCTAAATAATTATAGTTATAATAATCTACATTACGATTTAATTCTTCCAAAACGACAAATTGTACATCGCTATCATACCAATTATTTGGTCAATACTGCATTGATTCTTCTCTGGATACTAATTCAGTTCATGTTTTTATTTCTGAATTTAATTGGAATCAGTGGTTATTTCATCGTTGAAAATAATATCAATAAGATTCTTCTCATGTTCAAGCAACATCTGCTCATAAATTCCTGTCCATTATAGTTATAGATTCTTCTCAATTATCTAATGTTATTGTTCATTCTTCTATATCATGGAAAATTCAAAATGAGTTAGCCCGAGTTTCATCCGAAATTATTTCAGGATTTTCTGATTTATTACAACCAATTAATAATAAACTACCAAATAATCAAGTAGCTAATAATCAAGTAGCTAATAATCAAGTTTCTTTCATTATTAAAACATTAATTCTAAATTTCTTCTATTTCATACTTCGTACTTCCAAGTCAAAGACTTTCAGCATATTCCGTAATATGTCTTCATTTTCTAGAATCAATTCTTTCTTGAATATCTTTGGTTCACTCTTCATGAGTAGCCCGTATAGCATCAATAAAAGCCTGATCATTCGCAACTGGATCCAAGCTTGCAAAAATTCCAATATCGGCGATAACAGGATCTCATTGATGAGCATCACAGTCACAGTCCAGACTAATTGCATTTGCTACAGTGATATACAAAATTGGTTTATTTTGATCTTTGAAATAATCAGCCACAGCTGTCGCTGCTTCTGCCATTGATTCAATGAAATCTTGCTGTTCATATTTCATACTCCAACATTTGTCAGGATCTGCAGTCTGACCACAGCTATGAATGTAAGCTTTTCCATTGCGAGAAGCTACTCAAATTGATTGATTTTTCAAATTAGCTCCAAATCCTCACATTGCATGTCATTTTCCGTGAGCGAGATTCAACATACAGTCATAATTTTTCAAGTGTTCTCAAACAATATCGTATTTCAAATGTTTCCCATTTTTTACAGGAATTTGAAATTCTCAGTCAGCATCCATAATATCTACATCAGCAAAAGATGTGAACCCATATTCTTGTGCTACTTTCATATGTTCTTGAGCATCTGTTCTGGCTCATGGATAGGCTGTATTACATTCTATTATTGTTCCATTTATTTTTTTTACCAATGGAGCTATCAAATCAGCTTTTAGATATCATTTTGATCATCTCTCTCATGTGGAAACTTTTACTCAAACATTTCATGTCAATTCCACTCATAATTTTTCATAAATTCTGACTAAAGATTCTGGGCTAATTTCCTTAGTAAAATAAACTTTTGATACCATAGAATATCGATTTATAAAATAAAAAATTACACATAATAATTTAATCTTAGGATTAAGTAGAATAAATTCAAATAAAAATAACTTGTTTTTTAAATACCTAATTTATATTCTAATTAAAAATAAAAAGGGCAAATCAATGAAGCCTAAGATTCATTGAAAAAACAAAAAAATCTGATTATGCATAATGTAGATTCAATTTCTCTAGGTCCTCCTTGGGTTGAATACTTATTGTTCTTTGTGATATCTTTCACAAATGTATTCTTGCAAAATTTGAAGTATATCTTTCTTATCAAATCGACAAAGCTGAAAGCTGCTTTGGTTGGAATGGTAACTTCGATATTCTATGCAACTGTTGTTGTACTTATCGCAAAGCACGGTTGGATATCCATTCTCATCATAGCAGGAACCCACTTTCTAGGAATTTATACTGCTATGTCAGTAAGTGAATATCTTGAAGAAAAAGGATATCTTAGACCAAATTATTCAGGTGTGGGGTAAGTCCCACACCTTTTTTCAATTAAAAAATATCAAAGAATAAGTCAATCATAAATAAACTTCGACACTCTAAAAATTATAAAAAGCTAACCTCAATCTGAATATTTACTAAGCATACCCATACTTCTTTCTCATTCCAAACAAGAAACTAACAGTTACAATCATTCAAAATATTTCTGCACATGTTGTAGCCAACCAAATCCATTCACTACCAAATAAATAAGGAATAGAAAATATCATAATTATCTGAAATACGAACATCCTCAAAAATGAAATAGTCGCTGATACCACTCAATTATTCAATCCAGTAAAGAATGCTGATCAGAATATATTTATCCACTGTACAATATATCATAAAGAATATAATCTGATTGCTTTGGTGGTAAATGCTAATAACTCAGCATCATAGTTAACAAAGATTTTTGCTAGTAATCACGAGAAAATCTCAGCAGACAATGTAAGTACAATTGCCGCAACTCATAAAATCTTAAAACTTCCAAAAAATACATTCTTCAATTCATCAGAATTTTTTGCTCAATAATTATATCAGACAATAGGAGTAACTCAGAATGAATATCATAGATACACTCATGTAAATATAAATCAAACATACATTATAATTCAGTAAGCAATCACTCCATCATTTCCAAAGAATTTAATCAACTGATAATTGAATAATATATTGAGTAATGACATCGAGAATGTAGTTAGCATTTCGCTACTTCAATTTATACAGCTTTTTAATATAGGTTTCAATTCAAGTCAAGTTTTTACAAATCTTAGTTTAGATTTTTTGCTAGTTAAGAAATATACAATCGGAATTAAGGCTCATAAAAATTGAGCAAATGCAGTAGCTATTGCAGCTCATAAAACTCACATCTTAAACCAATACATCAACACGAAATCCAATACTATATTCGATATTCATACTGCTAAAGAAACTTTTAATCATAAATCTGGCCTTTCATTTACGATAAAGAAACTTTGGAAAACTTCCTGTAACATAAAGAAAATTAGTGATAAGAATAATACTCTTCAATATATTATACAGTCAGTCAAAACATCTCATGATGCTTTTAGTATAGACATAATCGGTTCTACAAACAAGAATCATAAAATGCTGAGTACTATTCCGCAAATTACTAAAAAATAAATAAGCATTGAAAAATATTTTCTCGCTAATGTTATATTTTTTTCTCAAATGGTTTTGGAAATTAGAGCACTTCCTCCATTTCAAACCATGAAACCAATTGATGCAATTACCATAATCACAGGAAAAGTCAAATTTACCGCTGTAAATGCATCTTTTCACACATAATTAGAAACAAAAAATCCATCTACCACTCAATAGATAGAATTAAAAAGCATCATAATTATCGTAGGCGCTGTGAAATTCAGTAATTTCTTATAATCAAAATGTTCAGATAATTGTATTTTCATATTTCTATCTATTAAATAATTAAGTCGCACCACTATATATAATATATATTTATTATCAAGCTTAATTTAATTTAGCATTTTAACGGATAAATTAGTCATAGAACATTTGCAATTAAGAATAAAAAAGCTAGAAAATATTTTATAGAAAATCCTGTCCTTCATTATGGACAAAAGGCCTCCCTTTGGTAAGGGAGGTGCCGAACACAGTGAGGCGGAGGGATTTTTACTTAAAGGAACCACAGCGTACCCAAAGATTTAAATTCCCCTGTCGCTACGCTCCTTCCCCCTCACCAAAGGGGGACATAGAACAATTTAACATTAAAAACAAACCCATGAAAAAAATCTGACTTTTCATCTCATTACTAACTTGTAGCATTTTACTAACAGGATGCTCCGATAAAGAAAGTCCTGAAATTGTTGACGATTGTGTTACTTCAGCAGATTGTACAACTGAAAATCCAAGCCTTGAAGATCCATCAAATAAATATTTCACAGCATTCTGAAGTGAACCTTTCTGGAACATTGAAATTTCATGATGAATCGCAAAACTTTCATCGCCAATGTATGATACAAATGTAGAAGTACCAGTAAATATCTGGCAAGAATGAGAAAATTATTATTTTTCATGAGAGAAATTAGAAGGGGAGTTTATCAAAAAAGATTGTATAGATGACTGAAAATGAGATTTACACAATTATACAGTTTCAGTCTCAAAATTTAGGGAATATGCTTACGAATGATGCTGAGATGATGAAGAATGAATCAAAATGTCCAATGAAGACCGTGAAGAAGATTTTTCAAATTTCATGACAGAATTCTCAGGTAACATAAAATCATGTGAAAAAGACATTAGAGAAAATCTAAATATGATAATAGAAAATGCTACAGAAATTTCCCAGGGTTGGTATAGTTATACAAATATTTGAGAATCATACCAAGCCGAATGATATATATCATATTCAGTAAATGGTGAATATTACACAAAAGACACTACTTGTGCATTTCAGAAATCAGATTTTTCTGATTGGTGAGAATATTGAAACTGAGAGATTGAATATCGATGACAATGAAATATTCTATGATTAGCTCGAAGTGATGAAGAACAAGAATGCATAGATTCATTATACCAATACGAACCAGAACAAATGCCATGAGACCCACAAACAATCATTACAGTATCATGTGCAGGAGTAGACTACTGAAATTCATTTGTAACATGATATATTTACACAACTACATATCCCGATTTATGACTCAGAATTTCTACACCTGCATGACGAAGATATTATGATGAAGGCTCTATCTTTAAAGATAAATCAGATAATCCAATTTTTGTGAGAAATTGAAATAAGATTTCATATATTCATCCAATCGCTTGAGAAGAAATGGAATATATTCAAACTTTTGAAAAATCTGAAAATGAATCATTAAAAGATATCATAGAGAGTAAGCACACAAATTGAAAATGTTCCTTATTAGAATATAATTATTACAGCCAAAATACAGTATTTGCTCCATATCCATGAACTATTATTTATTGAATTTATGAATGAGAACAGCGAAAAGATTGTAAAATTGATGATGGAGAAGATAAATGATTGGTACGATTCTTTGAATCTCCAGACAAAACTAAATATTATAAAATGGTATTTATGGATTGATGTGCTCCAGGACCTTGTTCTATATTTGGAGAAGTAGAATTATTTTAATTATTAAATACGTGATTATGCGAAAATTTATAAAAGACTTCTTCACATATCCATTTCAAAAGGATAAAACAAATAACAAACGGGATCAAATGATGACTTCACTATTTAAAGATTTTCCAGCTAATTTCTGGACAAAACCAAAACTTAAGAAAATATTAATAGCTCCATTATTGATATTATATTACATATTTTCAGAATGAAAAAAGAATAACAAATCAAAATAATTTTATTAGTATAATTAACACAATATGAGACTGTTAATTCAACAAGTTAAGTCAGCAAAACTAGATATAAAAGAAGATAACATTCACAGAGAAATCTGAAAATGAATTATAATTTATCTATGAATTCACGTTGATGATGTAGATACTTATCAAGAAAAGATAGCTAGAATCATGAAGAAATTACCTCTATTAAAATGTCTAGATTGATCTGATTGAAATATAAGTGCCTCACTACAAGATATAGATTGAGAAATTTTACTAATATCTAATTTCACATTATTTTGAAGAAGTACTAAATGAACAAAACTAGATTTCGTATATTCAGCACCATATAAAAAGGCTAAAGAAATTTATGATTATTTTATCGATGAAGCAAAAGCTAATTGACGAAAAATTCAAACAGGGGAGTTTTGAGCAGATATGATGGTTACCAGTATAAATGAATGACCACTAAATTATGTCTTTGATTATTAATTAAATAATCTCACCAACCAACTTAAATTCTCATGAATCAATAATTTTCACATCGTCAAACTCTCAAGCTTTAATATCTTTTCAATCCATCTTTCACCAAATCTGTTTCATATTATCTGTATGACCGAACCATTTATTTCATTTAATCTCATCAATTAAAACTTTTCTTACTCATCATATTTCAGCTTTATTATTTTCCTGAGATCATCTTTTCAAAAGTTCATTCATTTTTTCCCAACGTTCATGTTTAATTTTAGCACTTACATCATCTTTAAGCTGCTTATAAGCAAAAGTTCATGGGCGAGGGGAATATATTCACATATAAATCATATCAAATTTTCCAGCTTCAACCAACCTCAAACTTTTATTAAAATCTGAATCAGTCTCTCAAGAAAATCAAATTATCATATCCGTAGTTATTGAAATCTTTCTTTTTAATTTATGAATTTTATCAACAAAATTGAAACAATCTTCAGCCTTATATCCACGAAACATTCTCTTCAAAACTTCATCAGATCAAGATTGGAATGGAATATGAATATGAGGACATAGTTTTTCTTCATTTTCATGCAAAGCTAATAATTCATCAGAATAATATGTAGGATATGGAGAAGTATATCTTAGCCATTCTAATCAGTCTAATTTTAACACTTCTTTCATTATAGTTAAAAAATCTGGATGCTTATTAACTATCTGACCAAGTAGCACTATTTCCTTTGCTCAGCTTTTTAAATGAGATTTAACTTCATCTACTATCTGTTCCACAGGAAAATATCTTTCTAATCATCTAGCATATGGCACAATACAATATGAACAAAATTGGTTACAACCTGTAGAAATTGGTACATATGCAGTAGTTTGATGGTTAGCCATATTGGCATTTTCTTCAGGTATTATTTTCTCATATTCATTCAATAATTCTATATCATATTTCAATCATACATATCAAATTTTTTCAAGCATCAAAGGCAAAAATCAAGTATCATCAATTCTAAAACATAATTCCAAATTCGGATAAGTTTGTTTTAAATTAAAGAATAGGGGATTAAACGCATGATTAATAAATACCATATTTTCAAGAGAAGTCTGTTTATGGTCTATTAATTCTTTAATCTCTTCATTATCATTTCATAAAACCTTAATTTGATCTCACTGAGTAGTTCATAGAAAATTACCATGTTTATACTGATTTGGAGTATTTTTTTTCAAAATATTTCTGAAATTATGCTGTACCATACATCAAGTAATCCATATTTTTTTATCTTTTTTAACATCCTTCAAACTTCAAGTAATCTTATCTTCAGCTTTTTGACGAACTGAACAAGTATCAAAAATTAGTATATCTGCTTCATCATGATTATCCACATAATCAAAACCACAGATCATTAAAACAGACTTAATTCTTACAGAATCAGCATAATTCATCTGACATCCAAGTGTAATTATATGGAATTTTTTTCACATAAACTCAAAAGCTTCAATAAAAATCTGATTTTTTATAACGATTTACTTTTAATTTTCCATTTTTAATTAAAAAATGCGACCATAAATTCATGACCGCATTTAACTTGACTAGAAATTTTTCAATAACTTTGCAATCAATCATCATCACGCAAAGGTCATTTTGCCTTAGCAAAGGTAACACGCTTAGCTAGGATCCTCTTGTCCTTCACCAGATCATGACCACGAAGAAAAAGAATACAGGCTGATATTGCAGTCTCTACCCAGATACATTGATCATCAGCACTACAATGAAGCAAATCAAATTCACTCAAAATTTCCAGCTCCTTCAATTTTGAACCTCCGAAGTAAGAAACAGGAATAGGATACTCTCCATCCCAACCAGCTTCAGCCTTGAGAATCCTTCTAGCACGATCTTCCCTGTCATCAGAAACAGTGCGCATTTTTTTAAATTCATTTTTCATGTTTACAGTATTTTATTAAGTTTTATTTTTTATATATAACGTATGTATAACAATTTTAACAAAAAAGTCAATAGATTATAAAAGAGAATCCTTGTTGCAATGATTACAAAAAAATTTAAAAAACAATATATACTTTATATCCACTAAAATTTAAATGCTCATTTTCCTACGAATAGCCATATGAATCGTATCATACATATTCTTTTTTCGTGAAAGTTTTTTAGCCGAATTAGCAATCAGCTTTATTCCATATATAATTTGATTTTGTATACTAGCTGTAATAATAGAAATATATTTAATTATACGTGAAAGTAAAAGGAGGAGAAAACACAAATCATTAAAAATTTTATTAACTATACTTGCAGCTATCTTAACAATCTGGATTTGAACAATGTATTGCTTAGAATTTTTCTCATTTTATAATCAAAATGATAAAACAATTCGCCTAACAAGTGAAGACTGAATTAAAGTATTTTATGCAAATATATTATACAAAAATACTGATTATAAATCACTTCAGAAAAAAATAGAACAAGAAAATCCTGATATTGTTGTATTAGTCGAGTTTTCAGATGAACATGAAGATGAAATGAAAGAATTTTTTAAAGAAAATTATCCATATATGAACAGAAACTCATGGTCTATGATGCTAGCCTGAGACGTTGTTTTCAGTAAAATCCCACTAGAAAATATTACTGAAACTCATCTTGTTGAAGTCTGAACTCGAAATTATAGTTATATGAAAATACTATGCGATGAATGTGGAGATTGAATAGATTTATATGTCATCCATACAGCCGCACCTGTTTCATTTAAAAATTTTGAAATGAGAAATACTCAAATTGGAAAATTATTATCGGACCTCCTAAAAAACCATACAGACTGAACTCCAACCATGATTATTTGAGATTTTAATCTATCTCCACGGTCATATTACTACAAACAATTTACTAAGCATTTCAAAATACTAAATGCATTAAGTTTTCAATCACCTAACTATACACGAAGTTTATTACAACAGAAAATATTCCGTTCACACATAGATCAATTATTTATTTCTCCAGAAATAAAAATCTCTCCTGTAGTTGTAGAAAATCTAACATGATCAGATCACCGTTCCTTTTTATTCAAATTTTGACTCGAAAATTAATTAGAAAAAAGAATTGTCGTCTCATCATCAAAAGAAAAAACGTAAAATACTTAAATCAGGCACCTTTTGTCATCTGACATATTTAGCATTTCGATCTTTTATTAGTGGAGATACTTTTTTCAAAAATTCAGTTTCTAAACCAAAAGCAGTTGCATAGGGGAGAGTCCTATCAACAAATAATGGGTCTTCTTTCAAAAGAAGTTTAATTTTATTTTCATCACAGCTTTTTATAAAATTTCTATAACCAATCAGATGAGATGCTAATTCTGCTCATTTATCGGTAAATCTTAATTTTCATCATCAATATACCAATCATCACAAAAACACACAAGCAAAAAATAAGATTATTAGTAAAATTAAAAACCATGGAAAATGGTACCAAATTTCTATAGAAAATAATAAATAAACTCATAGAAATAACAGAACTACCAAAAAATTATATATATATTTCCACTTAACTCATAATTTAGGTCTAAGTACCCATCATTTTTTAATTCAATGATACTCTAAATCTTCTAACATCAAAGCATATCTCAACTGAAACGCTCATTCAATAATTTTTACATTCCCCATAAAAAATATGGAGTCAAAAATTTCAGTTTCAAATAATGGGCGAGTTAAAGGAATTTCTTCCTTCTTTATCAATTTAACATATTCTTTTTTAGATTTCTCTCATGAAAAAGTTTTTATATCAATTAAATTTTCAAATTTCCACTGATAAATTAGACTTGTAAGATCGGTTGGATCTACTTTACAATTGTATAATAATCACGCTTCCGCAGGATTAATTCATTTCGGAGGTGTATATTGTATGATAATTGGATATTTCTTCTCAAATTCTCTTCATAATGATGCAGGTTTATCTCTATTTTTCTTTTCTCGCCAATTAAATATAAAATAAATCGCCGTTCATGATAATAAACACATAATAAAAAAAGGCAGATGTCCAGATTTTATAATTGAATTGAAAATAAGTAGTATAGAAAATATTATTAAACCAACTATCGATCACCAGTTATCCTTTTTTTTATCCATAGACCCATAAAATTTATGCATAATATCTTCAAAATAATATAAACAATTACCAGCTTCTTGAGCCTCATCATCCACCTCATCATCAAAAAGAAAATCATCAAGACGAAAATGATGATCCACTTGAAAATCAGCTATCACTACTATAAGTTGAAAGTCTTTCTCTTTCCTTAGCTCTTCTCAATTCTGCTGCTCTAGTTGAATCTCTCACAATTCTAGATACAGAATCTATTTCATTTACGTTTCATCCAAACCAGGAAGGTCTCATATCCAATTCTGCTAATACAGGTGTAATTTTATTGATAAAATCTGTTTCAAATCAAAAAGCTACAGCATATGGTAACGTCTTATCAAAAAATGTCGAATCTTGTTTTAAAAATAATCTAAGTTTATTTTCATCACACATTTGAATAAATTTTGCATATCATATAACATCTTTTGCTATCTGTTTTCACTTATCAGTTAATGATATTTGTTTCTGGCTAGGAGATGATGAATCTGCATTAAATATTGAAAATAAAACAACGGTTATAAAAATAACGGCCTCCATATTTACTCCCATCTTACCTAAAACAAATAGTAAAATTATTGCTATAAAAAATCAAATATACTTTTTTGAATTATTAAACCATCAGACACTAATCCATCAATTTCCTTTACCATAATTTCTTAGTGACTTTAAAGACCGAACGATATCAAATTCTGAAGCCGTCGAAACATATTTTTTTGAATTTATACCTCTTGGTAGAATAGAATTAAATAAATCTATTTCATATTGAGGAAATGAACTATTAATATCTTTTAATTTAGTCATAATAAATCAAGTTTTTCTATTAAAAGTTCAATTCTCATCCAAAGTTATAGAGATAAATCATTCAACGGCTCGTTTATATAATAAACTTGTTAAATCCTTTTCTTGTAAATAACAATCATAAAGCATTCAAGCTTCAGCACAATTTATTCATTCTGGAGGAGTGTATTTAACAACTATGGGCGACTCTCTTTCAAGTTTATTCGCAAGCTCAGATTCTTTGATTTTAGATCATTTATCACCATGACTCGTTATCATAACGAATACAATTATTATAATAATTCAGATTCATATGTATTTCCAAGGGAAAAAATCTAAGTTTGTATTAAACTTTCATCATACATATCCAATCAATTTAGACTGTTTTTTATGGTCAAATTCAAAATAATCACTTGGAAACTTAATTGCAAGAGTTATTCATTCTCCAGCAGATAATTTTTTATTATAATTTATTGATATTCTATCTCATTTACTTCGATTTACACTTCAAGCAAAATCTTTCACATTTGAAGTTTTTCAATCTACAGTAATCAAAAAGTCATCACTCGAAAATCACGTATACCCTTTAGGTAATAGTATCTCAGCTTTAAAGCTATTTATATTAGTATCAAAATCATATCATACAAGATTCCAATAGAGTTCTGCATATCACATTCATGAAAAGTTTCTAATCAAACCATAAGCCGAATAAAATATTGGATAAATTTGTTCTCAAATAATAGTCCTATTTGCATCTCAAATTTTTATTTCCAATTCTCAGTTATTTATAGTTTGGGTAAAATTATTTCATTCTACATAAATATCTGATATATCAATATGAAAATCTTTTCATAAAACAGAATAATTAAGTGGAATAAATCTTATAATTCAGTGTTTATGTTCAAAAAAATTTGCTGTAAAAGTCTCTTTTACATTGATAGATCAATCTATTTTTACATCAGCTAAAACATCAAGTTTTTCATATTCGTAGTCATTTGCGAATGAAAAATTTCAAAAATTTAGGCTGAAATATAATCATCATATAATTAATAGCAAATTTCTAATAACTTTCATTGTTCCTTATTATTATAAAATCAACTAGATTATATTCATACATACTAAAAAAAGCAAAAAATACCTTATTATTTTAATATTTTTCAAAAAAACTAAACAAAAATTTGCATTTATTAAGAAAGTGAATACAATTATCATGAGAAACAAAATTTTAATTTTACTACAAACACATAAATGCAAAAAAAAGATAATGCATTATTACTGAGTACAGATTCTTTACCAAATTATGGATTAGATTTAGTATTTTCTATAGCAAAAAGTACAGGATTTGATGGTATTGACCTAGCTATGCGAAAATGATTTGATGCATGGGATGAAGAATACGTACAAAAATTATCTACAGACCACGACTTACCAGTATATATTGTTCAGACTTCTGCAAAATTAAATCAAAAAGAACTAGATAAAGCTCTTGATATATGTCAAGCTACAAATTGCGATACAATTTGTATAAATGCTCCAAAAATAATTGATTTTAAAGCATTTGATTTCATATCAAATAATTTAGCGAATTATAAAAAGAATAATCCAGATATCCATTTTTCAGTTCTTAATCCAAAAGATAGTAAATTATTCGTATTGCCAATACCTGAATATCGTTTCAGCAATATTATTGATATAGTAAAAAAATATGATTGCTATATTTGACTAGATATCAGTAATATCGATGCAGATTTGTTTGAAAATGAACTTACTCGCAAAATTGATGATTATGCCCCATATATATCGGTAATTTATTTTTCAGATAAAACAAATAATTGAAAAGGACATTTAATTCCTGGTGCATGAACATTAGATTTATGATTATTCTTAAAAAGACTCAAGAAAAGCTGATACAATCGTCCGGTTAGTATTAAACTAGATTTTAAACCAACTGAGTTAGCTAGTAAAGATAAATTAAAAAAACAATTAAAAAAGGTCAGAGCATATTACGATAGATATTTTATTAACTTAGATACTCAGTGAGATGATGACGATATTGATCAAAATATAGCAGAAACTGATGAATAGAACAATAATTTCTAAAAAATACATTTAAAATAAAGTGAGGATTACATGTATAAGTAATCCTTTTTTATAAATCAAAAATTTTTCTCTATTTACATTTGAAAATCATATAAAAAAAATTAAAAGTGGTTAAGGGAAAATTTTTTTGATTTTGCTTTATATTTTCTATCATAATATCACATGAAAATCGTTATTGATCGTGAAAAACTTGTTGAAGTATGCGATATCGCATCTAGGTTTGTATCCAAAAATTCTACATTGCCAATTTTGCAGAATATTTACATGAAGGCGAGTATTGACACTCTAAATATTAGAGCTACTGATATGGAAAAATACGTAGATATCGAAATTCCATGTGAAATAAAGTTAGAATGAGCTATCACTGTGAATGCTAAAATGTTTTCAGATTTATTAAAAACTATTGAAGAAAAAACTATAGAAATTTCGGTAAATATGCAAAACAACGTAATGCAAATCACTTCTGCAGATGATGATTTCACAATTAACTGAATTTCCGCAAGTGAATATGTAGCATTGCCAGAACTAATGAATACTACAAATATAAACTTAGAAACTCAGACATTCATAAACTGAGTAAATATGGTAGAATACACAATCACAGAAAAAAATTTTTCGCCAGTTCTTACTTGAGTTCTAATTAAAACTAAATCTGAATGAGATACTAAAAAATTAGTTTTTGTTGGAACAGATTCTTTCAGAATCGCAGAATTCAAAATTCCTGCAAATGTGGAATCAGATTTTTCTCTTCTAATTCCAAAAACTGCTATAAATGATATTTCTTCAATTGCCGAGTATGCGGTGAAAGGGGAGTCTCCAGATATGCAAATGAAATATTCAGATAATTTAATCTGATTTGAATTTACTATCTGAGATATCAAAATTTCGGCTACATCATTATTGATTCAATGAAATTTCCCTGACTATGAGAGAGAAGAAATTATGCCAACTCAATTCAATCATACAATTTTGGTAGATAAAACTTTATGTGAAAAAGCTATCAGAAAAATTTGAATTCTTACTAGAGACATGAACAACTTCATTCAAATCGAAACTCAGTGAGATAGCCAAATAATCATTTCATCGTGAAAAACTGACAAATGAGCATGAAAAACCAAGATTAATGCAATTATTTCATGAGATCCAATCACATTTGCAGTTAACTGAAGATATATCACAGACTTCATCAAAATGATGGAATCTGATGAAATCCAATTCAATCTAGTCACAGATCAAAAGCCTATGATAATTACTGATAAATGAAATGAATCCTATAAATATGTAGTTAGACCTTTAATTACCAATTAATTTAAAAAATCTACCTTCAAATCAGATGGTAGATTTTTTTGATAAATCATGTATTAATTTACTAAGAATCTAATTCGTTAAGAGCTTTTTCTAAAATTTCATCTGGATTTTCAATTATTTTATCTACATTTTTTTGCAAATCCTTAATTTCATTTTTCATTTTTTCTGATTTTATACGTTTAATTAATTTATCAAATCAATCAGATAAATTCTTAGCTTGATCCGAATTAATATCCCCACTACCAAGAAGATCTTTTACATCCTCACATATCTTAATTGAAATAGAATCAGCATCAATAACACTATTAATTCACGGATTTTCAAACGCCTTCATTAAATTTACAATACTTCTTGACCTCTTTGGATAATTATTAAACACATATTTAATATCGTCCCCATCAACCAATTCATGTGAACGCATCAAAAGATTATCAAAACCATTACTTTTAGCATTGTTTATAAGATTTTCCCTCATAATACTCTTTTTAAAAGCATTTTTATATTTATTCAATAGATATGGTGTTTTATCAAGTAATACACCCCCAGCTTTTTTTCATCATTTTCCATTAACTGTACTAATCAGCAAATCTGCATAATCCTCACTATTTCAATCAACCCATCAACCTTCATCCATATTACTTACAACTTCAGACAGTTCATCATCATTCAAAACATCAAAAACTTTTTCTTTAACAAATTGAACATTGAGCTTTTCAAATTCAAGTAATGTATGAAAATTTTTTGCCACATCTTGTTTTTTTCACTCGTTAACTCTCTTCGTTACCCATTCTTCAATTCATCAATCTTCAATAACATCTTTTCTCGTAAGCTTTTTTTGAGAATCTTTAATAATCTCATTATTTCATCATTCAATGCCACTCATTTTATATAATTAATATAATAAAATATCACTCAATAAAGTATAATCCAAAAAACTTTTTTGTCAAATTTAAGACAACTTCTTTTAAGTATCATTAAAGCACTAATTATTTAAAGATGTTTATCTATAATTAAAGCTATCATAATGTATTCATAAAAAATTCTATTATCAGTAACTTTTACATACCTGTCTATCACTTCCATTAATTCATCTAATTTATATCTTCTTGCAATTGGCATAATTTTTTCTCTCAAAGCTTGGTTTGGAGCATGGA
>Ga0247611_10004761_pt1 | contig 18522 bp, 21 predicted proteins | sample 177DNAGHGhighgp2_FD_192422 | JGI IMG/M metagenome (GOLD analysis project Ga0247611, IMG submission 192422) | Sheep rumen microbial communities from Palmerston North, Manawatu-Wanganui, New Zealand - 1770 DNA GHGhigh gp2 | ecosystem: Host-associated > Mammals > Digestive system > Stomach > Rumen... | reverse complement strand
TAATAAAATATGACGTTAAATAGGGAGGTATTATATGGCAGATATTAGTAAAATTACCACACCTAATAATACTACCTATAATATTAAAGATGCTAGTGCTATCGAAAATATTACTCGTAGTGGAACAACTTTTACTGCTACTAGACGTGATGGTACTACTTTTACATTTACACAACAAGATAATAATACAACTTATTCAGCAGGAACGGGTCTTTCACTTACTAGTAATGCTTTTAGTGTAAAATTAGGTTATACTACAAGCGGTAACAATAGAGCAGTTCAAGCTGATTCTAATGGTAATTTATATGTAACACAAAAAGATGATAACACCACATATACCGCAGCAACCGCTGCTCCAGGTGATATTTCCTCATCTGCTGGCGCAGCTGGTAGTTCTACAAATTATGCTAGACAAGACCATACGCATAAAATTGCTTTAGCTACTGGCGATTCTAACGGTCAAGTTAAAATTGCAGGAACTAACGTTTCAGTTAAAGGCTTAGGCAGTAATGCTTATACTTCTACTGCGTATGCTCCTTTAGCTTCTCCTGCATTAACAGGTACTCCTACTGCACCAACCGCAGCTGCAGGTACTAATACTACGCAAATTGCTACTACAGCATATGTAATAAGTGCTTTTCAAGCTAATGATGCTATGGTATTTAAAGGCACTATTGGTTCAAGTGGAGCAACCGTAACTGCTTTACCAAATACACATTATCAAGGTTGAACATATCGTGTAATTACTGCGGGTACTTATGCGGGTAAAGCTTGTGAAATTGGTGATATGATTATTTGTGTGACAGATGGTACTGCCACGAATAATGATCACTGAACTGTTGTACAAACTAATATTGATGGTGCAGTAATTGGTCCTTCTAGTGCTACTGATGGAGCAATTCCTTTATATAGTGGTACTACAGGAAAGTTAATTAAAAATAGTAGTTATACACCTAGTAGTTTTGCTACAAGTGGACATACTCATGCTACTACTCTTGCTGCTGATACTGGTACTAGTTCAATTACTCTTGCATATGGTGGAAAATATAAATTAACTACAGGTGGAACTAATGTTATTTTTACTATGCCAGCAAGTGATAATACCAATACAGATACTTTAGTTACACAAACCAATAGTACAACTAATGCTGATTATCGTGTATTATTATCATTAAGTGCTAATGATACTACTGAAACTAAAGGTAGTTATAAATCTACAAACTTTAAAGCTAATCCATCAACTGGTAAATTTAGAGCTACTAGTTTTAATGTAGCTGACCATGTAACACAACAATATAATTCAACGACACAAGCGTTAGACTTTATCTTTAGTTAGGAGGTCAACATGTCTTTACAAGTTTGACTTCCGTTAATACAAGATGCTCATAATCAAGGATTGTGTGGAGATACTCTTACAACATCAGGAGTAACTTTTGCAGATGGTGGAAAATTAGGAGCTAAATATTTAAGCGGAGGAACAATTACTATTCCTGCTACAGTTTCTAATAAAATTTTTAATAAAAATGATATGTCTTTTGCTTTTTGACTTTATCCAATAGGGACAAGTAGTTCAGGAGCAATAATGGGTCAAAGTAGTATGGGCGCTGGAAATAATAGAATGTATACAATATTTCAATATTCTACTCCAAATGATCTACATTTAAGTTGACAAGATGAAACAGCTAATAATACTACTTTTCTTGGAATTATTAATACAGGTTTTTTCCCAGCAGACACTTGAACACATTGTTGTATTACTTATAATGGCTCAACAGCTTTAGTGTATAAAAATGGTGTTTTATATAGTACTCATAGTGGAACATCAAATCGAACAGCATTTAATTATGATTTTCCTATTATGGGAAGTTCTATTAGAAAACTTAATGATGTTCGTATTTATAATCATTGTCTTTCTCCAAAAGAAGTAAAAGAAATTTCTAAAGGATTAATATTACATTATAAATTAGATGGTAAATACGAAAGTACCATTAATTTACAATCAAATGGCAGAATGAGTACTAGTAGTTGTTTTAATGGAGCAACTTCTAAATATGGTTTTGGAACTAATACAGATATTTATTACGAAGATGGAAATTTTCAAGGTAGAGATTGTGTAAAATTTAAAATGGGGACTGCGGGAAATGCTGCACATCCTTATACTAATATTGCATACAGTCCTGCTATCAACGGATATAAAACTATTAGTTTTGATTATTATCCAACTATTATGCCGCAATTAGTTTTTTATAGTTATAATGGAAACAGTCCATGTACTTATAGTTGAAACGTAGATGGAAATAAAGGAAGTTCTTCTACTGCTACAACAAATATTACAGTTCCAGTAGTATTAAATAAGTGAAATCATGTAGAATTAACTTTATATAATACTGGGACAATTGCAGATGGATGAAATTATTTTCAAATAGGAAACGCAAATCATACTTCTACGACAACAGATTATTGATTATTTTCTAATGTTCAAATAGAAGAAAAAGATCATGCAACTCCTTTTACTATTGGAACAAGAACATATAATATAGAATATGATTGTAGTGGATATAGAAATAATGGACAATTTTATTCTTATGACTCAAATGGAACAATAGAAGAATCTATTAATACTCCAAGATATAATAGAAGTATGTATATTAATAGTTCAAATAATATAACAAATACCGCTTCTGGAACAAAATATCTTTACGGTAATTGTAGTCTAATTAATCCAAATAATTTGACCATAAGTTTTTGATGTAAACCAATTGCGGGATATGGTGGAAATACTGCTCAAGGACAATTTTGTACTACTAATACAGTTTTTGGTCCAGATGCAGGAGTAGATTACCAAGTTAGTGCAATGAATCATAGAGATACTGGTATAGATATAAATAATAGTGCGGCAAATACTCATCTTAGACTCTCTGTAGATTTTACTGCAAATGAATGACATTGTTATTCTTTTACCTATGATGGAAAAACAGCAAGAGCTTATAAAGATGGAATACAAACAGCAACAACTGCTTTTAATTCTAATATGTCTTTAGGTTCTTTTATTGGTATTATTTTAGGATTTTCTAAAGCAGGTGGAGTTTGAAGAAGTAATAAATCTTATTATTCAGATTTAAAAGTTTATGCTACGGCACTTTCCGCGGAAGACGTTAAAGAGTTATATCAAACATCTGCTTCAATAGATAATAAAGGTAATATTTATGCTTATGAATTAGAGGAGGGATAAAAATGTCAATTACAAAAACTGGCCTTTGAACTTCCTCTAATTTCCAAGAGAATTATGGAAATTGAACCGCTATAACGTCTTTTAATAATTATAATAGTGGTTCGTATAGTGGTTTAGGAACTTTTACAATTAATTCAGCGGTTACTTCTTCAAGTTGAGGTTCTGGAGTAAATATTCCAACAGGACCAATTGTTGTCCCATATGGATATAGCTATAGAATAACATTTGATGCCAATATATCTTCCGCACATACAATCACTATTGATATTAACAATACTTGTGGCAGCGTATCTGGTAATGATCATGACACAGGTCGTACTGCAACTTCTTTTAGTATTCCCGCGAATACTTGAACAACAGTAACTTGAGGAAGTAGTAATTTAAATACTAGTCAAAATCCTGACCAATTAGATATAGTTGTGTATGATGGTATAGGATTAAATACTGCTAACGACAGTGCTACAATTAGTTGAACAATGCGTAATCCTAAATTTATTATATACAAAGATGAATTAACTGTTGCTTCTATTGGAAAAGATGGAACAACACATAGTAATATTTTTTATGAACTATAATACGAAAGGAGAGAATAAATGGCACAATTAAAAGATTTGATTGTTACAGGCCCTACTCGTATTATAGGGACTTTATATGCTCAAGATGCTACAACTAGTGTAGCAGGTTTAATTAAACTTGGTACTGGAGCCACTAATGCGGCAGCTGGTAATCATAAGCACACAGCTAGTTATACTCCTGCGGGTTCTATTGCAGTTAATAGTGCAGGATCTACAACAACCGTACCAAATGTTACAGGTGTCGGTAGCGTTCCTACGACAGAAGATATTGCCTGTGATGACATTACAGCTTGAAGTGCAGGTTCTGTTCCAACATTAGGAACAGCCATAGCTGCCGATGATATTACAGCTTGAAGCGCAGGCAGTTTACCAACGCTTGGCACAGCTATTGCTGCAGACGATATTACAGCTTGAAGTGCTGGTAGTGTTCCAAGTTTAACAATTTCTAATCAAACTGTTATAACTGGAACATCTGTTTCTGGTGAAGTTATGTCTTTTAGTACAGCAACAAATGGTTCTGCAAGTGGTTGAAATGCTGGCTCTGCTCCAAGTCTTAGTTATACTGCTCGTAGTATTCCTAATGTTACAGGAGTTGGTTCATTACCAAGTCTTAGTTATACAGCACGTTCAATTCCAAACGTTACCAATGTTGGTTCTGCACCTAGCCTTACTTATACAGCCCGCACAGTTAAATCTGTTAAATCTGTTGGTAGTACGCCTACTCTTGGAACTGCTATTACAGTTAAAACTGGAGATGCAAGTTATAAATTCACAGGTACAGCTGCAACAATTACAACTGGTACACCTACGTAATGTTAGGAGGCTTTTATGGCAGTTTTATCTCAAATAAAAGCCTCTGATAATGTTACATACAATATCAGAGACGATTATTCTACTTGAGGTGGTAGAAATTTATTAATTGGAGCAGGTTATTATACAAAATCTAGTCCATATTCTTATACCTCTACTGCTAAAGACGGTTATGTATATTTACCGACAATGCTAACAAGCGAACCTTTAGTCTCTGGACAGCAATATGTTATTCAAGCAAAAACTAATGGGACTTGAGCTGCAAGTCATGGAAGTCAAGCTACTACAAATGTAACACTTTGACTTGTTACTGGAACTAATGTTTCTACCAATAGTTATCATTATAATTTTAATACAGCTAGTTCTGGTTATCTTGGTGATGGAAAATGAGTATGAACTTGTCCAAGTGATAGTAATGGTTTGTATGGACATATAAGAGTTAATAATTATAATACAGATGGAACTACATCTGTAACCCATACATATTGAAATTTTAAATTAGAAAAAGGTAATAAAGCTACTGATTGATCTCCAGCTCCAGAAGATATAGCAAGATTTATTGGTAATGAAACAATAGAACTTTATGGATAGGTGATAACATTGGCAGATTTAATTAAACAAATTAAAGGTACTAATGGTACTACCTATGATTTACAAGATAAAGTTTCTACTTTTGGTGGAACTAATTTATTTAAAGGAGGTTATCAAGTTACTACAACCTCTTCTGGAAATACCGTAGTAGGAAGTCTATCTTTAGATACTAATTTAATTCCTTTAAATAAAATGCCAGGAAAAACTTTTGTTTTTACTTATGATTATTCTATAGAAGGTACTAAATTATATAATAATACAGGAGATTTTTCAAAAGATAGATATGGTATTCATTTAAGTTATACATATACTGTTTCTGGAAATTCTACTCAACAAACAGCATATCCTGGAGCTAGTTATTTAACCGCTTCTGGTACAGGTAGAGCTATTCAAGTTTTTAGTATTCCTTCAAATCATATTATTAGTAGTTTTGGTTTTGGAATACAACCTTTTAACAAACCAGCTTCAGGAAATAACGCTACTTGATATTTAAAAAATGTTCAACTTGAAATAGGTAATAAACCTACACAATGAACTCCAAATCCAAATGATTTAGTAACTTATGCTTCAGATACTATAGAGTTTTTCCAATAGAAAGGAGTAGTACATATGGCAGATATTAAGGCTATTAAAGGTACTAATGGTACTACTTATTCTATTGTTGATAGATTTTCTAAATGGGGTGGCAATAATTTAATTTTAAATGTTCCTAGAAGTTATGTTTCTGCTAATTATGATGCTTATCATTTAAATTTATCTGAAAATTTAATAGTAGGAGAAGTATATACTTTACAACTTTGAAATGTATCTATTGCTCACAGTGGAAAAACAGAAGCTCAATTAGGACCAAGTGTTTATTGAGGCGGTGGATATATTAATCTTTGTTCTTTTATAGGAACAAGTTATATTACAAATGGAACCGCTACATATTTAAAAGCAACATTTACGCCAAGCTATAGTACATCAAATACTAATCAAGTTAATGATGCTAAAAATCCTTGATTAGTTATTTATAATAGTCCAGGAAATGCTTCTGGTACACGCTCTATGTCTATTGGAAAATGAAAACTTGAAAAAGGACATAAAGCTACTGATTGAAGTCCATGTTGAGCAGATATTTTTACTTTTGGGTCAGAAACAATAAATGTTAATATTTAATTTTTATATATTTATGGTGTAGGACAAGGCCATAGATCCTTACACCAATCCAATAGCATTGAGAGATAGAAGATATTTACCATACCATACCATACCATATATCTTCTATCTCTCGCTTTTTATTTATAAATTTGAATTTACAAGGAGGTAGGACTTAATGGCTGATGTTTCTAAGATTAAATTGGGTTCTACGACCTATAATATAAAGGATACAAGTAAATTACCACTTGCAGGTGGTACAATGACTGGTACAATAACTTTTAATAAGACCATTAATGCTATTGCTTATACTGGTTCTCAAGCTACTTATGCTATGATTAAATTTAAAGATAATACAGCAGATACTTATGGAAATGGTATTATTATTGGTGGTGGCGGATTAGTAGTTATTGGCGGTGGAGAATCAGCTGATACAGTAGCTGCACAACATAACGCTGGAGATGAAGAATTACATTTAACTTCTGATAGTTCTGTTTTGGTTCATACAAATATACAAAGTGGATGAGACTCAAGAAAATCGTTTACATTTGGTTCAGATGGTACTTTTAATTCCCCAAGTACAATTAAACAAAATGGTACAGCCGTTTCGTTAAATGGGCATACACATTCATATCTTCCTCTTTCAGGAGGTACTGTTACTGGTACTTTAGTACTATCAAGAACTCAAGATGCAAGTGGTACAGCTAATAATAGTCCTGCACTAATAGTTGGTGGAGCTGCAACAAGTTCACATCTTGAATTCGATAGTAATGAAATTATGGCTAAGTCTGATGGTACCACTACCACTAATTTGCATCTTAATAATGATGGAGGTATAGTTTATATTAATGCAGTTCCAGCAGCAAAAGTAAATGGAACAATAACATCTGGTCAAGTAATGGTTGCAGATGGCACTGGTGGTGGAATTAAAACCAGTGGTTACACTATTGCTACAAGTGTTCCATCTGGAGCTAAATTTACTGACACAAATACTTGACGTCCTGTTGTAAATGGTCTTACATCTGATGCTACAGATCAATCTCTTTCAGCAGCTCAAGGTAAAGCATTAGCAAATGGTAGCGCAAGAGATTCTACTAAATTACCTTTATCTGGTGGTACTATGACTGGTACTATTATATCTAATGATACTACTGGTCGAGATATTTTACAAATCTGTTCTTCAGATAAGGATACTAATATTTGAAGAATTTATAGTGCTGGACAAAATGTTAGTAAAAGTGGTTATGGTTTTAATTTAAAATACATAGGAACTGGTTCAGGGGATAATAATGTTTTAACTTTATTAGCTGACAATCAAAATGCTAGTACACAAAATACTGTATATACAGTTCAACAATCCGGTAATATTACTTTTGGTAAAGATGTTAATGTTACAGGAACTTTAAAACAAAATGGTACAGCTGTTTCATTAAATGGACATACACATAGTTATGCTCCTACCACTGCTATTACTGGAATTAGTCGTTCTGGAACAACATTTACAGCTACTCGTGCAGATGGAAGCACATTTACTTTTACACAACAAGATGTTAATAGTGATACTAATGTTAGTCAAAGTGTATCAACAACTAGTAATTGAAGAAAAATATTATTACATTACAAAGATGATACTGCTTCAAATGCCGATGTTACCAGTTCAACTAATGTTGTTTATGCTTGTAAAAATGTTGCAGTTCAACCTTCAACTGGCACTATTAATGCAGGAGGATTGCAAGTTAATGGTACAGCTGTTAGTTTATCTGGACATACTCATGAGCAATATTATAATTCAAATATTTCAAGAACTGCAAATACAATATTAGCAGCTCCAAATGGAAGTGCTGGAACGGCAAGTTTTAGAACTTTAGTTGCAGCAGATTTACCTACAGTTACAGCAGCAAAAGGTGGTTCTGGACAAACTAGTTTAATTAATTCTGCAAATGTTTATCTTAATGCTTTAAGTACTGGTAGTTCAACACCACAAGATGCAGATTACTATATTTCTCAATATGTTGGCGGTGGTACAACAACTACAACATATCATAGACGTCCAGTGTCTGCTCTTTGAGCTTATATTAAAAGTAAAATTAGTTTTAAACCAACAACCACTTCAGTATGTGGTGCCGCAAGTGTAAGTGGTACTACTTTGACTCTTGGAATAAATGTAAGTGCTATGACCGCAGTTGGTTTAAATTAAAAGGAGGTAGAACATGGCAGATGTATCTAAAATAAAACTTGGTTCTACCACTTATAATATTAAAGATGCGGGTGCTGCAAGAAGTTCACATACACATAATTATGCGGGTAGTTCTTCTGCCGGTGGAGCAGCAACTAAAGCAATTCAAGATGAATCAGGTAATAATATTAAAGCTAGTTATGCGGCTAGTTTCAGTATTTCAGATCATACTATCACATTAAAAAATAAGAATGGAGCCAGTCTAGGTACAGTAACAGTACCAGATAATAATACTTGAAGAGGTATTCAAAACAATTTAACTTCTGATAGTACAACAGATTCTTTATCTGCAGCACAAGGTAAAGCACTTAAAGCATTGGTAGATGGTAAAGCGACTAATTCACATACTCATTATTATCTTACTACAATAGGAGATCAACGTAGTACAGCTACTACTCCAAATACTTATAACGATTCTTTTTCTTTTTTAGGGTTAAAAAGTAATAGTACAGTAAATTCACCTTCTTCTGATACTTATTCTTATTTAGTTGGTTTAAGAGGCTGAGCAGATAGTTCTGGTGGAGATTCACATGAATTAGCTTTTAATAATACTGGAATATATTGAAGACATGGTGCAACTTCTTCTTGAGGAAATTGAGCTAGAATATACACAACAGCAAATAAACCAACATATTCAGATGTAGGTGCAGCTGCAGCTTCGCACACACATAATTATGCTGGTTCGTCTTCTGCGGGTGGTCAAGCTAATGATTCTGCCAAACTTGGTGGAGCAACTGCAGATACTGCTGCTAGTAATAATACTATAGCAAAAAGAACTGCTAATGGATATTTATTTGCTACTTATTTAAATCAATCTTCTGGAGCAGAAACACCTACTACTAGTAGCTATATTATGTATGCTAATTCAGATGGCTATTTACGTAAATCTACATTAGCTAATATTAAAAGTATTTTAGGATTAGGCTCTGCAGCATACACTGCTTCTACAGCCTATGCTGCTAGTTCACATACTCATGATGATAGATACTATACTGAATCTGAAATTGATAGTAAAATAAGCAATATGAATAAAGAAGCTTATCTTACTTGAGGTGGCAAAAATCTTGCTTCAGATTATAGTCCAATAGATGCAGCAATGGTGCAAGAATTAGGCCCTAATAGATTGGCTTTTATACCTGCTAGTGCTATTACTATAGAATATAGTCGTGACAACGGTTCTACATGAACAGATTATGGTGCAACAAACGTTCAAAAAACTGGGTTATTTGGTGTTGGAGATAGTTTTGGAATAGGAAAAAATGATTCTTCTCACAAAGCTACAGCTAATGGAACCAATTATCAATTAAGAGTTACTATTGATACTGGTATTGGTCATGTTTATACTGTTTTAAATAAATTTATTATTTATGTTTCTACAGATGGAAGTAATAGTTGTACAGTAAAAATTCAGAAAGCTTTAAAAAATAGTGATACAAGTTTTGCAGACCATACTGGAGAAATTGGTATTTCTGGTTGGTCTGGATATAATGTAATTAATTGTAGTGCTTTTGTTACTTATGGTAATACCGCTTCTTCTCAATATAGTAAAATTCGTTTTATTTTTAAAGCAAATGGTGGAAATACAAATTATCCTGGTTTAAAAGTAATGCGTATTATGGGATTTGGCGGTGTTGGTTGAACAACACCTTCTAATATGGCAAAAAGTGGTCATCTTTATGCTTATGATAATGAACAAAATGCAACATTTCCTGCAAAAGTAACAGCTACAAGTTTTGCAGGTCCATTAACAGGTAATGTAACAGGTAATGTTTCAGGCTCTTCTGGAAGTTGTACTGGCAATTCTGCAACAGCTACTAAAGCAACTCAAGATGAATCAGGTAATAACATCAAAGCCAGTTATGCAGCGTCATTTTCAATTAGTGACCACACTATTACATTAAAAAATAAAAACGGTGCTAGTTTAGGTACTGTAACAATTCCTGATAATAATACAACTTATAATTTTAGTGGAACTGCTTTCACGTCAAATAATTCAAGTGGAGTAAATGCGAACGATGTAACATATAATGCTCATACATATTATACTAGTAATGGTCCAGCTACAAGTCTTGGTGCTTCTACTAATGATGGAGCATTATATACTCAAGCATGGTCTACTTCTTGAGTAGCACAAATTGCTCAAGATTATAGAAATGGTGGATTATATGTCCGTGGTAAAAACAATGGTACTTGAGATAATTGACACCAAGTAAAAGATTCTCGTAATACCACTACAACCTCTATAGGCTCTGCTTCAGGATGATCCGCAGGTTCTGCACCAAGTTTGTCTTATACTTCGCGTTCAATACCTAATGTAACATCTGTAGGTACCGCACCAAGTTTATCCTACACAGCACGTTCTATTCCAAATGTTACATCAGTAGGTTCAAAAACAAGTGTTAATGTAACAGTTAGTAATGGAGTATTATCATTACCATCTACCATTATTTCTGCTGTAACTGTACCAACTCTTGGAACTGCTATTGCAGCTGATGATATTACTGCATGGTCAGCAGGTTCAGTTCCTACTCTTGGGACAGCAATTAGTGCCGATGATATTACAGCTTGAAGTGCAGGTTCGGTACCTTCACTTACAATTACAAGTGTTGCGAATGTACATAAGAACGCTTAGGGTAAAAATAAATAATATGATATTCTCCTTTTCTATCTAAATTAGATTATGGAGAGAAAAGGAGAATGTAATGGCTGATATTGAGACAATAAGAATTGGAACAACAGATTACACACTTGTAGATTCTGTTGCTCGTGAAAATAGTGTTAGAATGTTATTTAATAGTTATGCTACATTAAGTAGTGAATATAATGCTAGCACAGCTGTATATCATTTTTTAGTAAATCCTTCTAGTGGTCCAGCTAATTCACGTTTATTTTGTAATTTTAGTGCAGGTATTACAAGAACTGCAAATTTAGATAATTGAACCGCTATTTGAATGGCGGGATGATATAGAAACAGTGGCAATACTGCAAACGATGGCGCTATAGACCAATTTTATATTGCAGCTCCAGGTAAAAATCCATCTGTAACAGGTCCTACTGATTATGACCTTACATGTACTGATTTTTTAGATACTTCAAAAAGTAAATGATTATATTATATGTGTGCTAATAGTAAATTTAAAGTCCGTTATCATAGTTTTAATTTATATGTTTTTAATAATCCTTCTGGTTCAACTAATAATTTGATTACAACTCAAAGTGGTTGAGTAACGGCTTAAAGGAGGATTAAATATGGCAATTATAGATAAAATTAAAGTTGGTGGTACAACTTATGATGTTTCAGATTCTATAGCTAGAACTTCTTTAGTAAGAACATTGACTTTTGCTGCAACTGATAAAAGCAGTGAATATGCTGCCAATACGAGATATTCTCGTTTTCTTGTGACTCCAAATGCTGTTTCTACTTCTCCTAAATATGCTTCTTGTCTTTTTGCTTGTTATCGAGCTAAAATTGAAAGAACTCAAAGTTTAAATCTTTGAACTCAAATACAATTAGAGGGAGTATATAGAAACAGTGGTAATACTGCGGATGATGGATATGGATTAGTACAGAAAATTACTGCTATTGGAAAATGTAATGGTAATAATGGACCTGCAACTTATTGATTACACTGTTGTGATAATTTAAATATTGCAAAAAATAAATGAACTTTTTATATTAGTGCAGGATTAAAATATAAAGTAGTTTCTCATAATTTGGCTCTCTACTTCTTTAATTATCCAAATGCACTTACAGCTTCAAGTTTTGTCACCACTCAAAGTGCTTGAACTAGTTTTTAAGGAAAGATGGTGATAAAATGGCAGATATAGAAAAAATTGCTATAGGTGGTACAACTTATAATGTTTCTGATGTTTCGTTAAGAACAATGCTAGTTAGAACTCAAGATTTTACGTATAACACTGAAAGTGGTACATACGCTGCAGGTAAAGGAGTGTATCATTGAATTGTAAGTGTTACTGAAGCTGCAAAATATTGTTCTAGGTTATTTGCAGTATTTAGAGCAAATATTTATAGAAAAGACGATGGTTATCATTGAACCCAAATAAAATTATCAGGAGATTATAGAAATGCAAATAATACTGCTTCAGGAGGAACAGGTTATTGTCAAAAATTATATGCTATTGGGCAATGTGATGGTACTAATGGTCCTAAAAATTATAGTTTAACTTGTTCCGATAATATTGGCTTAACTAACTCTCCTAAATGATTATTTTATGCACTTTGTGGACAATCATTTTCTACTCAATATCATTATTTAAGTTTGTATTTTTTTAATAATCCAGTGACTCTTCCTAGCTCTGGTATAGTATCAGCAGTTTCTGGTAATTGAGCAACTATAAATTAGGTGGTGATAATAAATGGCAAATCCAACAATTTCTCAAATCTCTATTAATGGAACCACCTATGATATTAGAGATGTTACAGCTAGAGATACTTATACTGAACTCTTTTTTTATGGTCGTGCGAGTCATTCAGCACAAGTTGCAGCAGGTACTTTAGTATATAGTATAGTAATTAATATTGAAAATTTAAAAGATTATTGTACTTGTATTTTTGCAATATGAAATATAAGAGTTACTAAAGATTCAGGAGATGCTAGAGCAGAAACTAGAGGTGTTTATTTACCCGCAAATAGCGCAAATACAACTCTAAGTAATTTAGGTTTTAATCAAAGTTTTAACACCGCTGCAACAGAAGTTGCACTAACTGGCTGTGAAAATTTATATAAAGAAGCTAAAAGATGAACTTTTTACAGTAATATGGGTAAATCTTATAAAGTTGATTATATGGGACTAAATATGTATGTTTTTGATTGTACTAAACATAATTATATTAAAGAACCTTGTATTATTGGAAGTACAGAAGCTTCTAATAAAAACTATGTGATTCAAGTTCCTAATGATGGAACAGGAACTAATCAAACTGGACATGGTATATTAACAATTTCTTCATAAAAATGGGTAAAAATATATAATAGTAATATTATATTTTTTATATGTAAATGTAAAGAGCTCTTACATTCAATAATCAAAATCTATTTGTAGAAAGGAGTGTGACAGATAATGGATGAAGAACTTCTAAATCAAGAAGAAGAAATTACTTCAACTCCTTCAGAGGAAATTACTCCCGAAGAACCAGTAATTCCTGAAGAGGTAATTTCTGATGAACCTACTTATGGACATGGTTATGCTTATCCTATTTATGATCAGTCAAATAATTTGATCACTGAGCCAAACTTAGAACTAGGCTATTTAAAGAAAGAATATTTTACTGTTCATCATAGTTCAGTACCAGAACAATGGCATTACCAAGTTACTACTTTTGATTTTGCTGATGGTTCTAATTATAAACCCGCTTCTAATGCTGATCCTCATGTAAAAGTTATTGACGATCAAAAAGGTATTTTTGAGTATGTTCAAGTAGAAGGAGAAGAACAGAAAACAGTAGTAGGTCAAACTATTACTCCGGTACTTGATTCTCCAATGGTTGAAGCTTGAGATGAAACTCGAACAATCTTCCGTTATGTAGAATATACTGAGAAAGAACTTTCAGACAGAGACTTCTTAACTAATGGACCTGCTTTATTAGCAGAGGCTCAAGAAACAATTGATGACTTACTCTTAGTTATTGCAGACTTACTTGGTGGAGCAGAAGAGTAATTATCAAAAAAGAGGTAAAAGGAGAAAAGAGAAAAAATGGCTTACGGAAATAATTATGGAGGAATGCCACAACCTGCAAATAATCTTTGAGTAGGAAATAATTATTCATCTGGATATTCACAAATGTCTCGTAATAATTATCCTATGAACACTCCAGCAGGAATGCCAACTCAAGTAATGCAACAGTCGCAACCTCTAAATAATGTCTTACAAGTAATGGGACCAGAAAGTGCTCAAGCTTATCAGTTGGGACCTGATTCACAGGTAATCTTAATGGATTCTAACAAACCTGTATTTTATATGAAACGTAGTGACAGTTCTGGATATTCTGAAACAAGAGCATTTAAATTCCAAGAGATTCCATTAATGCAAGCTTCTTCAATTGATTCTTCTAATATCTCCGCGGCGTCTGCTAACGTACAACAACAAGCTCCGCAACCAGAATATGTTACAAAATCAGATTTTGAAGATTTTAAGAAAATGATAGAAGAGTTGGTGATGAAGAATGAGTAATCCTATTTTTTCTTCTTTTAGAAATAATAATTTGCAAACTCAACAACAACCTTCTTTAAAAGACATGATAAATCAAGTTAAAAATTCTCCTAATCCTGATGCAACTATGCAAATGTTATTTAGTAATCATCCTAAATATCAAGAAGTTATGCAATATATACAGCATAATGGTGGAGATGCTAAAAGTGCTTTTTATAACATGGCTGCTCAGAAAGGAGTAAATCCTGATGTTGTTTTAAGCAGGTTGCGCTAATTCTTGAATAGGAGTTGATTGTGCATGGCTGATAGTATGATGTCACCTAGCGATGTAGCCGTAATGATGAAAGACAATGATGGATGAGGCAACGGTATGGGATTTATGTGAATCTTTGCTTTATTAATTCTTGCAGGCGGCGGATTTAATGGCTGAGGTGGCAATAACTTTGCTAATGCTATTGGATATGAAAATCTTGCAACCTCCGCAGAGGTTCAGCGTGGATTTGACAATCAAAATTCTTTGGCCAATGAACGTGAGATTTTAGGTGCTATAAATCAAAATTCTCTACAAGGCATGCAAAATGCTAATCAAAATACTCAATATATGATGAGTACGTTTAATGACAAATATAATGAACTTCAACGTGATATTGCGGGTATTGCTTTAGGTCAACAACAAGCTATAGCTAATCAGTCTGAATGTTGCTGCAACACTCTTCGTGCTATTGATGGTGTTAATTATAACAACGCCATGAATACTGCTTCTATCAATGCTACTACTACAGCACAAGCACAACGTATTATTGATTATTTAACTAATTCTGATATGCAACGTCTTCGCGATGAAAATCAGACTCTTCGTACTGCACGAATGTTAGATCCTATTGAGAATCGTTTAAATATGATACCTACTTATCCTAATACATTTGCTTACAATGCAGGTTCTAATCCTTTTTGCGTAGGTGGATGTAATTGCGGAAATAATTTTGTAGGTTAAAATTAGGAGGTTAAAATGATTGAACTTTCTAATACGAATGCCCAGACCATACCTGCGGGACAATCAGTAACCTTCGATAAAGTACTTTTACATACAGGATGTGCAGAATATTATAGAACTGAAGGTCCTGTATTCTTAACGCAAAAAGCGGCTATTTATGAAGCTTCTTTTAATGGGAATATCGGCGGAACTGCTCCAGGTAATGCTCAAATTGCTATTACCTTAAATGGGGCAGCTCTTCAAGAAACAACCGCTAAGGTAGTCACCGCAGCCGCAGGTGATTTACAAAATGTTTCTGCATCAACTTTAATTAAAACTCCATGTTGTGGAATTGTGACTTTTAATGTTCTTTTAACTAATACTGGCACAACAGATATTAATTTTGATAAAGCCGGTAGACTTATTGTTAGAAGAATTGCTTAATTTTAAAGAAAGGTAGGGAATAATATGGTAACTCCTGCTGCTTATAAAATTATTAAAAAAGCTGTTATTCTTCGAGTTAAACGTGGAGAAGATGCTGTAGAAGTCATTAATGACTATCCAAAGCTTTCTGACACACAACGTGCACAAATGCTCTTAGAACTTGAGGAAGAAGGCTATATTACTAATAGTGGTGAGTAATATGGATTTAAGTTTATTAACTCAATATGTTTCACCATTAATTCTTATAGCTTGTTCTGGAATATGTTATAGTTTACATAGTTTAAATAACAAGATATTAAATAGTTTTCTCCCCATTATTTCTGGTGCTATTGGAATAGTCGCAGCTGTTTGATATTTCAACGTCTTTGATTTTCCAACAGTAGTAACAGGAATGATTAGTGGCTTAGCTTCAACTGGTATGTACGAAGCATTTAAAAATATGCTTAACCTTCCTGCGACATATCAAGCAGCCGCAATTGAAATTCCATACGGAGAAAGCTCTGAAAATGCTGATGAAGACGATGAGTCCAAAGGTAGACATGCTGCCTAAAAGACTCATCGTCTTTTTTTTTACCTTTTGTAAAGGAGGTTAAAAATGTTAGAACGAGTAATAGACGTTTCTAAGTGAGACGATGATATAAATTTACAAGGTTGAAAAGATAAACATAATCTTTGAGGTGTTATTGTTAAAGCTGGTGGGAATGAAACTAGATTAGGTCGCTATCAAGACCCTCAATTTGAAAATAATTATCAAAAAGCAAAAGCCGCAGGTTTACATGTTGGAGCTTATTATTATACTGTAACAACTTCTGTTTCAGAAGCTATTAACGATGCTAAACATTTAATTGGTCTTTTACAAAATCATAGATTTGATTTACCAATTTATATGGACGTAGAAGACCCTCGCCAATTCCAACTTTCCAAGAGAGAATTAACAGATGTAATTAAAGCATTTTGTGATACTCTTAGAGAAGGTGGATACTATGCGGGACTCTATATTCAAGGTTCCTCTTGGTTAAATAACGTTTATAAAAATGAACTTAGTGATTATGCTAATTGAATTGCTTGATGAAAACGTGATTGACCAACCGCCGCAGGTGATATTGGTATGTGACAGCAGGGTACAATGAATTATCATACTGGTGATGTTCAATATGATGATGTATCTGGTTATACTGATTTAGATTGATGTTGCATTGATTATCCAGCACGCATTGCCGCAGGATGAACAATCCAAGAGGAAGAAGATAATTCTAATAATCAAACAACTGCGGAAACTCCAATGAATAATGAAGTATCTAATCGCCTTACAAAATTCTGTAATTTAATGTATACAGCATGTGAGGTTTGATCTCTTGGATATGATCAATATAATCGTTGGGACATTAGAGACGGTGGCGAATGTGATTGCTCCAGTCTTGTTATTTGAGCTGCGAGAGAAGCTGGATTTGATACTGGCGATGCTAGTTATACTGGTAATATGTCAGAAGAATTTTGTGATCGAGGATGGTCACGTCTATATCCTGATTTAGATGACGCTCGACCAGGTGATATTCTTTTAAATGATAGTTGTCATACTTGTGCAGTTATTTCAGGATATGGGTGAGATGCTACTATTGCGCAAGCATCTATAGATGAAAATGGTAATATTACAGGTGGTTCTACAGGTGACCAAAGTGATTATGAGACTAATACTAAAGGTATTTATGAGTATGGACGTGGATGAGATTGTATACTTCGCTTTACCGGTGAATCAACTGATGGTATAAATGATGATGATATTTATAGTGGACCTTTAGCCGTAGATGGTTATGCGGGTCATGCAACAATTCGTGCTTGACAAAAAGCTATGGGTACTGTCGCAGATGGTGTTATTTCTGGACAATGTCGCAGCGACTGAGAATATTTTGAAGGTATTGTATCTGTTACCTGAGAACGTAATGGCTCACAATTAGTACGTGCAGTACAAGCAAAAGTTGGCGCTGATGTAGACGGATATTGAGGACCAGAAACTTCAAGATGTATTCAACAATTCTTAGTTGACCATGGATTTAGCGTAGGCTCCGCAGGAGTAGATGGCTATTTTGGTCACAGTTCTGTTAAAGGATTACAAGAATCACTTAACAGTGAAAATAATCCTTGAGTCTAAAAAATAAAGGGGTATACTCTTACGAGTATACCCCTTTTTTTTTATTAACTTCAATAATTTCCATATATTAAAGCATAATGTTCTTGCATTGCATTTCATTTGTCAATAAACATATTTCTTGACATTGTTGTTCTACTATATGTATTAATCATATAAATATTTTCATCATCTATTTTATATATAACATATGGAATAGCGTCTGTC
>Ga0247611_10004760_pt1 | contig 18523 bp, 3 predicted proteins | sample 177DNAGHGhighgp2_FD_192422 | JGI IMG/M metagenome (GOLD analysis project Ga0247611, IMG submission 192422) | Sheep rumen microbial communities from Palmerston North, Manawatu-Wanganui, New Zealand - 1770 DNA GHGhigh gp2 | ecosystem: Host-associated > Mammals > Digestive system > Stomach > Rumen ... | reverse complement strand
CTTTTGCATTAATGCTAACAGAACTAAGTAGTTTTCAACCTTCTGATATTTTTGCATCAGCTACACTTACATTATCAGTCCATTTTATATTTAAAGTGTAGTATGTTCAAACATATCCTTCTAGTTCAGTTCATTGATCTGCTACTTCATTATTTTTTCTATCTCTTAAAAGTGTAACTTGTGGAGTAGGTGGTATTTTGTCTCATACTATTTGTCTTCATCATAAGATTTGATTTGACCATGGAGCATTTTGTGTATATAGATTTTTATCACTTAATTTTAGCGTTGTGATTTGTATGTATTGCCATTTCCTTGGAATATTTCAGCCTAAGTTAGCAGTAATTGTATCTTCTCATGGGTTATAATTTAGAACATCGTATATTATGTGTCCAATTTGATCTTTAACTTTGAAAGTTTGTCCTTGTAATGTTATTTTTAGTTTTGAAATATCTGTTCAGTCAGGCACGATAAGTACAAATCTATTGTTTCTTGGATCACTTTTTTCAAGTAATCAATCTACATGTTCTGATAAACGAATAATATATGCATGGATATTATCCATAATATTGTTATCCCAAGATATTTTTAGGTTATCAAATGTTTGTCAAGCTAGTTTAAAGTTTTTAACTTCTCGGTTTTCATCATAAACTTTTAGTCTTCAATTTTCTAACATACCAAGAGATTTTAATTGTTCTTTTTCTTTTAGAGTTGGTTTAACTGTTACTGTTCATAATCATCCTAAGTTTTCTTCTATATACTTTATATATACAGTATTGTTATCCCACATTATTACTTCACGTCCTCAATCTCAGTCTATATCCTTAGTATAGTAGTCAACGAACATATTATAATTATATTCAGAGTTTACTACATTAGTAACTTCTTTTCAATTTTTCATGAAGACTCATGATACGAGTGTGCTGTAGTCGGCTGAATATATATCATTTGATGATGCAGGTACGGTTGAAGTAAGTAGAGGGATATTTTCTTGTTCTCCAGTTTCTTTGTTTGTTAAAGTTGTTTTTCAATCATAATCTTTTTGTGTCATACTGTAGTACTGTCAGATTTTTTCTTGTATTTTTGTTAGGTAGTTTACAGAATTTTTATATGTTTCTTCTTTCATATTTAATTCATCTGCAGTATGCTTATTGAGAGCTAACATATATCCTTCAAGTCTTTCAGCTTCAGTATCAACAAGAATTTTAGTTGGATTTATTCATTTAATTTTTTCTTCAGCTATTTCATTCTTTTTTAGTAGACTTGTAGAGTATGTTAGTTGAAGAGGAGAATCATCTTGTCATTTCTCAATTTGTTTTAGGAATGCTGTGTAATCATTTACTGCTAAATTAGCTAAGTTATTAATATTTTGTGTCTCATCTTCGAGTAGTTGTCTTACGTCTTTTTGAATTGCATTTAATCATTCTTCATTTTTTTCTATTTTTGAGTCCGTTGATGCAAATGCAAGAATTTCTCATATTTTTGTTTTGTCATTTTCATCTTCTAATTCATCACGAATTGTTTCAAGTTGAGTTCTTAGCGTTTGATTGTATGTAAGATCAACATTAGCTCATACATTAATTCTTTGATCTGTAATCTCATTTCAGAAGTCTGTTAATTGATCATTAAGATTACTAAGTTCATTTGATACATCATTTATGCTAGTAACAAGGCTTGTTGTACTATTGTTGATTTCATCAACTATTCCTTTTATCATTGCATAGAATGCATCAAAATTATATTGTAGATTAACATAACTATCTATTTGGATATCTACTCATTGTAATGGAGCTTGTTTAAATAGGTGAGTTAAATCAAAGTTATCTACCCATGGAACATTATAAGTTCTTTGGGTTAATTGTTCAATTCTTGCTTTAACAGAACCTTCTCAAACAAGTCAAATTCATGATTTGATGATACAAAGAATATTTGACAATATCTTTGCTATCTTGACCATTACTGTAATTTGATTTGGAAGTTCTGGTATCTTTGGAGCAGGAGGAAGAATAGGTAATTTCAATTTTACCTGAGGTATAAATGATGGTAATTCCGGTAATTGAGGTGGCTCAGGCAAAATTGGAATATCAGGTATGTCGAAATTAACATTTAGATTTAATCACAATTCAGGTGGTTCTGGAAGATTTGGAAGTCTTGGTAATTCAATTTTGTCTGGTACAAAATGGAAACGAGGAAGACTAATATTTAATTCCAGATTTAAGTGTGATAGATCGATAAAGATGCTAGGTATTTTTACGCTTGGGATAGGAATTATTGGTAATTCAGGACATAAGAAACTTAATTTACATGTATATTGATCGTAGGTATCAACTGAACATTTTCAACATTTTTTTCAGAAATCTACAAATAGATTTATTAGCATTTGGTATGTTTTAACAACAGCAATTATTGTGATAATAGCGTCAACATATTGTGAGAATCTATTTGCATTTACATCCATCCAATAGTTTATATATCAGAAGAACCTTGTTAATAAGTTCGAAATATCTGCAATATACTTATCTGTTATGTGTAGCCATTCATATATTTCTAGTGGGAATCTTTTGTACATTTCGAGAACTTCGAGATTCTTTTTAATTTGATTCTTTGTTTTTTCAAATTTATTTAATAGATGACTAAGTCTTTGAAGAGATCTATTTATAATTTCACATTTTGCTTTTTGTGTTGCTTTTGCTCTTTCATCAGCATCTTCTAAATCTTGTTTACAACTTCAAACAGCAGCATTAGCTACATCTTTCCATCAATTTAATATTTCTTCGTTAGTTGCTAACCAGGTTTTGAGATAATTCTCATATGATTCAATATCTTCTGCGTATAGCCAAGGAACTTTAACTTTGATATTTTTTGTACTTATATTTACGATTTCTTTGTCATTGAAGAATTCTTTTAATTTTTCAAATGGATTATCTCAATTGGCTAGATTTAATGAAGCTAAATCTTTTCTACTTTGAATAGAACTCCGTGCATTTTTAGCGAGTCATGTTAATCATTCTGCTTGCAATTTTTTAATTTTTTGTTTCATTTCTTCTTCCATATCATCGCTAATTTCTTTTAGTTTTTCATTTTCTCATTCATCTCCTCAGAAAGTGGCAACGATGTTATTTAAGTAATCCATATCAGGGAAAATTACTTCTATACGGAATCTTAAAAGATTATTAATCCAATATTGTGTTTGTCTGTCAAACCAGTTAACAAGTATTTTATCAAGTCATTGTAAAATTCATCAGTGTATTACATTATCTACATCAGGTGATGCTTCGATGAGAACTCATGGAATATCAATATATTCTGGGCGAATGTCTGGAGCAGCCATGAAGTCAAGCTTATTCCAGAATGAATCTCATCAATCATCTTCCCAATCACTTGTAGAATCTATATCAATATTAACTTTTCATCATAAGAAACCTCAAGCCATAACAAAAGGAGATCATTGCTTTTCAATTCAATTACAAGTATTAGTTCCTCAATATTCGAGAGTCCAGTTTTCTATAGTATCGGTATCTCTTTCTGCTTCATCATCTATTGTTCAGCTTGATTTAGATCAACATGGGAATGAAACAGCTGTAACTATACAATTTCATCCAATGTCGGCAAGTGGTGATGGTAAATGTAATCCTGCAGATTGACTTCCAAAACAGAAAGCTAGTCAAAGTTGTGCAGTTAATGTAGGTGCTGCATATATTCTAATCATTGATGGATATGCACCTCATGGAGCCCAAATGAATTCATCTCCTCCTCATTTAAGTCACCATGGGATTGGTATTGGTGCTCCCATAACATATACTGTTCCAGGGAAATTGAAGATTGGAATTCATTTACCAATAGATTGTGTTAATGGTTCAATAGGAATACATCACATTATGTGATAATTTCAAGGAGCAAGGAATGCTTGGTTGAATGGAACAGGAAGTCATTTACATGGATTACTAGCTCAGAATTTGAATCATCAACATAACTTGTTTGCTGCATTTTGAACTTCTTCTTGAATATCTTTAATTGCTTCATCGAAAACTCATATATCGATATTTATTTGTCAATCTCTTAAAGCTCATCATAGTACAGATTTTAAATCTATTTTCTCTTGGATGTCTCTTAGTCATGGTACCTCTTCGAGACCTCTAACTTGTTGATTGTTTAGAACATCGTCTGTGATTTCTGCTTTTGCACCGTCTTTTTCACCTTCTACATCTTTTCAGAAACAGTCAGCATCGTCTTGAAGATTTATTAATCATCATTGCATATATTTTCTTCATTGGTTGAAGAGTATTACTTCTTTTTTATTACATCAGTCAATTGATCTAAATATGAAATCTTCCATTCAATCTCTAGTAAGTCAATCTCATTTTACTGCACATGTTGGATATGGTGTACGGTGATCAGTAATATCTCAATCATCTACTTCAACTTTATATATGGAATCTTCCATATGATATGTGAGGTCATATTGTATTTGAACTGTTCCTCATCTCATATCTGTGACATAATATGTGTATCCCAATATTTCTCAGTGAACTGTTCATGTTCATTGTATGAATTTGAGACCTTTTATTGTTCAAGTTGATTTATCTTTTTCAATTATCCATGGTCCACGAATACTATCAAAGAATGCTCATGCTTTTCAGCTTGGAGCTCCGTTAATAGTTACTGTAACGCGTACAGTATCTCATTCTTCTAGATATCATCAGTTAATATCAACATATTTCTTATATACATTATCTAGACTTGTCATAGGGTAGAATCATTGTTCTTCAGCAGGTATTCAGTCTGGGAAATCTATACGATTTATAAATGGATTGATTACATATTTATTATATTCATCAATTCCAAGAACTGCTTGATCATCTTCAATTATTTGATCTATTCTATCAATTTCTCTGTTATCTGCTGCAGGAATTTGTGTAACTCTTGGTCTTTCTAAATCAGGAATTATGTTTCCTTTTTTCAAATAATCAACAAATGGTTCATCAATTGACACTCACATTTCTTCTAATGTATGATCTGCTACATTAGCTTCCATTTCTTCATTACTTGGATATCTTTGTCATGCTCGGCGAATAAGACTAGCGTCTCTTACTGGATCAGATGATAGTTGTAGTCCTAATTTTTTTACGAGTAATGTATCGTTTTTCTGTCTTTCATACCAATTATCATCACATTTTGTACTTGAAGTACTAACATATGTATGAGTATTTTTTCCTCATCCTCAGTAGAATACTTTAAGGTATCATTTTTTATCGAGGGTGGCAAAATCATATTTTCAATCATGATCAAAATCCATGAAAAATATTTGATCAACATTTTCAATATCTCAAGGAGTATCACTAATTTCTCCGTTGATTACGTCTGTATTTAAACAGATTAAATTTCAATCTACATCAAATACTCAATTATTATTATAGTAAGCTCTTAGTTGTTTTTTACCGTTTCTTATTATTATGTCTTCATATCAGTCTCAATCAACATCTCAAACATAAATATCATCTATTGGGTATCAGCTTGACATGAGAACTCATAGGGATTGGAATTTAGATCAAGCATATTGTTTTACGAGATTTATTGTTCCGTCTTTATATACAACAAGGAAATCTCTTAATCAATCTCTGTTATAGTCAATATCAATTGTTTTGAAAATTGTTTTTTTAGTATCTGTGTAAATTATTTTTCCGAGACTATTATTTGCTTCTTCTTCTCTTTTTCCTCATTTATCTATATTGTAGAGTAGAGGATCTCATATATTAATTAAGAATTCTGATCCAAATGGAACTGTAGATTCTCATACTGATTCTCAGTCAGAGAATAATGTTATGTTTTTAAATGGTCATCTGAATCATATGAATTTGTCAGTTTCATAACTGTTTTCAATAGAGTCATAACTTCAGTTGAATTCGTTATTTAGTGTATCATTTTTAGAGAAGATAGCTCTTATTTTTCTATTTGTTGTTCCGTAATAGAATAAATCATCTAATATGAAGTCTTTGTTATCTGTTCTATAATTGCTTATATTAGTGTAATCAATATTAGTAAATACTGCATAACCGACTGTTTGTCATTTATGAATTATTCTCCAAACAGGGTATCATTGCATAACTTCATTTGTTCGATAATATACTCATTCTTTTCTTATATTTAGGAATTCTGTTCAGTCCTTTGTGTAGAAAATTCCTTTATCATATTTTAAGTTTGGTGAAATATCGTATATAATAATGTTTTTGTCTTTTGTTTTTAATTCTTTATCTAATCATATTCAGTCTTTGTCGGATACAACAGCTCTAATTCTAGAAATTGATTCTCACATTTTTAGACTACCTGCTCACTCTATGTTCATTTCAAGACGTGTTTTGTTTAAGGTAGCTTCGATAGGGAATGCATTTAGATTCTTAAATGATCAGTTTTCTCAGAGAATTATAGCTGCTTTTCTTACCTTTTTTGCATCAATTAATTGTGTAGTAATTGCAAGTGTTTTCTTTGATTTACTTATGATATTTTCTGCAAATTTATTATTTTCTGATAAATATCACCATTGGTTTCACCAGTCTGTACCAAATAGATTTAAGTACATTATATTTAATCATGAATTTACTGCATCTCATAAGAAGAATCTTTTAACTGTAACGGTTTTATCTGCTTGTATTCATTCTGATTCTGCTAATATTTTTGTTACTCATGCTTCATCACTTGAAGTTAGCCATATTGGATAATCTCATCTGTTAACAACAACAGTGTTTTCTCCATCTGCAACTGGTGAGATTTCTAATGGTCCTGCCTTCGTGAGTGTAAGAGTTTTAGGTGTAATCATTTTATTTCACCATGCATCAACGAGGGCAATGTGTCCTTCTATTTCTTCATTTCTTTCCATATAATCTTTGTCTGTTGTTATGACAACTTTACTTAGAGGCCCTGGTTTAATTTTTAGTTTTAGAATTTTTTCATCAAGTCATGGAATAACAATACTAATTTCGTCATCTCATGCTGAATATCAAGGAACAAGATAAACTCTTGTTCTACCGTCTTTAAAGTATAATGTAGAAATTCATTCGAGTTTTAATGATTTAATGTCTCATGTTGTTATTGTTTCTTTTAGATTAGCTACAGTTGTTAATCCTTTTTTAGATCCGATAAATGCATTAGTTGTGACTGGTAACACTTCACCTCAATTTCTTATTACGATATCTATTGGAATTACTTTTTCTTTGTTTAATGTCATGTTACCTCTACTGTCGATATCAAAATATTTATCATCTGTTAAATCATATTCTAGAGAAGTAACGCGTGCTCAATCTTTTTCGAAATATGGTTCTCATTGAACAATTTCTGCTGTATTTGTTGAGAGAGTTTCTCATTCAAGATTTGTAATTGATTTTTTCTTTATTGTGAATTTTACGATTCAGCCATCTGATTTTTCACTCTTAAATAATAAGTTTGTGTTTAGGTAATCATTGATTTCTTGTTCTTTTTTCTCTGAACTTCATATAACAAGATTTCATTTGTCTGTGTATACACTATATGTTTCAATGCTTCTTGCAATTTCATTCTTTGCCTTATCATAGGCAATTATTGGAAGATAAATGTACGCTCATGCAAGAATCTTTCATCCTGTTGGAACTTTTATTTCGAAACTATCGATTGGTCAAGGTACGGCTTGAACAGATATTGATTTTTTTCAACATTTGCCTGTTGTACTAGTGCATAATTCTAGATTTATTCATACAGATCAGATTGTTGTATCTCTGAGACTAAATTCAACATCGAATCATGATTTAAATGGATTCTTTGTAATTGTTTTTTTTCAGTTACATGTGTCTGTTCATTCTACAACTAGACAATTTGCACCTGTTGAGCTAATTATAACTGAAAGATTTCAATAATCTTCAAAAGATAGGAAGTTTATACTTCATGTTCCATCTAAAACACTAATTCTTTTATTTTTAGATATTATTTGTGTATTGTTTAATACTTTTTTTGCTCATGGATCAGAATTATCTGGATGAGAGTCCGAATACATTCGAGAATAATTAATTGTATCTTCTTTTGGTTCTGCTTGGAATGTATCCCATCAATTCATATCTCATTCTTCTGAATCAGCATCTGAGTCAGTGAAAAGGGTATCAAAATCTCACATTGATCACTCAAAGGTAAATGAGATTTCAAAAGGTCTTTTTGCTAATTCTTTTAGCCAACATTGCATTCCTTTAAGCCAATCACTTCCTCAATGAGATAAATTAATTAATTCAAGAGCTGAATTAATGTCATATCAACATTCTTGTGTAATTCCAGCTTCTTCTTGTGAGTCAATTGGTCTTTCTTCGTATCCAATTTTACTTTGATTTCTTTCGAGTTCTTCATAAGTTGGAATTTCATCATCAGTATCTACTCTAGGAATTATCAAATCATCTCAGTTTGTATTAATATATCCTACTTCATATCATGTTTTATTATATGCAGGAATTACCAAGTCTTCGATAGTTCCTTTTTCATGATAGTATTTTTTCATATCTTGTGCAAGATAGTTTTTGATGATGTACGAAATTTTTTCATTAAGATCAAATGTATTTCTTGTATCTTGGATATCTTCTGTAATTTCATCATAAATACCTTTAACTTTGTTTGTAACACTTTGATAGTAGAGTAATTCTGCAAGAGTGTTTATCATTTCTTGTCATCCAATTGCTTCTAATAATTCTTCATACGTAAATTCTTCATATGGACGAATATTAGTTTTTAGTGTTGGTGTTGCTAAAGCATCTACAGTTAGAAGATTCCTATAATAAGGAGTCATTTCTTTAGCTTTTTCTTTCTCTTCTCATAGTATGTAGTTATATTCTTTTACTTTATTTTTCAAGTAATCTATAATGGCATCACGCATCTCATTTTCTCATAGTTCTCATTCAGTTTCCTTTAACATTAATATTCATCATGTTTCAAAGTATGATTCAACCTTGAAGATATCAGGGTAAATTAGTTTTATTTCATTTCATCATACTCATTGGAATGATAAGTATCTTGGAGAATCAATTGGCCTGTCATGAGTTAAGAAATTCATTCATGCAGAATTGATAGTTTCATCTCTAAAATCATCATCTTCATCGGTAACAGCAAGTCACATTACTGGTTGTCGTACAGGAAAATCAAAAACATGGCTGTCAATACGATCGACTCATACTATTTCATTTATCTTTATTATAGGTGGGTTCTCTTTTTGAATTTCAGGTAGTGATTTTATTCTTACAGGATCGTTATATACTACAATGTCTTGAGAAATTTCGTTTCCTGAATAATCATCACCATATAATGTATATGTTAAATATGGTTCTCAACTTAATATATATCAATCAAGATCGATTTTTCCTGAAGGTGCATTTATTAGTTTAGATTCTAGTACTTTACCATTTTGTTTTATTTTTAAATATTTTATGTCGAATCATTCTGTTTCTTCCCATTCTGTTTTGAGTGTGAAATAGTAACCTAGTATTTTTTTAACATCATTTCAAGCATCAATTATTTGTTCATCTTTAATAATATTGGTTACTTCAACATTAACTAACTCTGGTGGAATTAAGTCTCTTGGTTTTGTGAAGAAATAATCGAGATATAATTTTTTTGTTTTTTCTAAATCTGTTACACTTTCTTTTAATGCATTTTCAAAACTACCTTCTCATCCTCAGTCTTGAGAACCTTCTCATTTGTTTCCACATCATGGTGCAATGATTTCTCATTCATCTTTTCATAACATAGATCACATTATGTTATGGTTAGCATCACAGTTTGTATTTTATCAGGTAACTTTACATCATCGTCAGAATGTTCCATTGTTTGTATTAAAATGGAATCCGATAATTTTTCATTTTTTACAAAGTTTCATACTTGTTTTTAACCAAGGATCTGCAGGGTTTTGGTATTGAGTTTTTCAAGCATAGACTTCATTACAGTAGAGTGATCATTTTTGTGCTGCATTTTTTACGGTATGACACCTATAATTACAATCATCTCATCATTCACATTCTTCTCAATCTTCTTCTTGTACTATTCAATCTCAGCATCGTGTTTGCCATGCAGTTGCTCTTGATTTAATTTCTCAGTTTCTTTCACAATCCCATTTAAATATTCATTTTGCCTCATTGTATTCAAAATTAATAACTTTTCATGGTTTACAAAGATGCATTTCTTCAATAATCCAAGGATATTTTACATCTGGAACATAAATATCTTGGTGTTTTGTTTGTCAAGAAAAGAGTGGATTGTATTCTGGTTTAATACGACATAGGTCATCACATTTTTTGTTTACGGTTTTTACATATTGTTTTCAGTCTTGTTCAAATACATTGTATCAATCAATTGATGTAATTTTTCCATTTGTACTTTCAGCTTGTGCATCAGGATTATTCTTTTTATATAGTGATAATGGAAGTATTTCTCATTCATTTGGATCACATTCTTCTCTTCTATCTTCTTGGAAAATACCGTCTCAACAGAAATCTTTTTTAGCATGACATCAATAAGCATATTCTCAATCTTTTTCACAATCCCATGTATATTCTCAAGTTTCTTCATTTAATTCAAGGTTAATATAGTTTCACCATTTACATAATTCTTTTCATTCTAGCCATGGTTCTCATTTTGTATCAACATATTTTTTCTTTCAATTATAGTCTTCATTACATATAGGTAAGAGTTTTCATTTTTCTGAACAATATTTGTCATCATTTGGATCACATTCTTCTCATTTATCTTTTTGAATTTGCAAATCTCATATCCATCCTTGGAATGCAACACACGATTTTGTTGTAATTCAATCAACCGTACATTCCCATTTGTAAAGTCATAAATTTCTATTAACATTTAACTCTAATATATATCATGTTTGACAAAGATCATCTTCTTTATCTAGCCATATATTATCAATGTGTTGATAGATTTTTTTAAGATGATATTTTTTGTTACATGAAGGTACTTCGTTTGGATCTTGTCCTGGTTTTCATATATATCTGTTTGAGTAATCTTTACAATTTCATTCACTTTCACATCGCCAATATTGGTAAGCTTTACAAACTTTACCTATGTTTTCTGTGTTTTCTGTTCATCTTTTACAGAACCAATTATATTCTCAAGTTTCTTTGTTATAACTAAATCTATCTACATTTCACGTATTACAAAGTTCCATCTCGGAATTTAACCAAAGGTTATCATCTGGTTGATAAACGATTTTTCAGTAGTATTCCATATTACAATCTACTTTTTTTGTACATTCTTCTGTACAGTTTGAATCGTTTTTATAGTCACATTCTTCTCATTCTTCTGATTGAACAATTCAATCTCAACACCATGTCATGTATGCTTTAACTTCTTCAGATATTTCTCAGTCCTTTATACATTTCCATTTGATTTCTCATGAATCATGATCAAATGCAACGTCTCAAACAAGTTCTCATGGCCATTCACATAATTCTCGTTTGCTGTCAATTCGGACTTTTCCGTTAGGTCTACCGAATCAAGTCCATGGTCTTTCTTGTTTTTCTACTTTGTTTTTATCATCTATACATTTTCATTGTGTTGTAGGATCTAGACGACAGATATAATCTTTGTCGACATATTTTGTTACTTCGGTATATCCTAGATTTCACATTGCTTTTAATCTACAGTTTGATTTACAGTTTGTGTCTAGTGATGGTTCGCATTCTTCTTTTTGATGTAATTGAATTTTTCAGTCTCAACACCATTCTTGGAATGATTTACATTGAGGAGCAACATTTATTCATTCGACATAATCTTTAACATCTTCGTATTTCTTTTTAATGTCTTCTCGGGCTTCCTTTGCTTCTTGGCTTCCTCAGCAGAATTCTTCTTCCTCTTCTTCCTCTTCTTCATTTTCATTTTCATCTTCTTCGTTATCATCAGTGTTGTTATCTCCTGTTCATCAAATGCTACCGGTACCTCATACACATCCTGTTCATCAAATGCTACCAGTACCTCATATACTTCCTGTTCATCATATACATCCTGTTCAATTTTCATCATCATCTTCTTCATCATCTTCATCATCTTCATCATCATCTTCTTCTTCATCGTCACCGCCACAATCTCATCCAGATTCATTTAATTCGATGGCTTTATCAATAACTTCTTCAATTTCATCAAGTAGGTCAAATATATCTCTATATTTTTGGAAAATTACTTCACTTATATCTTTTAGTGATTCAAGATCTGCTTTTAAAACTGAGAATTGTGCTAATATTTTATTAAACCATTGTCATGGTAACCATATTTTTTCATCAGTTTTTACTTGTTTTCGGTGATATCATCTAATAAAGCTTTCTGCTTGTGCAGCATAGTTTTTTGTAATAATATCATTAAATTCTGACCATAGTGTATTCTTATCCTCCGTAAGTTCGGCTATTTCATCAAGTAGTTCTTCTGCAAGTAATCAACTTATTGCTTCAGGGTCTTGTAGTGTTACATTCTCTTCAAAAGTTTCTTTTAAGAGTGATAACTTATCGTATATTTCATCAAAGGCATTGGTTAATCAATTAATTTTTTCATCTTTTTCTGGTATTTCTAGACTTTCAAATATATTTTTATATTGGAGCCATGTTTCACTTCACTTTAGATAGTCTAGACCTGATTTTGCTTCATCTCAGGCATCTCAATTTAGCTCTGATGCTGTAGTAGATGAGTGCTTTATTACACTTGGAATGATTTTGTATCTATATGTTAATTTTTCATCATCTTTTCCTCTTAACCAGTCTTTTTTCTTTGTAAGTTGGAATGTGTCATTAGATATTTTTGTAAAATCTTTTCAAGCAAGTGGTACGTTAAAATATTTTATATCTTCATAATCAACCTCATGAACTTCGGCTAATCTATCTTCTCATTCTTTTGATGACACACGAGTTGGAGATATGTACTCTTCTGCTGCTTTGAAATTTCATCAACTTCGTTGTGCTTTATCGCTTGGTTGAAGAGCATCAGGATCTCAAGTATATCACCATGGTAAATATTTTATGTAATTAACATTTATTGATCATGCAATGTCAAATATTGGTTTTCGAGCAGATTTCCGATCGTATTTTCATTCAAACTCATATTCAGGTATTGTTATGCTTCCCATTTTTATGTTAGCTGAAGAAGCTCATCACCATAGTCTTCGTCAAAAAGCCTCAAAATCTTCACAGTCTCATTGCTTTTCTTCATCATTGGGGTCACAATCTCATACTCCTACATATTCTCTTTCTAGACATGGGAAAATTGGAATATTAAATCGACGTCTTTTACAAACAGTTTCAAATTCTTTATGAATTTTCTTCCTCATTCGGAGTCATAATTCATCTTGGATATTAAGTACGTTAAAGGCTCTGTTTGCTTCTATTTGATTTGAAAAAATGTCGTATGAGGCTCAAAGTCATTTTTTTGTTATATCTGTTTGATCTCTATATGATTTTGCTGGATTGTTTTCATCTTCTATGATATCTGAATATTTCACTCAATCGAGAGATTCTAAGTTTCTATATGTTCATCTATATATTGAAAAATCTGCTGGATCTTCAATTAATTCAGCGTTTTTACCAAAATAGAAGAAGTTGTAAGTATCCTTGTATTCAGGAATATAATATGTTTTTCAGAAATGTTTTGCCTCGTCTTTGTGTTGTAAATAATAAATAGGAACAACAGTTTTCATAGCATATTTTTCTTTTTCAACTTTTTCATCTACAAATTTTTCCAATGCTTCATTAACAGTTCTTAATATTCAGTTAGTATCTTTATTTCAGAGTAGCAATTGATCTTTTAAGCGTACTTTTTGATATAAAGTGTCTGTTTTCTTATATCTATCTGCGGCTTTGATATTGTCGGCCATAGTGTTTTGTATTACCTGGCTTAGTGTATCTTGATATTCTCTTAAGTAATTTCAAATTGTTTGTTCTATAAATTTTGTCGGAGTGAATTCTGATTTTTCAGCTGGTGCTGCTGAGTCATCAATGGTTGATATTGCACTTGTATCTGCTCATAGAGCTGCAAAATTTGCTTGTAGATCTCATAGTAGATTTGTTACATTTTGGTCTTGTTTACCTTGTAGTATTCATGCTAGTAGGGTAGTGTAGCGATGATACATAAGATCTTCAGCAAATATTAATCTATTTTGATATGGTTGATAATTGTCATCTAGAAAGTTTTTCTTTTCTGCTATGAAATCTTCGTACCAAATTTGTTTGTCAATAAATTCTTTTGGATCGGCATCATATTCTAATACTTTAGCAAAAAAATCTGCATATTCATCAGGTGTTTCAAAACTAATTAATCAGTGCCGAATCTCAGCTTGTCCGTTTTCAGCATTTTGAATAAAGTATCATTCTTTTTCATCCCAAATGTATTTTTGATCTAGAAAATCAACGTATGGATACACTGAAGGAAAGTAATAATTGTTGTAGCTGATAACTGGTAAAGGGATTTTTCACATAATTATTACTCATACTAGACGTGTACTTTTGTTTTCTATTCAGTCAAAGTACATATTTTCTAGTAGTTTAGCAATTTCAGGTGCCGTATATTCTTCTGTATCTAATGGTAATATAACTACTTTACTGTTAGGATATTTTGATGATACATAGCTTGTATAACTTGATATACTAACAGAATTATAGGTTTCTTCGTCAATAAGAACTGCAATTAGTGCGGTTGTATTATTACCGTTTGTGTTTACAGTTTCACTACTTGCTTCTGCTATATTTCGATCTATATATCCTAGGTATGATAGTAGATATGATAGGAAATATCAAAGTAAAATAATTGAAGTTAAAATTCTTTTTTTTATTTTCATTGATATACAGAAAAATAAAGGTATTCAATGTTGATTTTTATATTTTAATTGAACTAAAAATAAAGCAAAAAATGTCTTTGGAAAGCACTTTTTTTTGCTTTTTTTGATATTACAATATAATAGAGTTGACTCTTTAAAAAAGACTTAAAAATTATTAGAAAATTTCTTCACTTTCTATGATTTTTATTTTAGTATTATATTCTTCTCATAACTTTTTTATGACAGTTTCTATCTTATATCTTGGGTCTTGTTGACTCTCATAATACCATTTTTGAGGTTCTATAAAAATTATTTCTTTTAGATTATTATAATCTTGAAATATTTCTGAGCTTGTAGAAACGATTAAACTCTCTTCTCAAGTTTTTATTTTCCATCGGTTTGAATCTTTTTTATTTTGTGTATCAAGAGAATACAAAAATATTCACTTAAATTTGGATTGTTCAACTATGTTATTATAACTTCGAATGTCCGGTACGATGACTAATTTTTGTTCTCCTTTTTTGCTTTCAATGCAATGTTTTCAAAGATGACATTCTCAAATTTTTTTTGAGATTTTTTGCGGTTTTTTTATTAATAATTTTTCTATTTCTGGGTTACAAAAGAGTTTAATTACATTCTTGTATGTTGTGTACCATTCATATACCATTCGATTTATAATGTTAATTGTTTCTTTTTTTAATAGTCATTCTTCAATTATTGAAAATTCTGTTGTTTTGTTATATATTGTATTATAGTTTTCGCTAAAACTAATTTCTTTTCATAAAACTAAGAATAAATTTTCTCAGTCTTTTATGATATCTCATTCATTATAATTAAAATCATCTTTATTATATATAAAGATTTTGTCATATCATGCATATTGATTGAATCAATAGAGGTAGTTTTTCACTGTGTAATCGTTTAATTTAAATGTTGACAGCTATTGTCTATATTTGATTTGACATACTTTGACAATATCTTATCTCTTTATTTATTTTTTTACGAAAAAGATGCATTTTTGCATCTTTTTATTTTAAGAGTGAGTTAATTAATTTTGGTTCAACTTCATCATTAATGTATCTGGAAACAGGTCTTGCTCAAAAAGCTGGATCGTATATTTTGTCTATAATACTGTCTACTTCTTTTTTTGTAAACTTAGGTAGCTCTACATTTTTGTTTTGTTTCCATGCTTCAAGGAATACTTTCATCTGATTATTGAAAATCTCTTTTAAGTTATCTTTATTAAGAGGTTTGAATACGATTTTATGGTCTATTCTATTTGATAATTCTGGAGTTATGTGGTTCTTTAGTTCTTCGAGAACTCTTGATTTAACATCTTCAAAATGCTTTTCATCCATTTCCTTCTTTGTTCAAGTGTCGAATCCAATTGTAGTTTTTTTCTTACTAAATTCTTCTGTACCTATATTGGATGTCATAATGATTATTGTATTTTTGAAGTCAATCCATCTTCATTTTGAGTCTTTTAATTGTCATTCATCTAATATTTGTAGTAGAATGTTAAGAACATCTGGAGCTGCTTTTTCTATTTCATCAAGTAATATAACTGAATATGGTTTTCTTTTTACTGCTTCTGTTAGTCATCCTCATTCATCGTATCAAACATATCATGCTGGTGATCATATTAATTTTGAAACAGAAAATTTTTCCATATATTCAGACATATCAAATCTAATCATAGCGGTTTCATCTCAGAAATAGTATTTAGCAATTAGTTTTGCTAAATATGTTTTTCATACTCATGATGGTCATAAAAATAGAAATGATCCAATAGGTTTGTCTTTTTTGATTACTGATAATCTGCTTCTTATGAGCGTTTTTACAATTATGTCTACTGCATCATTTTGTCAAATTATTTGTTGCTTTAATTCACGATCAAGTCTTTTTAATTTGCTGATTTCATCTTCATTAACGATATTTGTTGGTATTCATGTTTTGTCTGCAAGGACATTTCAAATATCTTCTTCTTTAATAACACTTCTGAGGTGTGTTGGAATATTTTTGTTTGATCTGATTTTTTGTAGTTCTTTTTTTAGATTATCTTCCTTTTCTTTTAGTTCGGCTGCAGCAAAATAATCTTGATTCTCAATTGCTTTCTCTATTTCTTTTTGTATTTTTTCAATCTTTTTTTCTTGTTCTTTATAATTCTCATCATTGTCTAGTTTTCTTTGCATTGTTGATTTTCTTGCACTAGCTTCGTCGATTATATCAAGTGCTTTATCTGGAAGTTGTTTGTTTAAAATATATCTTTTACTTAATGCAATTGCCTTATCAATAGCTTCTTCTGAAATAACTACGCCATGAAAATCTTCATAAGTAGCTTTTAATCACATTATGATTTTCTTAGTCATTTCAGTACTTGGCTCGTTTACAACAACTTCTTGAAATCTTCTTTTTAATGCAGCATCTTTTTCAATATATTTTTGATATTCATCAAATGTTGTTGCTCAGATTAGTTTAATTTTCCCTCTTGATAGAAGTGGTTTTAGCATTTGTGCTGCATCGTTTTGGTCTTGTCCTCAAGCTCAAATAATCGTGTGTAGTTCATCGATAAATAGGATAATATTATTTGTTGGATCAGTAGCTTCTTCAAGAATTGATTTCATCCTTGATTCAAATTCACCTCTGTATTTTGTTCCAGCTACAAGAGTTCACATATCTAGTAGGAATACTTTTTTGTTTGCTAATTTTTCAGGAACTTTTTTTTCGTTTATTCTTTGGACTAGTCATTCAACAATTGCTGTTTTTCAAACTCAAGCTTCTCATATTAATAGAGGATTATTTTTTGTTTTTCTTAGTAATGTATAAATGACTTGATCAATTTCTTTTTCTCTTCAAATGATTGGATCAAGATATCATTCTTTTGCTTCTTTTGTGAGATCTGTTCAAAAATATTCAATTGTTAGTTTCTTCTCTTCTTTTTTCTTTTGCTTTGTTCAGTTTTCATCTAGAGATATATTTTCGCTATCTGATTTTTCTACTATTTCACTTTCCATAGCATCAAGAATGTTGTCTATATCTTTGTTTTCTCAAAATTTGATTGTCATTTTTTGTATTTCACTATAATCTAAATTCAGTTCTTTAATAAGAGTATCTATTATTTCTAAAAAAGCAAAAAAACCTTGATCTGAGATTGCAGGAAGCTTTGACAATTCTAAAATAGTTGTTTTTATATTGTTGCAGTTTATATTATCTTTTTCTAAAATGTTCTTAAGGTCTTCGGAAAGTGTTGGTATTGAGATAGATAATAGGTCTAGAATATCCCATTTATTTATTTTTATATTTTCACTTCATGAAAATGAATTTTCAAATCCTTTATCAAATACCATTCTTTTATTTTTTGTTTCCGCATTTTTTAATTTTCACTCTCATGTTTTGTATAAATGATCTATATAAGATAGTATATTTTTAGGTTCTTTTATTCAAAGTACTCAATAAAATGTATTCTTAAATTTTCATTCTCAAATATTCTGGATTATACTCAAAAACATATCATCTCAGTTGATTCATTGATGACCATTCAAAAAAGCAATTTTTTCTGCATCTCTTAGAATAACTCTGGCAATTAATGTACTATTTTTTAGATAAGGTCTCATATATTTTTTCTTTGTTTTAAATTCCTTTTTTGTATTTCACAAGATATGATTTTTATTTATGAATTCAAGATTTTATTTTTGATTTTTCTTGCTTTTATCTTTAATTTTC
>Ga0247611_10004759_pt1 | contig 18524 bp, 20 predicted proteins | sample 177DNAGHGhighgp2_FD_192422 | JGI IMG/M metagenome (GOLD analysis project Ga0247611, IMG submission 192422) | Sheep rumen microbial communities from Palmerston North, Manawatu-Wanganui, New Zealand - 1770 DNA GHGhigh gp2 | ecosystem: Host-associated > Mammals > Digestive system > Stomach > Rumen... | reverse complement strand
CTGACCAATAGTTCCTTTATATATTTTTTGATACATATTTAAGAAGGGCATATTACACCTCCTTAATGTTTAACACTTCTGCCCCTGCATCAAGCACAAGTTTTCGATAAACAGAAAACTCAAAAGTAGAAGAGTTGTATTCCATTAACGCAGCTTCTAATAAACATGTTATAGCTACAATTTCAGGAGGATAGTTTAAAATTGAATTTAAACCACCAATCTTTTTTAGTAGACACTCAAATGCCCAGTTAACGTTTACATCAGGATATTGATCACTGGTATTGGGATCTACATAAAGCAATAGATGAAAAATTTGTTTACGAATTTTATCCTTGGTTGCGGCAATTTGGTAATCGTCAAATTCGCCGTATTTATAGGAAATCATTTAGTACTCTCCAAATAAGGATTATAAATATATCCTCTATCACGAATTTCGCCACGAAGTGAAATTTCAGTATCTTCTAATAATCCACGAAGTTCTTTTAAATGTGAGGCTTGGCTGAACCATTCTTGTTCCTTACCTCCAAAGAATTGAGCTGTATTAACCTTGTTTCTTACTTGAGGTTTAAGCCATTCGACTACCATGCCTTTAGATAAAATCGTTTTAACAAATTCTAAATCTGCATCTTCGTCCACTACATCCGCCATTTCAAACTCAATTAAATGAATCTCTTTATCATAAGAGATAGAAGAAAAGAGTCTACGGATATAAGGACGAGATAATACTTTTTGGAGATATTCTGACATCAGATAATTAGCCGTACTTTCATCCATATTTGAAAAATCGAAGTCGCCTATTTCCTCCAAAAAGCCATCAAAAACTTCATCATAACTTAACGAGGTCATCTGCACCTCCTAGATTTCTTAATTAGTTGCTAAATGAAGAAGCATTTGAGTTCCGAATATTTTGTCAAGAATCTGAATTTTCTTTACGCTGTCAAGCTGACCATTGCTAATCATCGTAGAAGCCATAATCTTAATCGATTCCTGTGCTCCCTTTGGAAGCTTTGCAATCGCAGCTTCAAGCTGATCATGAGAAACATTTAAAAGAATTTCTCTTAAATCACCCTGTTCAAACAACTTGTCATAAATTTTATCTAATCCGTTCTGCTCAACAAAATCTTCGTCTAATACTATAAAACGAGGATACTTTGCAAAAGAACCAGTTGAATGAACATCATAGACTAAATCCTGATATTCAACCTCGTATTCTTCATCTATATCTCCCCATCTATATACAAGACCACTCTTGCCACCAATCATTAAAAGCGTTCCACAAGTAAGCGAACGACAATTAATTAAATCATGAGCATCAAACTTCTTTTTAGCCTTCGGCTGAGTTTTAACAGTTTCTGTATTTTCGACAACTACATTTTCTTCAACCGGAGTTTCACTCTTTTTAGTACGTGCCATTTTTATCTCCTTTTAATCATAAGAGGGTAGCAAACGCCACCCTCGTATTTATCAATATTCAAATTACAGAGTTGTAGTAGAAATATTCCATACGCCGAAGTAATTAGTAATATATGTACCAATACCCATACGTCTGGTTACTTCATATGTCTGTCTGTCGTCCATTGTCTGCGCAATCTGATCAACCGTAACTTCGGTTTCGCCGCCATCAACAAACTTAACAGGCTTTGTCTCTACAAGAGGCATAATAAGAAGCTTGCCATTATCAACGAGCTTTGTAGCTATATCGTTATTAGCAAATCTCTGAGGAATCTCCATAAGAGCTGTTCCTTCATAATCACCTATCATACCAGTATGAGCAATAGACTCTTTCTGTGACTCAGCTGTCCATGTAACAGCGTTTCCGTACTCTACAAGGTTGTTAAGTTTCTTAAGAGCCGTCTTTGTTCCCATAATTACTACAGGAGCGTTGTCGTTTGTCATAGATACATCTTCAATAAGAGTGTCAAATACATCCTTTGTTGCTGCGTTAAGAGCACCAGTCTTGTTGAACTGAGAAGTAGCAGGAATCTGCTGACTTGCAGCCATGAACTCTGTATAAAGCTCATCCTGAATCTTCTTAATATATGCATTTGCTACAGCGTCTGTAAACTTAGACCAATCTTTTCTGCCAAGCAGGAAATCTCTAATAAATGCACCAACCTTAACAGCAAATACGCTCATCGGAAGAGATGTGCTTGAACCAGCAGCAAGTCTCTGCACGGTGAGGTCGTGGTGGTCACCACTTACACGGGCAACTGTAAGGATAACATCCTTATCTACCCAGAACTCATTCTTATCGCCATCAGCGAGGTTTCTAGATTCTACAAACTGATTGAAGAATTCGTTCTCCTGCCAACCAGTCTTAATCTTATAATCAACTACCTCCTCGATTACCTGCATCAACTCGACGCCCTTTGGAGACTGAAGTGCTCTCCTCATATCACGATTTGTAGAACGCTCATTCAGTCCAAGTTCATTGCAGCAGAACTTTACAAGAACGTCATTTGCTTCCTTGTTAGAAACAACACGATCCTGTTCTGCATCAAAAATTTCACGACCCTCGGAAAGGTCGAACATTAATGTCTTAATATTTTCGTTCATTATTCATTCTCCCCTTTCTTAAGCCTTTGCTAATTTCTTTCCACTAAGTTCAACAGAATCACCAACAGTAGGTTCTGCTGTAAAACCTTCTACAGATATCTCAAGAATATCTCCAACCGCAAGTTCGTAAGCACGAACTACAGAACCAGCTGCGTTATAAGGACGAGCATTCTTCCAAGTATTTGTCCACTCTTCAGCGTGATCATCAACCATGCATACAAATAAAGCATCACCAGGTGTAACAACTTCTACATAATAATTACCGTTTGCAGCCTTCTCTCTAACTACGCCCGCAAAAGTAGTTGCAGCCTTCTCTGAATAAAGATCAAATGAAAGCCAAGCATTTCTTGCGATAAAGTTACCATTATCACAAGCATTAGTAAGCAAAATATTATAAATATGTTTGCCACCCTCTGCGGCGAGAACTTTTGAAGGATAAGCCTCGGCATGTTGAGTTATGCTATACTCTAAAACCATTTTTTTCCTCCTTAAAATAATAAAAGACCACCGAAGTAGTCTTAGTGTTTTTAATATTTAAACGATAAATATTGATATATTTATCTATTACTTACGAAATAAATTTCCGTATCTGCTAGGTTTCTTCTTTCCAGATACAATGTGATGAACCTCGAAATTTTTATTTTCGGGCTGAGCAGAAAATTCTAACTTATTATTCTTTGCATATTGAAGCAGAAGAGCATCGGCTTTAGCCGTAATATCCTCGATACTCATATCAAAATAAGTATCTCTTTCCATCAGCTGCTTATACTCTTCAGTTTCTGCAATCTGAGAATAATCAGCAGAGTTAAGCAATTCAAGTTTAGCTGGCTCAGATTCATACTTATTAACCTTGTCTTCAAGAACGGAATAATTAGCCTTCATACTTTCAAGCTGATTAATCTCATCCTCAGTAAGATATTTAGCAAATACTTGGACTCTATCACCAACCAATTGATAATTGTCTTTCTTAGTTTTAAACTGCTGTCTATAACTCTTTCCGGTAAACCAACCATGCATATCAACGTATTTATCTTCTTCAAATACGTCTACGTCATAATAGTCGCCATCAAGTTCGCCATAAGTTTCATTAACTAATGACCACATAGCATAAATCTTTTCAGAAAGACTAACAGAGAATTCTTTCATCTCTTCGCCATGATTTAATGAAAACTTCAGAGAATACTCATCTGTTGAATTTTCAACAGTTTGCTCACCTCCTGCATTTTCATCTTCCGTAGGTTCAGGATCAGTCTCTGAATTTTCTTCGGAAGCAGGAGCTTCGCCTTGAGCCTCATCACCTTGTTCACCTTCGTCTTTAGCAAATGCTTCAGCGAATGCAACTTCAAGTTCTTCATCTGACATAGCTTCATAATCAAAAGTTATATCTTCAACAGTCTTGCCATACTTTTCAAGCAATTCCTCGAACTTCACTGGTTTTCCTCCTTCCTTTAAATTTTGTATATTGAAATTAGAGAGAATTTGTTTTATCTCGTCTAATGATTCAATTACTTTTTCATTAGAATAATCAGTGTTCTTTGCACTGAAATCCTTTAATGTGACATTAGAACCGGGCATAGCAGGATCTACCTTATTGCCCTCATCGTCCATTCCAAGCATTGTACATCCTGAATAATAAAAATCATCAAGAACAAGTACTTTAGCTGCAACAGAATATGACATCTCTCTAATACAAAGTTCTACTGAACAATTTGTTTCTCCGTCACGTTCTAATATTTCTGGAGCACGAGAATAAGCCTCCCAAACATAAGCATCAGCCACTGCAAAATCCTTATCATATTCATCATCGTGCTCAATATGAGCTTCCTCAATAATTACACCAACAGGAATCTCATCATATACGATATTTCCCTCATCATCTTTATGCATATTATGTCCATAAAATTGTGGTTCTCCATCAACTTCATGTATATATGCAAGCAAAGGTCTAAACTTAGAAGATGAAAGAGCTTCTTTTTGCGCTTTCATTTCTATCCTTGAACCGTTGAGATTATCCCCTATAAAATTGAGTTGAACTCTTGCAGGATACATACCCTCGGTTGCATTTTCTTTTGAGAATTTCATAGTGCCATCTACTTGCACTACAATTTCTTCGTCTTTATTTCCTTTGCAACTAAATGTCTGATCGACATTTTGAGAAGAAAAATATGCGTACAAATCAGCTAACGTCATTAAACGTTTTCTCATTTGCTTCCTTTCCTACATACAAATTGTATTTGTTAATATTACATCTTTATTATCAAAAACCTGTTTACCATTATTAATAAAACAATAAAAATTATCTTCTTTATGAAGATAGGTAAAGCCAAGGTTTAATAATTTTTTATAAGTTTCTTCATTACTAGTCTTTATGAAATTCATAATTATCCTCCAGACTTAGCTCTTGATCTTTCTCCGCTATCAGAAAGATCCCCCTCGTCTTTGGTCGGTGCTCCCTGACCTACCTCATCTGTATAACCGTCTCCACTCTGCGTATAAGAAGTATTTAATGGACGAAGTTTTGTACTTAAACCTAAAACATCTTGTTCTAAGAAATTCAAAGCTAATGTATCTTTCTCGCTAAATCCATTAAACGTGTTATATGCAAGAATAGTTGGTAAGCTATTCTGAGCAGAACTTAAAAGTTGTTCTTTATAATCGTCTTTTGTATAAACAGATACCGGGAAAAATTTCACTTTACATGCATTCTTTTTTAACTGATTCTGTAAGAAGCGATTTATAAATCCCTGTGTTTGTGGAAGTAGGCTTGAAATAGCATATTCTGTATTTGCAATCATTGCCATTTTAAAAGCGTATGTATTATTAATAGTTGCACCATTTAATATTTCTGCACCACCAGCCGTATTTAAAACCGTTTCGGTAGCCTTTGCGACCTTATTAGTATCATTGGCTTGATCTTCAGGGAAAGAAATCTCATTTAATTTTCCCGGAACTAAAGCGGCTGATATATAATCTGGCAACTTTTCATTAATCATTTTATTAAAATAATTTGAAACTAAAGTAGGATCGTTTTTCCAGTCATCTATATTTTTACTACCTTGAATTGTTTCAAGTTCCATCCAAATTAATTTATAAATAGCTTGAGCATCAGCAATAGCTTGCACATCCTCTAAATCTGCTAAATTAATAATAGCGTTAAATATTGGAACAAAAGGTGGGATAACAGTCTCAACATCTTCAGATCTATATTTAAGACATAGAGCATATTCTTGCGGCATTACTTGCCAACGTATTCCGGCTCGTTCAGCTTGATCGCTTAATGTTTTAAAAGGCTCTGGGAAATAATCGAGAAGTTCAGGATATCTTTTAAAATATGAACAATCTATTTCATATGCAAAATCACCAGTCATATATTTACCAGCAATTCTTGCATAATCTGCAGGGAAATTATAAATAAATATTCCAGTATCATCATAAAAGACAACGCCGTAAAATACGTCTTGTATAAAACAATTGACATAAACATTATAAAATTCACCCTGTAAATGCATATTATCTAAAACATCAAGAGTATCTTGAAAAGACTTAAGCATTTTAGTTGCGTCTCCACCCTTGACTAAATCATATTGGGGTATTACAGAACGACAATCTAAACAAAACATATTGGAATTGAATTGAACAAGTCGATTATAAATCTGTGCTCTATAATATAAATACCATGAAAGATTTCTCAAGTTCTTTTCATTGGCACCAATATTTTGCAAATAAGATCTGAGTGTTTCTTTGCTGAAAATACCCGTAGTCTTATTATATGTTTTATTCGGATCATGCCATCTACGCAAAGCTTCTTCAGCCTTGGCGTAGTTAATTTGATTTTTTGTGGCAAACATCTCTTGCAATTCTGCCGCAGTTTTAGTGCCAGTTGCACTTTTAACATTCTCTGCCATCCGGCACTTCCTCCTTTATATTAAAAAAGTCCAACCTTTGTACGGGCTGGACGAAAAGTTAAAAGATCTAATAAATTTGAATTATTTGATTGTGGTTTAAGTTTTGCGCTTAATTCTTGTGTAACATAATTATTATATTGTAAACTTGAAAATCTATCTTTTCTCATTCCGGTTTTTTCTTTAAGTTTAACTTTATTATTTAAAACCTCATATTCTAAATTAATCATCTCATTAATGGCTAAACTTGTTTGTATATAAGGTAACATTAGTTTAGTCTTTTCTGTATCAGACATTTTTGAATAACTAGGAATTTTCTTTACAATATCTTCAGCATCAAATTCATTACACAGTAAATTAATACTTCTGTTGATAATAGAAGAGCGAAGATTAAAAGCTGCATTAGAGTTAAAATCAGCAGAAGCTTTAATGCACCACACTACTTTATGAGCACTTTTCACTTTACATCTATCAGCCATATCCTGATTGTTACAAGATGTTAGTGCTTCGTATGTTTCGCCATTGGTAGCATCATACTGTTCTTTAATAATATAATCATATACACCCAATCCATTACCATTTGTATCTAATACTAAATCGGTACATTTATATTTATAAAAGTATCGCATAATAATAATGCCAAGTTCATCAGTGGTCAATCCCTCAAATGTTTCGAGATATACATAATTACTTCTATACGTATTCCCGTTTGGAAGTGCTACATTAATCCAAATAGCAGCAGCATCATTAGCATGTTTTTTAGATGCCATTAATGCTACATCGACTGATAAAATTCTTCTCTCTAATGGTGCTAATTCTGGGACATTAATACCTCGTTTCTCATACATAGAGAGAGGAAGAAATGCATTATTAATTTTTCTACATTTAGACAAATCTTCATATCTATAAAATGCTCCGTCAGAATCTCCAAAGAAAATACATTCCATTTCCATACTCCATGAAATTGGATCAAAATCTTCTTCAGACATTTCATCTTCAACTTGTGCACGACTTAATAAACCCTCTTTTATTGCCAACTGATAAGGTAACCCAACACAAAAATACTTACGTTTATCATCAAGCATATTTGCATAGTACGACTTTGCTTTTTCAAATGACCAATGAGCTTGATACCATGCGGAAGACGCATATAATTCTATATTACGTTCTTGAAGATGGGAATATTCTGGCTTGTTTAAATATCCAGGTTGTCTTGGAGCCGTTAAAAATTTTCTTAATACTGTATTTATAATATTTAAAGGAACCATTCTAAATTCATCTATCAGGATAATATTAGCTCTATTATGACGGCTCGAATCTTTCGAAGTAACTACATGAATATATGAACCATTTTTAAATTCACATACTGGCTTATTAGGAGAAGTAGAAATATAAGATATTTCATTTCTTAAATTCTGAGAACCCCAAGAATAATTTTTTAAAAACTCAGTGTCAATTTTTGAAATAATTTCTATACCTTGAGCCTTAACACCAGAAGCAACAACAACTTTTGTTCCCGGATATAAAATACAACGAACAACACAAAATAATGATAGTAACCAAGACTTACCTTGACCTCTTGAAGCCACATACATAAAATTCGTGCTTACCATCATCATATAAATCAATATTTTTTGGAACAGTTTTAATGTTATATTTAAATAATCTTTTACAAAACGTTGAGGATTTTTTCTATAAAAACTTCCCCAATAAGCTACACCGTTCATTAATCGCTCAGATTTTTCTTGAACAACATCGGATATACTTTTCTTACCCATTAAATATCCTCATTATTGCTTCCAAATATTTTCTCAAAAATCATTTCGCTATCTTCTTCATCATCATACTGAGGCTTATTGACAGTGTATTTTTTCATTATTTTCTCATATAAATGTGTAAAAGTATTTTTAATACCAAGCATTTTAGCTGTATGTCCTCTAAAAAATGTATCTATATATAATCCTACTTTGTCTACATCTTCAAGTTCTGGATCTATATCAGGTAAAGGTCGAGTTTCTTCCCATTTTTGTAAGAGTGTTCCAAAAGTTTGAGCATCAGATAAAGTATCTGTACTATTTTGCTTTGGCTTCAATTTACCAGCATCTAGCCAATCTTGTTGTTGTTTATCTAAATCTTTTGTTGAAGCTCCAGACATTATTGCTTTCTTTTTTAATAACTTTAATAAAGATAAATTTTCAAAAACTTCTTCTTGAGCTTTAGTGTTACATTCGTAACGAGTAATCCAATCTTGATATTCATTTTCTAAAAACATCAAGTCCTCATCAGAATAATTATTTCCAAATCTTTTTTTACCAGCTTTTACAGTTTTTTGAATAATTCTTGTTTCTTCCTCATCAATTGAAACTGCAGAATCTCCAAAATCAGAATCCTTCCATGTTTTCCCTTTCCAATTTGGAAGAGAAGCAATAGAAGTAATATAAGTCGCAAAAGCTGAATGTCTCATTTTTTCATTAACTTCATCTGTTGCGCCTTTTACACATTCGTTATAAAAGGCATCATCATATATTCTATCCATTAATTGCAGAACTCTTTGAACACTTTCTTTGGTTTCGTTAGGTTCTGATTTATCGTTTTTGTCTTTTCTTTGTTCAACCATCGCAAGCAAACATTGTTTGCATATTGGAAATCTATCGGTAGCATATTTTCTATCCATATAGAATCCAGTATCTGCCTTAATAAAATCTCCACACATTGGACACATCAAAACATCACGATCAACAATTCTATTATAATCAGTAGCCAACTTATTATATTCAATACGAACATTAGCTACTCCCATTTTTTTTACTTCTTCCTCGGTCTTAGCCGGTTTTAAGTTAGCCATATATTTTTATCCTTTTCATCATTAATCAAAAGCGGGCGGTAAGATTCGAACTCACGTATCAAAGCTTATGAGGCTTGGCTGGTTCCAGACTCCAGTCCACTCTGCGTCACAAAAATACCCCACATGGTACGCATCGTTGAGAGGCGTGTGGGGTTTATTAATGCCCGTATAGGGCGCTGTATTATTAATGCCCTATAGGCACTGTTTTATGATAACGTTACGTTATAAGTACATTGTATTCCGTCTGAATTACAAACTAATACAGTTTGACAAGCTTTTCCTTTAAGACGTTTTGAAATTGTATAATCGTCTCCAGTAGAACAAACAGCACCAGATTGAATATATTTAATTCCATTAAATTCTGCCGACATTGGAGTGTGTTTATGCCCTGCTAAAATAGCATAAGGAAATTCTCCAATCATAGTACAAAGCTTATTTACCGCACTTGCATTTCCGGCATCATAATCACCATGCACTCCCCAAAACAAATTTCCTCTTACAACAAATTTAGTAATAGTATTATCATAATTATCTTCAAGTACTGTTATATTTGAAATATGAGAAGTCATTTGTTTAACAATCCATGTTATTAAATCGTCAAGGCGCTCATCCTTTATAGCCTCGTCCTTATTTGGGCAAAGTCTAGAATGATTACCTGGAGTACTTGCTATATAAACATTTCCAACATATTCACTCAATTTATAAACAAAGCTCGTTATATATTCTGATGCAAGTTTAATCTGATCAATCACATTTTCTCGATTAGATACTTGAATAGTCCGATGTATACTGTTGTTTATCTGATCTCCACCAAGAAATACATAAATATTTTCAATATTATGCAACGTTCCAATTTTTATTATTTCATCAGAATATTTATCAAGTCTTTCCTTAGCTATATTAGAATTATAAGTTCCGAAGTTATTATCAAATGTTTCTCCAATATGTAAATCAGTAAGAAAAACAATTAAATCATTATCCGTAGGGGAACAATATATTCTATGATCAGGAAATTCAATTTTACCAATTTCCTTTAATTGCTCTTCAAGATAATCGAGCTTTTGTTCAACTCTTGCCGCAAGATAATTTTGTTTATTCCAAGCATTTCTCTCATCACGATATTGAATCTTTAAACGCTCAAGAGATCTTTTTTGCATCATCAACTCGTGGTTATAATCTTCAGATTCCATTTTAGAAAACACTTCGTCATAATAGGCTTTTGCCTGACCATATGGTTTTCTATAAGCAGAGCTTCCATAATCTTGACCGAGGTTTTCATTAAAAACCTCAGCCAATTCTTCCCATGTCATATTAAGTGTTCCAGCATCTTTTGCAGAACCAAGTCTCCAAATATACTGTAAGGTGGTTTCGTCCTTTTGTTTCTTTAAGTCCAAAATGCACCTCCTTATTTTACAAGCAGAGACTCTCTATATTTCTGAAGAGCTTTATATGCCTTATTTTCTGTAACGTAATAAGTCGGATGACTTGTATGTGTTTTATGTAAATGTTCGGGGAAACTAAATCCCTGAGACAGTAAATAATCTACCTCATTCTTATTTATCTTAATCACAAATTTCACCTTTTTATCCTTATCTTACCGCATTTCTAAAAGCTTCGCTTGCTTTAAACTGCGGAACTGTGTGCGCTGCAATTGTTATTGTTTCTCCAGTCTGAGGATTTGTTCCTGCACAAGCATCACGATGTCTTGCTGAAAACTTTCCAAAGTTTACAAAACTAACAACTTCATCATCTGCGACAGCTTTTACAATATTGTCAAATAATGAATCGAGAACCGGAGCAATAGTGCTCTTAGGAATCCCGGTATCACTTTTAATAAGATCCATAATTGTGTTTCTGTTTATCATATAAAACTCCTTTTAATCATTAAATATTCTATTTGCAATATTTGTACCAATATCATCAAGTAATTCATATGATGTAAGGTATGTAACGACCTCAGTGCCATCATCGAGCTTCTTAATATTTTTAATACCTTTGCACTTAGAATTAGTACAAGCAACAATATTTCCCCCCATATAAGTTAAGGGCTGACCACAAGCTTTACACTTATGTTTCTTATTAAACTTGTCTTGCTGATATTCAATTTTCTTTTTGTTTTTTTGAACGGGTTTTCCTAAACCCATTGAGGCAGCCAACTCACTGAAAGAAGAATAGTGTTCGTTGCCTTGATTATCTTTTCTCATAAAAGTCTCCTTGTAATCTGTTTTTTGGGGCTTAGACCGAATTTACTTAGTGTAGATTATCGACATTCAATATGCCTAAAAATTAGGGTCTTCCCCTAATAAGCCCGATTTGACTTGTCAAAAATCCTTAAATTAGTCAGAATTACCCTGGGAAAATTCAATATTCGCATTTTCACGAACTTGGTTGAATTTTCTATTTTCATACATTTTTTGATTATGAAGCTTTCTTTCAGCCTCTTTACATTCGTCACATCTAATTGCTCTCGATTTCGGACTAATCTTTATTTCTTTACCACAATCTACACATTTAATTAATTTAAATCCTTTTTCTTTTGTTTCTTTTTGGCGACAACTAAAACATTTATGATTAACCATATGTTCGTCAGTTCTTTTACCGCACTTATAACAGAATGGAATGTCTGCTAAATTGTTTTTTAAATTCTCATATAATTCTTTTCCATACATATACCAGAAAAGTTTCTTCTTCCTTTCGGAAGGACGTTTATATAAAAAGCATACTAAAGAGTTTAGTATCTTGTTGTCATCAACTTCAATTCTATGAAGATCTTCTTTAACCTGATTAGAAATAGCAACTATATTATTCTTATCTGTATTACTTTCATCAATATTCAGGTTGTTTCCGTACTTGCGATTCCATTTATTAAAACACTGATTAAGTACTTCGTTCTCATATAAATCTAATTTATCTTTTAAAAACAAACGATAATCTATTTTGTTTAATTTATTAATCGGGAAAAACATATTTTTATTATCTTTTATTTCTTTCCCAATTCTATTCATCATACTATCATTGGTTGGCTCTACACATCTTTCTTCTTTATCTTTGGCGTATGTAAAGAAATATGGAACTTTATTTCTTGTATAACTGCTAATGATACTATTTACTTCCGACGGTCTTGTTGGCTTAAATAATGTCTTAGCGTAATCTCATTCATACCCTCGGTTTCCCGATATTTATTAGGGGATTAGACTATATCTTCATCCTATACAAAGGATGGATGGCACTTCGAAATAAGGAGTTTCACCTTAAATCTACTTCCTTTCGGAATAGTCGTTTAACCTTTCTCATAAAGAGACTTGGCACTGGATTGTCATGTAATAATTGGTTAAATAATTAAATATACTTTCTTATTCTTAACCAATTATTATTTAGATTTTCCCAGTTAGCCGAAACACTAATTATCATTTCCTATAATTCCTCAACGTTGTTTCGACACCCTATTTTATAGGTTCACCATCTTTTCCATAATGTGTTACCACATTAGGCGACTGATTTGTTAATCGTAAAATTTGTCTCCATACACAACCATTTAATTGCATCTCTGGCTTCACTATCAATACCCGGACTATTCCAAATCTTTGTTATATTATTACTAATACCTCCGATTCTTCCACCAGTAAAAGCCAGCTCTAATCCTTTGTATAAATTATGAGGATTAATTTCTTCAGCCGTAGCCTTTTTCATTTCGTAGTAAAGAGGATATACTCCGGTCATGCAACGCTTTGCCATCTCAATTATTTTCTTTTGAGATATTACAAGTAGCTTGTCTCCGTCAACATCAACACCCCTATATAAGGAGCAGACTATATCTTCACCATACCATCGCTGGGTTAGGTGCTTGGCACTTCCACTCAAGGAGTTTCACCTTGAATGTACTCTACTCGGTTACTCATTAAACATCTACTTGAGATATTTAATTATCCTTTCGATAGTCGTTTAAGGTTTATTAATCAATTAATTATATCTTTTCAAAAGTTAAATGTTTTTTGTATGGTATATTTTTTCGTATACAATTATTAATTCTTGCTCGAATAGATTCAGGATCTTTTACATTATTAGCATATTTTTCTTGAATATATTCACAACATAGTTTCATATAATCAAATGTTTTTTCAAAAACTCCATCATAATAAAGATTTATTTTTTGGCATCTTCCATTTTGTAATCCTTTACGAGATTGTTTTTCTAATGCCAATTCTGGATTATTTAAATATTTTAAATGTAAAATATCATTCATATAGTTAGGATTATTAGAACCACTATAATCAGGACGATTACAATTACTATAAATAACATTATCTCTATGTGATATCCATTCAAGATTTTCAACATTATTATTTGTTCTATTATAATCTTTATGGTTAACTTCTTTTAAATTCTCAGGATTATCTATAAATGCTATAGCTACTAATCTATGAACACCTACCGATCTCCATCCTTTGTTAGTTTTCAAAGCACAACACAGATAACCATCACTATTTTTATATTGATTTCTTATTTTTCCATTAAACTTAACAATTCCTAGTTTTGATACTTCAACAATAACACCTTCATAATTAATTATTTTAAATTCCAAATTATCCTCCGTGGATAATTAATTGATTAATACTTCCCACAGGATTGCATATTATATGTTTCCCCTGTTAGCACAGTTGAACTGCACACCCTACATTTGTAGGTTCACCAAGTTTATTTTTTCACTATGTTTCCATTAGCGTGCAGCAAGTATGTCTACTGCAAAATTCTGCTGATCGGATCATGAGTACTCGTATATATAGCATCCGTCTGAAACCAATCTCTTAAGTTCTGATTCCTGTATTTTTTATTAAATACATTCTTACGGACTGCATGTTCTACATAAAGGTGAGGCGATCTTAAACAGTCTAATTCCTCTGAATTTTTATATAATCTACAGAACACCTCATTGTTCTCTATTAATCCCGGCGGAGCCTTAATATCTTCAAATAGCCATTCGCAAAAAGCATATAGGTCTGGCAATACAAATGTAAACTTACCATATACATCCAACTTTCCCCCTCGGTATCTCTTCACTAAACTATTTTTTAAATCTTTTAAATCTTGCTTATTAGCAGGATCTGTTAAAAGCTCCGGGTATATCTTTAAAGATTTTTGAAACCAATCTTTGCGAATATCATCAGGATCATTAAGATTAACTCCAAAAAATTCCAATGCATTTTCGACACTATCTGAAATCTCACGAATCTTTTTATTTGGCAAAGTACAAAGATCACGGATTTCCTCGTCGGTTGCGTCATATAATGTTTGCAACATCTGATAATTTATTTTGGCATTAGGAATCTTTGACTCCTCAATATTGCAAATACCTGCCTCACAATTGTACTTTTTAAAATATTCTTTATATTCATCCCAGCTAGAGTAGTATTTATACATCTTTAACTGGGACTTGGTAAAGATTACTTTAATATCATCTTTAATGATGTCATATTCTTTACCCCACAAATCTTTAACAATAGGAGAGCAATTGTTCTCACGAATAAACTTTTTATAATCGAAACTTCCAAGTAATCCCTTTATCCACGGAAGTCTTACCATAAAGTTTCTCGCACAATAATCGGCTGATATAAGACCGCACCCATCGCTATGAGGAATAGGAATAAATTCCTTTACCCCCGGGGTTATTTCATAAGTCTGATAATCAATGTTATCTACAACACATTCAACTTCGGTTTCAAAATCGTCTACCACTATACAACGATCAATATCAAACGGCTCTTGAAAAACATCTTCCCAAAGATCAGTAGCTGAATTTGACAAAGCTAAGTAGGCAAGGAATTTATTTATGTTCATTCCACCGCACTCGTTAATTTTGTCAATTGTTAAACCGCACATCAACTTTGACCTACATGCCTCATATTTATCCTCAGCAACAAACACCGCCTTCTTTGTCCTTATCTGACCAGCAGAAGAGGAGAAGTAAACATAATGTTTGCCTTGATAATTAAAGCCGTTAAGGATTAAATCTTGAGCAATATCATAGTAATATATCTCAACTATAAATATGTCATAAGTTAATTCGTCTCGCTGAATATTAAAACTACGGCTCAGTGTTGATTCAAACATAGAAACCACATTAGTAAGATTAACCTTTCTATATCCATCCTGGCGATCAATATAGGAAAGATAGTTTTCATTCAACTGACGAATTCTCTTGCGCTTATGAGTGTCATTATATTTGACATTTTCCGAAGCTGAATTGAGAATGAAATTTTTCCATTTGATTTCCTCCCTCTTAATAACTTCAGTAAATCTAATTAATGCCTCCTCATATTTTTTTAGATCGTCCCCGTTTTCTTGCCTCCTAATTAATTTCTTAACCGTTTGATTAATATCAGCTTCACGATTATCTATTCTTGTCTTATAAAAAGCCTCACGCACCTTTTTTAATTTTATTAAATATCTGCGCTGCTCGTTTTCTTCCGGAAATAAAAATGCGTTTGTATCTACTTTAAATAGATTTATTTGTCTATCTAACAAAGCCTCACCTCAAAAATTAATAATAGACCAAGTGGTCTTATTAAGCTGCATAATTAATCCATAAGCAGAAAGATCAAGATCTGCATCTACCATTGCAAAGAAATCCATGTCTCCCTCTGAAATATATTTATCAATATAATAATTATCTTCTTCCCAGTCATATTCTCTTACAATAGCATACATATTATCTTTGGCAGTATGAATAAATATTGCTATATTCCCGTCTATATCAGTAGAACTCAATACTCCCTCAGCCCAGCCAATAACTTCTTCTTCACCCGTTGCCGACATCAATCCTTCCATGCTTAGAAAATTCTTATACTTATTAAGTCCATATGGTTCAAATGACTCAACTCTAATCTTATGTATGTTCATAATCTAATTCGCACTCACTATTGTCATATATAATATCTATAACAGTTTCGAGCGTTTCATAAATAACAGAATCAATAAGGCTGTCATCCAATTCTGCTCGCCACTGTATTATCTCGTCTAATATTGTTTGCCCGTCTGTATTTTTAATCGGGCTGGTAACTAGTTTTGCCACGGATTTTCCTCCTTTCTTCTTTATTTGCCACAGTATACCATTCGCCGTAAATATGTCAATGGTTAATCATTAAAAAAGATCGAAGATTTCTAAGTCTTTGACTTTACCAAGATAATCTGGCTGGCACTTACCGAGCTGAATGCAATATTCATTATATTTATTAACCGACTCCCTAATCTCTGCTTTTTCCTCAGGCGAGTATTTATTTGGATGTTTACAATAGGCGTTATATTTCGCCATAATACTTCTTGAATTATTCATAAACCACACGTGCTCATTCCAGTAATCCGCAGCTTCTTTATTTTCATAAAGAGAATAAATTCCATTGTTTATATAAATCAATTGAAGTTCTTGAAGCTTTTTATTATATCTTTTGATCGTTGATTCCGTTATATTCTCGTTTTTAATAAAATAATCATATTTCATAAATGATATAACAGAACGTTTATTGCTTATAACTATATTGTAATTCATTGACTTTTTAATCCAGATATAGTGCTTTAATAATTCTGGAGCCGTTTTAAGTTTTTGAAATGCATCAAAAGAAATTATAGTATAATCTTTTGACGGCTTTACATCAGAGCTATTTATTATATATGTGTTTGCACTACATTGATTAATAATGCCCCGGCTGTATAAATCAATTAATGCTTCTTTAATGTTTTCTTTTTCGGATCTTTTAATGTCTAATGTGTTATATATTAATCCAATTATATTATCTATATTTATATAATAATTAATATTAGTATTATTACATAGTAATTGTAATGATATATATACTAATAAAGTATTATTATTTATATTAAGTATATTATTAGATATTAATATATTATTATACATATATATACTCCTTATTATTATATAATGAATTAATAATAATATAATAACACACTGCATTCGCAGTGCATTCCATAAACGCAGCAGGAATCAGGGTTTTTGGGTGGTTTGGGAAAAAACACAAAAAACTCAAAACGACAAAATTTGTTGTTTTGTGAACCCCATTCCTAATAACAAAATATCACAGATCAGGAATAAGTCAACATTCCGGTCTGTGTTTTTTTATTGATACTATTGTAGCAATATTTGGGGTTTAAGGGGGTAAATTGACACTGGGGTAGCAATTATAAAATTGGTTAATTTAAGGAATCGTTAAAAAGGTGTGGGAAATTGAGGAGTTTTGGGGTGGAGGATGTTGGATTTGGGGATTTTGGATTGGTATGGTTTTTGGTGAGTAAGGTTGAGAATTGGTAAGGTTTTACGATGAGGGGAGCGATGGAGGTTTTTGGACAAAATTGTAAGGGTGTGTGGGTGAACTAGGTTCGACACAATCCCTCAACCATGCGGGTTTGTTAGCGTTTAATACCCCGATCCTATTTACCTTTTTTATTCTGACCAAAAATATGGTATTTTTGGACAAAAAACGGCATGGTGTATATTCAAATCACCGACAAGGTAGAAAGGATTTGAATATGTTAGATAACTATTCTTTCGACCTTACAAGGTCTACAAATAATGTTGCTGGATTTATCGCTATGGATAACGGTCTTTACTCTGTAAATGTTTGGGGTAAGAAGTCTGTTCGAAATGGTAAGCCGTTCTTCTTTAAGAGAGTAAAGGCTTTCCAGTTCCTTCATCAGTGTGAGGAATACGGGCTTATTAAGTTCGTAGGTAACGACTTTACAATCCTTACATCAGACATTACAGCCGATGACCTTTACAACAAGTTCCTTGAGGTCTATGAAGCACTCAAGGCTGAATTTGACGCTTAATTAACCATGATTAAATCCTTGTCGGTGGGGCGGATCTTCCGCCCCTATTTTTTTTGAGAGAATTTTTCCTCTCATAGCATTAGTGTTAATGCACTTTAACACGCTATATAGTGCTGTTTGTCAGGAAACGCCGTGATGACGTTCTCTGACAAATTGCATTATTGCAAAGGCGGTTCAACCACCTATTTTTTATTGGTAGTTGACCTTCCTAATATTCCATTAGTGTTATTGCGACTCAGTCAGAACTAATAGTCACAACGCAATAACAAATTGGCGGTTTTGTCAGCCGTGAAAGTGATAAGGGACAGACGGGATAGACTGTTCTCCCCATTATTTGGTTAGCTCCAAACGAGCAATAGTGTTAATGCGAGCCACACAATTCT